>Ga0210400_10003126_pt1 | contig 14795 bp, 15 predicted proteins | sample IncBWH26MmetaG_FD_155456 | JGI IMG/M metagenome (GOLD analysis project Ga0210400, IMG submission 155456) | Forest soil microbial communities from Barre Woods Harvard Forest LTER site, Petersham, Massachusetts, United States - Inc-BW-H-26-M | ecosystem: Environmental > Terrestrial > Soil >... | reverse complement strand
TCGGCCAGGTTGCCATGCTCGTCGTACTGCCGCCCCTGGTCATCGAACCCGTGCGTCATCTCGTGCCCGATCACCGCCCCCATCGCGCCATAGTTCACCGCGTCGTCGGCCGTGGGATCGTAGAACGGCGGCTGTAGGATGCCGGCCGGGAACACGATCTCGTTCATGAGCGGGTTGTAGTACGCATTGACCGTCGGCGGCGTCATCCCCCACTCGGTGCGGTCCAAGGGCTTCCCGACCTTGGACCAATCCCGCACCGAGGCCCATTGCTCGGCCGCGCGGATGTTGGCGACATAGGTGCCGGGCGTGATGGTGACGGCGGTGTAGTCCTTCCATTTGTCGGGGTAGCCGATCTTGCGGGCGAACGCGGCCAGCTTGGTCTCCGCCCGGGCCTTGGTCGGGGCACTCATCCACGTCAGGTGGCTAATCCGCTCGTGCAGCTCGGTAACGAGGTTGGACACGATTCGCACGGCGCGGGCCTTGGCTTCGGGCGTGAAGGTTTCCTTCACGTACTCCTGGCCCAACAGCTCGCCCAGTCGGTTGTCGGTCGACGCAATGCACCGTTTCCAGAGCTCGAGGTTGGATGGCGCGCCAGAAAAGAGCTGGCTGAACGTGAAGTTCTCGGCAACGAACGGCGAGCCGAGCGCCGGCGCCGCGGCGTGGAGGGCGCGCCACCGCATGAGCACCCGCCAGTCGTCGAGCGACGCATGGGCCACGAGGCTGTCCACGGTCGTGAAGAACGCCGGCTGTTGGAGATCGACCGCCGAGACGGACGACGCGCCCTGCGCGGCAAAGAACGCGCGCCACGGCACGTGCGGGAGTCGGGTCTCGAGCGCGCCGACCGTCATCTTGTGGTAGTTCGCCTGCGGATCGCGAAGCTCGACGCGGGTCTTCGATGCGGCGGCCAGCGTGGTCTCGAACGCCAACACCGTCTGCGCCTCGGCCCGGGCCCGGTCGGGCGCATCGCCCGCCAGGGTGAGCATGGCGACCAGGTGCTGACGGTAGTGGTCGACGATGGCGCGCGACGCGCTGTCCGTCTGCACATAGTAGTCACGGTCCGGCAGCGTCAGCCCACCCTGTCCCAGGTAGGCGATGACCGAGACCGCGTCTTTGGCATCCTGCGTCGACCCATCGGACCACGGCGCCAGCCCGGCCCGGTGTTCCAGGACGCCCAACGCCCGCACGAGATCATCACGGGTGCGGATCGCGGCGATCAGGTCGAATTCCGCCTTGAGGGGTGAGAGCCCGAGCTTGTCGCGGCCCACCGTGTCCATACAGCTCGCGTAGTAGGTGCCGATTTTCCACGATCCGGTCCCCGGCGTGAGCTGGCCCGCCGCCGCCGCCGCCGCGTCGCGGTCCAACAGGGTATGCAGCACGGCCTCGTTGCGGTCGAGGAGCTCCCGGAAGGAGCCGTACTGCGGATACACCGCGGGAATCGTCGTCCGCTTGAGCCACCCGCCGTTGGCGAACTGGAAGAAGTCCGTGCAGGCCGCGCACGTCGTATCGAGGTTGGCGCGGTCGAGCGCCGGCGCATGGGTCGGTGCGTGGGTCGGTGCCTGCGCCTGCGCGCCGAGTGGTGCGACGAGCCGACACACGAGTACCGTGCCCAGCGCGGACCAGCGGGACGACGAAACCGACATGCGGTGACCCCCGAAGAGTGGGTGCGGCAGTGGTGCGGCACGGCAATGATCGGGCTATTTCTGTTGTTTGACAACAGGTGACCGCCAAGGGATCACACGGTCAACACAATCTTCCCCACGTGCGCCCCGCTCTCCATCCGGCGGTGCGCATCGGCGGCATCCGCCAACGGAAAGGTGGTATCGATCACCGGGCGCACCTGGCCGCGCTCCAGCAGCGGCCAGACATGCTCGCGCAGCTCGCGCGCGATAGCGCCCTTCTGGGCGACGGTGCGCGGACGCAGGGTGGACCCGGTGACCGTCAGTCGCTTGGTCATGATCGGCCGCAGGTCGATCTCGGCGCGGCTCCCCTCCATGAACGCGATGCCGACCAGGCGGCCCTCGATGGCCAGTGCCCCGATGTTCTTGGCGAAATACGGGGCGCCGACCATGTCGAGGACGACATCCACGGTGCCGGCATCGGCGGCCCAATCGGTGGTGCGATAGTTGAGCGCCACGTCCGCGCCCAGGCGGCGGCAGGCCTCACACTTCGCGTCGGTGCCGGCCGTCGTCACGACCCGCGCGCCAAACGCGTGCGCGAGTTGGATCGCCATGCAGCCGACGCCGGACGTGCCGCCGTGGATCAAGATCGTCTCGCCGGCCACCAGTCGACCGCGTTGGAAGACGTTGGTCCACACCGTGAACAACGCCTCGGGGAGGGCCGCGGCCTCGATGAGCGACACCCCTGACGGCACGGGCAAGCACTGGGGCGCTGGTGCCACGCAGTACTCGGCGTAACCGCCGCCGGCCAGGAGCGCGCACACCGCGTCGCCGGCACGCCACTCCGTCACGTCGTCGCCGCACGCGACGACAGTGCCCGATACTTCCATCCCGAGGACCGGGGACGCGCCGGACGGCGGTGGATACTTACCCTCGCGCTGCAGCAGGTCGGCATGGTTGACGCCCGCCGCCGCGACCTTGATCAGAACGTCATCCGGACCCGGTCGCGGGATGTCCGCTCGAGCGATGACCATCTCGTCCGGCCCGCCCGGTGCGCGCACCACGATCTGCCGCATGGGCGGAAAGCTATCATTTCCCGTTCAACCCCGCGTTCTCAGCGGCGATCCGGCCGAGGACCGACCAATCCCGGTGCTCATACCCACGGGCCAGCGCCGTGATGAAGGCGTCACGCACCGTGCTGGCAAACGGCATGGGCACGCGCAGCGTATCCCCCGCCGCGAGCGCCAGCCGGACGTCTTTGAGCCCGAGCGGCGCGGCAAACCCCACCGTCTCGTCTCCCTCGCGTGCCACAAGATCGCTATAGGTGTGATAGATCGGCACGTTGAGAAAGCTCGTCGTCAACATCTCACGGTACGCGAGCGGATCGACGCCCCCCTTGCGCACGAGCGCAAACGCCTCGGCGGAGGCCTCGATGATGGAGGCGAGCAAGAAGTTATTCGACAACTTGATCAGGTTTGCGACCGATGGCTCGGTCCCCATATGATACGTGCGCTGCCCGATCACATCGAACACCGGCTGCACCGTCTGCACCGCGTCCTCGGCACCGGCGGCGATCACGAACAGCTTCCCGGCCGCCGCCACGTCCGGACGCCCCATCACGGGCGCGCTCACGTAGCGCGATCCTCGGTCGCGATGCGCCGCCGCCATTCGCTGGGCCAGCGCCACGCTGATCGTGCTCGACGACACGTGCACCGCGCCCGCGCCCATGGCGCCCAGAATGCCATCGGGTTCAAAGACGACCTGTTCCACCGCCGCGTCGTCCGCGAGCATGGTCAGGACGACCTCGGCGTCCCGCGCCGCCTTCGCGGGGCTCGACGCCACCGTCGCGCCCTTCCCGCGTAACGTGTCGGCCTTTGCCGCGGTGCGATTGTAGACCGTCACCGCATGCCCCGCACCGAGCACACGCCCGGCGATCCCTTCGCCCATCCGTCCGAGTCCGATGATCGATATGCGCATACCGGCATCAATCGCCGGTCAGCGCTCCGCGTTCCACGCCCGGTACAGGGAATCTCTCGAGACCGGCACGAACACCGGCACAGCGTCCGCCGCCGCGCTCGCTGCACGCAGGGCATAGATCGGCCGGTTCGGATACGCCGCGAGCAGGAGCGTATCGCCCTCGTGCAGGTCGCGGGCGTACACGTTCCCGTCGTCGAGCACAAGCAGCGGTGCGAGCGGCACGACGCCTGCCCTCGACTCGGCCACCCGCGCCAGGCACCGGCGCGAATAGGCGTATCCGCGCTCGACGCGCACGTTGGCGCCCGGCGCCAGCTTCACGGACTCGACCCGCGCCGAATCGCCCGTCAACGCCCGCAGCGCCGCCGTCGCGCTCGGGCCCGGATCGCCGCTTGCCTCGAGGTCGCGCAACGCGGCATCCAGCCGGCACGCATCGACCGACCGGTAGATCGACTCGCCATCGGCCGCCCTCACGCCGAGCGCCCACATGCGCACGACGAGCTGGGCTTCCCAGCTCTCGACGACGAGCACAAGCGCGCCACGGGGCACGCCTGCGCGCCGCGCCACGTCGGGAGTGGCCCACCGCTCGACCGTCATCGTATGGGCGTACTGATACGCCCGGGCGCCGATGTCGATCGTCGCCAGCAGCGCTGACGTCGCCAGCGTGTAGACAGCGACGCGACCCAGGAACTGCCCACGCGACCAGGCTAGTGGGAGACACCGCGCCGTCCAGAGGGCGATGACCGGCGCGAGCGCGAACACGAACCGAGGCCCCAAGTAGAATCCGTCGTGCCAGTACGCGAGGTAGAGGCCGAGCACCAGCGCGGCGCTCGCGGCCAGATAGCGGTCGACGGGCTGCCACCGACGGGAAAGCGCGAGCGCCACGGTCGCGGGGAGCAGCGCCGGGATCGGGGCTTCGTAGAGGTAGCGCTGGAGCTGTAAGAGGTACGTGTTGATGAGCTCGAGCCCGCGGGCCGGCGTGTGGACCTCGCCGGTCGGGGCCCGGTGGAACCCGAGCTCATGCCCGTGGCCCCACAGGAGGTCGTAGCCAAACAGCAGTGGCGCACCCGTGGTGCGCGCGTTCACGAGGAGCATGAGCGCGATTGGCACGGCGACACCGCCGGCCGCCGCGAGCGCATCGCGCCAGCGACGCGGATCGCGCCACGCGCGCGCCACGTACCAGACCGCCGCGGGCAGCGCAAAGGCCAGCGCGTCGACTGGCCGGATCGTCGCCGCGACGCCAAACGCACACCCCGCGAGCGCCGCCAGCGTTGGCCGGGGCATCGCGCTCGCCATGCCGTGGGCCAGCGCCGCGGCACCAAGGAGGATCCACGCCAGCGCCGTGACGCAGTTCATGTACGTCCCGGACAGGAACATGACGAACGGCGCGAACGCGAACAGCACGAGGGCAGCGGCCGCCGTGCGGGAATCGGGTTCGGCGACGCGCAACACCCACGCGAACGCCAGCACCGCCAGCGCGCCGGCGATGGGGCCCGTGAGCCACGGGATGCCCAGGGCGGTCAGCGGCGCCAGCATCGCCGGGCCGCCCGGCGGATACTGCGAGAAGACGCGGCCGCCGGAGGTCACCATCTGGAGCGATGAGAAGAATTCGGGATGCGTCGGCGCCGGAAGCCATAGGCGACCCTGGGCGAAGATCTCGGCTTGGCGGAGCTGGGCGATTTCGTCGATCAGCATCGGCCGGCCGTTGAAAATCAGCTGGGCGATGGCGGCATAGGTGATGCCCGCGAGGACCGCCGCCGCGATCGCGATCCGTGTGCGATCGGCCCCCACCCACTCGCCGGTGGCGCGCGCCGCGTGAGCCGGCCAGAGGGCCGGGATCCGGCGCGCGAGAATCGCCAGCACGACGGCGATTCCGACGACCACGGCGCTGCCGCTGACCCAGCCGGCAAGCTGGTTCGGAAAGTCGTCGTAGTGGATCCCGTAGGGAACGCCGCCGATCCAATCGACGAGCGGGAGGAACCCGAGCACCGCGAGCACCGCCGCCGCGATGGGCCCGGTCGGCTCGCGGCCTTCTTCTAGCTGTCTCACATGGTCAGGACGACCGCCGTCAGGCCGGCGTGACGTGCCCCAACCGCCGGCGCTCGACCTCGATGACCAGATTCTGCAGATCGTTGGGGTTGACCCCCGGGATGCCGGCCGCCTGCGCCAGCGTGCGCGGCTGAATCGTGGCCAGCTTTTGCCGGGCCTCGAACGACAGCGACTGCATCGTCTCGTACGGGAGCCCCGGATCGAGCGCAAACCCGCCGAGCCGCTTCAAGCGATCGGCCTGTTCCCGCTCCCGCTCGAAATAGCCGGCATACTTGATTTCCAGCTCCGCCGTGACGATTGCCTCGCGCGGCAACGCCTCGCCCACGCCGGCCGCGCCGAGCAGGGCGTCGAGCGACACGTGCTGGCGGCGCGCCAGCTCGACGACCCGCACGGGCTGCGTGAGTGGCGCGCTCCCCACGCCGCGGAGCAGCGCGTCGACCGACTCGGGCCGCACCGACGTGCGATCCGCGAGCGAGCGCGCCTCGTCCTCGGCCGCGAGCCGACGCTCGGCCGCCTCGCGCTCCGCGTCGCCGTACAGCCCGAGCGCGATGGCCGTCGGCCCGAGCCGGCGAATGGCATTGTCCTGCCGCACCGTCAGCCGAAACTCCGACCGCGACGTGAACAGTCGGTACGGCTCATCGACGCCCCGCGTGACGAGATCATCGATCAACACGCCGATATACGAGCTCTCGCGCCCCAACACGAGCGGCGACCGGTCGAGCGCGGTCAGCCCCGCATTGAGTCCCGCGACGAGTCCCTGACCCGCCGCCTCCTCGTATCCGGTTGTGCCGTTGATCTGCCCCGCCAGGTACAGCCCCGGTAGCGCCTTGACCGCGAGCGTCGCGTCGAGCTGCGTTGGCGGGTAGTAGTCGTACTCGATCGCATACCCGGCGCGCGTCATGCGCACGGCCTCGAGCCCCGGGATCGATCGCAGCGCCTCGAGTTGCACCGTCGCCGGAAGCGACGTCGAGAGGCCATTCACGTACAACTCGGTCGTGTCGTGCCCCTCGGGCTCGAGGAAGATCTGGTGTCGCGCGGCCGCGGGGAACTTGACGATTTTGTCCTCGACCGACGGACAGTAGCGCGGGCCGCGCGAGGCGATCGCGCCGCCGTACATGGCCGAGCGGCCGATGTTGTCGGTGATGATCTGCTTGGTGTCGGCACCCGTGAACGTGATCCAACACGGCAGCTGGGCTGGGTGACGTGTTCTATTGGAATCACGCCGAGATGTCGGCCAGAAGTGCGACCAGGAATAGTCGAACGCCTCGATCTCGCTCTCCTGCTGCTCGAGCGCCGTGAAGTCGACGGAGCGCCCGTCGATGCGCGGCGGCGTGCCGGTCTTGAACCGCCCGACGGTCAGGCCGACCGCCTCGAGCTGCTCGGCCAGATGCGTGGACGGCGCTTCCCCGGCCCGGCCGCCCGCCACCTGCCTGTCGGTCCCAATATGGATGCGGCCGCGCAGGAACGTCCCCGACGTCACGACCACCTGCCGCGCGCCAAACCGCCGCCCTTCGACCGTTTCGACCCCCGCAATGCGTCCACCCTCGATGAGCAGCCGCGCGACGGTCCCTTGCACCGTGTGCAGCCCGGGCTGCTGTTCGATCAGCGACCGCACCGCCCGCCGATACAGCCCCCGGTCACACTGCGCCCGCGGCGCCCACACCGCGGGCCCCTTGCTCCGGTTGAGCATCCGAAACTGCACGGTCGCCAGATCGGTCGCCCGCCCCATGATCCCACCCAGCGCATCGACTTCGCGCACGACGGTCCCCTTGGCGACGCCCCCGATGGCCGGATTGCACGACATCTGGCCGATCGTCTCGAGCGCACTCGTGATGAGCACGACGCGCGCGCCGACCCGCGCGGCCGCAACTGCGGCCTCGGTTCCGGCGTGGCCCGCCCCGATGACGATGACGTCGGCGACTGATTCAAGCATGCGTAAAGATTAGCGACTATCCCGAGGGGACGCCTATACTTAGGCGATGCCCCTCACCATCCCCCCTGGGAGCCCAACGCTGCTGATTCGCCGCGAGGCATTCGAGCGTGCGGGGCTCCAGCGCGTGGCGTTCGACGAGCGATTCAATCTCACCGCTGACGAGTTTCGGGTCGAAGGCCAGCTGATCGCCGTGGGCCCGCTCGTCGGCGAGGACGCGGTGGCGGGCGCCATCGAAGAACTCGAGGCGGTGGGGCTCGTCTACTTTGACGACTTCTTCGAGCTGAGTGGGAACTGGCCGGAGTGGCTCCGGCTACTGGCGCTTACTGCCGCCAGCTAAGCGCATCCAGCTCCTCGGCGGGCACGCGAGACCACTCGGCTGGATAGTGCCAGACACGGCGGATCGCGCCGGGTGAGCTGAACAGCAGGCAGCGGTCGCCGCGCGCGCCCGGCGTATGGCGTGCGTCGACTTCGACCACATGCCACAACGTGCCGGCCCGGTCAATGAACTCGCGGGCGGCGACCACTGCTGCCACGTCACGCATAAGTTTTCCTCTACGCAAGCTGGGGGCCACGCCGTCGGTCGATAGCCACTAATGACCGGTCGTCAAAGGGCGATCAAGCCACGCCTTAGTCCAACGGCCGCCGCCTCGGCGCGGGTCGAGACGCCCAGCTTCTCAAATACAGCGGCCACATGGGCTTTGACCGTGTGATCCGAGATCCCGAGCCGCGCGGCGATCGTCTTGTTGCCGAGCCCATCGGCGAGCATCGAGAGGACCTGACGCTCCCGAGTCGTAAGCAAGGCGCCGGCCACCCGGGTCGGCTCAGGGGCGTCGGCCAAGTCAGGGTGCAGGACGAGCAGTCCGGCCGCCACCGCCTGCACGGCGGCCGCAATCTCCTCGGGCCCGCTCTCCCGCGGGAGCGCCGCCCGCGCCCCGGCCCGCAGTGCCGCGGCCCCGGCCCCGGCGATCAGGGCGACCACCGGCGCGCCGCCGGCGGGTGGCAATGCCGCGAGTCCCCGGTTGCCCGTGTCGATGACGAGGACATCGGGGTCGGCATCGACGACCGCCAGCCCGGGGTGCCGCGACAACGCCACGCGCAGCGCGCCGTCGTCCGACACCACGAGCACGCGCGTCACGGCCGCTCGGCGATCGTAACCGACATCTCCCGCGCCTCACCCGCGCGCACCACCCGGACGACGACCGTCCGACCGATCCGATCCCCCGCGAGCACCGTCATGAGATCATCGGCATCACCCACCGAGACACCGTCGATCGCCACAAGCACATCCCCGAGCAGCACCCCACTACGCTCGGCCGGGCTCTCTGGCTCGACGCCGACGACAATCGTCCCGGTCGACCCATCGCGGAGACGCACCGGCTGGATCCCCACGCCGAGATAGCCGCGCCGAATCCGTCCCGACGCCAACAACTGGTCGACGACCCGATCGACCGTGGACACGGGAATGCTGAACGCCGCCCCCCGCGCCAACGCCGAGTTGTTGATCCCGGCAATGGCACCGGCGGCAGTGACGAGCCCGCCCCCGGAGAAGCCATCGAGTACGCGCAGATCGAGCCGCAGCTCCCGATCGATGACCCCTCCGCGCCACGTCCGCCACCCCGGACCAAGCGCGCTCACGATTCCAAAGCTCGCCGTCACGTCCGCGCCGGGCCGCCCGACGGCCAGCACCGGCTGCCCGACCGCCAAGGTGTCTGCCGCCACGCGCTCCGCCACGGTGACGCCGGTGCCGTCGATCCGAAGCACCGCGAGATCCGTTGTCGGATCGCGTCCCGCAAGTGTTGCCGGCCGCTTCGCCCCGCCCGCCACCGTGACTGAAATGTCCTGCTCGCGCTTGATCGTGTGGCTCGCGGCGACGATCACGCCGTCGCGCCAATAAATCCCACTCGCCGGAATGCGCGGCCGAGCGTGGATCGCGACGATCGACCGCGCCGCGTGGGTTACCGCTTGGGGCAGACGCCCAAGCGTGTCATTCGAAAGTGTCGTAGCCATCCGAGTCCTCCAAGGTGTGACTCTAGGATGGCCGCGCGCGTGCCCGGTTCGTTATTGGCCGATCGGCTAGCCCTTCTTGGTCAGCTCCGCCGGCGTCGGCGCGTGCGGCGTCACAGCCCCATGCCGCAGCATCCCTTCCCACCCACAGGCGATGCACCAACTGGTGCGGAGGAATGGCATGAGTCTATTCCACCACTTGGACTGCACGCGGAGCGTCGGCGCGTCGCAGTTTGGGCATTGGTCGCCCTTGGGCAGGATGAAGTAGAAGAAGATCGTGGCCGCGGCAATGCGCAGGACGAAGATCAAGCCAAAGAATCCGAGGAAGATCATCGCGTCCGACGACATGGCTACTCCTTCGCCGTCCTTGGCGGCGGGTCATGCGCTGTGTCTCTACAACCGGGCCTCGACCTGTGCCCAGGGCTCCACATAGGCAATGCCGTTCTCCACGCGCTCGATCGCGACATCTGTGCCGGGTGTCAAGCGCGCGTCGTCCAGTCCGTGCGCCGTCGCGGTATGGTGCGCGCCGCCGACGTCATAGGTGATCACCCCGGTGATACCGTCGGCGTGCACTTCGATGACGCGGGCGATGCACCCTTGCAGCTCATAGCGCTCGTCGACCACTTCGGCTTTGGCGCCGGGGATCGCCCAGCCCGCAACGAGCACGAGCGCGAGGACGGCGCTGACGGCGCCGATCACTGCCGCCAGCAGCAGATCCATGGCGGACGACAGCGTCGTGAATCGATCGAGAAAGAATCCCGCGAGGCCGAACACGGTCGCGAAGCCCGCGATGGTGGGCAGGTTGAGTGAGAACCGGCGCACGGTCGCCCGGGGTGCGCGTTCCACGCCATGCAACATGGCGAAGACGCCAAGGAGCACCCCGACGACGAAGCAGCCGATGAAGCCGACGCGGAGATCAAGCACCGAGGTATCTCCGGAACCAGGCGATCGTCCGCGGCCACGCGTCGCGTGTCGCGGCGGCATTGGCGCCATCCTGGCCGTCCTGCGCGCGCAGGAAACCGTGACCGGCGCCGGGGTATGTGTGCGGGTCGTAGACCTTATGGAGCATCCGCATTGCGGAATCCGTGCCGGGGACGGTGGGTGTGACGCGAGTATCACTACCGCCGTAGAGACCCAGGACCGGCGCGCGCGCCGTGCCCAGGGAATCGGGCGGTGTGCCATAGTACACCACAGCCGCCTTCAAGGGCAGTGGCGTCGCCGGCGAGTGCACGTCGTGCGCGAATGATACGCCGCCACCCCAACAAAAGCCGATGATCCCGTAGGCAGGCCGGGCCGAAGGCAGGTGGACGCCATAGGCCGCGACCGCATCGAGCGTGCGTTGGAGGGCCGCCGGATCCAGCGTGCGAATCGCGGACATGGCCGCGTCCATCGGCACACTATCCGCTGGGCCCGGGAGCTTGCCCGTCAGCAAGTCGGGGACGATGGCAATGAAGCCGTCGGCCGCGAGCTGGTCACCGACCGCTCGGGTCCAGATGGTCATGCCGAAGATCTCGTGGATCACGACCACGACGGGGGCTTTGTGGCTGACTTGGGGATAGAAGACCCAGGCGTGGACGCTGTCGCCGAGCCCACCTGGAGTCGGGATCATGACGTCTTCGCGGTGTCGGGGCGAGGCCGCGAGCCGGGCCGCGGCGGTGGCGGCCGAGGGCGGGAGCGACGGCTCCGGCAGCCGACGGGCGGGCGCAGCGGCGGCGGATAGTCCAACGAGTAGCAGCGCGGGGACGCGCATCGGGCCTCGGGTTCGAGTTCTTGGGGTGCGAAAATATGGCCAAAGCCCCTAGGCCGGATAGGGGGCTTGCGATATATCTTTGGCCTGGTTACGATATATCGTACGTTATATCTTAACCCTATTGAGAGGTGTAGTTCGCATGTTTGGAGGACACAGAGGTCGGCATGGCCGGCACCACGACTGCCGCGGGGCACGCGGCGAAGGGCCGTGGGGATTTGACCCGCGGTGGATGGGTGGGTTCTGGGGCGGCGCCGGTGGTCGTGGTCGCGGCGGGCGCCCAGGTAGGATGTTCGAGCCAGGGGATCTCAAGTACGTGATCCTGCAGCTGCTCTCCGAGAAGCCGCGGCATGGCTACGAGATCATCAAGGCGCTCGAGGAGCGGTTTGGCGGGACGTACTCGCCGAGCCCGGGGGCGGTGTACCCGACGTTGACCTTCCTCGAAGACACGGGCTATGCCCGGACCACGACGGAGCCGAGTGGGAAGAAGGTCTACGAGATCACTGACGAAGGGCGCGCGTACCTCGAGCAGAACCGGGGCGCGGTCTCGGATATCTTCGACCGCATTGGGCAGTTCGCGGACAGCTTCTTTGGCGTGCCGATGGAGGAGATTCACCGCGCGTTCAAGAACGTGGCGCGGGCGACGTACTCCAACGCCATGCGCCTGCGCGATCCCGCGCAGCTGGCCAAGATCCGCGAGATCCTGGAGCGCGCCGCGGCCGACATCGAGGCCGCGTCCAAGCCAAGCACCACCGTGTAGTGCCGGATGGCTGGACGCGAGCTTACACGAGCTTCGCGTCCAGCTCCAGGGCGACGTTGCCTTTCAGGGCTGCCGATACCGGGCAGCCCTCTTTCGTCGCCTGCGCCGCGGCCTGGAACTTGGCGGCATCGACGCCAGGAACGGTCGCACGGACGGTCAGCTTCATCGTCGTGATCTTGAACCCCGCGGCCTGCTTCTCGATCGTACACGCCGCGCTCGTCTCGACCCGCGTCGCCGGCGTTCCCGCCTGCTCGAGCGCGGCGCTCAGCGCCATGCTGTAACAGGCCGCTTCGGCGGCGGCGAGCAACTCTTCCGGATTCGACCCCGGACTCTGCTCGAACCGCGACCCAAACGAGTACGATCCCTGGACCGTGCCACTCTCCGCACGGTAGCTCCCCTTACCCTTCGCGAGGCCGCCTTCCCACACGGCCGTTGCATGACGTGTTGGCATGGGCGGAAATATAGCTACGCTGACATTGCCTCAGGCGCGCGGAGCGCGTGGGACAGGAAGCCCGCCACCCGCCGCTCGGCGTAATAGATGGGACGCCACGGGACCGTCCCACTGATGAACCCGACGTGTCCTCCCTCCGGGACGAACTCGATCGTCAGCGCCGGATTGACGCGCCCCACGGCGCGCACGTCGTCGAGGACCGCCGGCGGCAGAAACGGATCGTCGACGGCACTGAGCAGCAATGTCGGCCGCCGAACGCCGCCCAGGAAGCGCAGCGCGCTCGACTGCGTGTAGTAGTCAGTCGCGTCCGCGAACCCGTGCAACGGCGCCGTCACGAGCTCATCGAAGTCGCGAATCGACCGCACCGCATCGAGCCGCGCGCGATCGTAGAGATTGGGGTACTGCTCGAGTTTCGCGTACGCCTTGCGTTTGAGCGACTTCATGAAGCTCGCCTGATACACGCGCGCGAACCCGCGGTCGATGTGATCGGCCCCGCGGTCCAGGTCAAACGGCACCGAGACCGCCACCGCCGCACGGATCGCGGCCGGCACCGCATCGCCGCGCTCGCCCAGGTACTTGAGCAGCACGTTGCCACCGAGCGAGAACCCCGCCATCACGAGCGGCGTGTTCGGGAACTCGCCCATGATGCGCTCGAGGGCGAAGGCGAGATCGCCGGTCTCCCCCGAATGATAGAACCGCCGCGCGCGATTGAGCGTGCCGCCGCAGGACCGAAAGAGCACGAGATCGGCGCTCCAGCCGCGGCGGGCGACTTCGGCCAGCGTGCCCTGCACGTAGTGCGACCGCACTGTCCCCTCGAGCCCGTGCAACAGCACCAGCCGCGGCCGATCCGCCGGCGCGTCGAGGCGCTCGATGTCGAGCACGTCGCCGTCGGGCGTATCCCACTGCTCGCGCCGCGTCGCAACCACCGGGATCCGCCGCACGAGCTTCCCCCAGATCGTACGCGCGTGTGCTCCGGGGACCCACCACGCGGGCCGATAGTGGACATCGTTCATCGTTGACACAATGTAACCCAGGCGCTAGCCGGGTGATGTAGATTTCGGGCTCCCTATGATGGAAGTCCAAGTTTTCGGTACAAAGAAAGATCCCGCCACCCGCTCCGCCCTTCGGTTCTTCGCCGAGCGCCGCATCAAGACGCACTTTGTCGACCTGCGCGAGCGCGCGGCGTCGCCGGGCGAGCTGCAGCGATTCGCCCAGAAATTCGGCGTGGCCGCACTGCTCGACCGCGATGGGAAGCGGTTCGCCGAGCGCGGGTTGCGCGCGGCGCAGTATTCGGACGTCCGGTGGCTCGACACGCTGGCCGACGATCCGATGCTCTTGCGCGTGCCCCTCGTGCGGTGGCAGCACAAGCTGACGATCGGGCCGGCCGAGGACACCTGGACGACGTGGGTGGCGGAAGGATGACGCAGCTCGCGATGAGCGGCGTCGGCGTGTCGTTTGGCGCGACGCGGCTGCTCGATGATGTCACGTTCACCGTCGGCGCCGGCGACAAGTGGGGCGTCGTCGGGCGGAATGGGTCTGGGAAGACCACGCTGTTCCGGCTCATCACCGGCGTCATGGAGCCGACACGCGGCCAGGTCACGCGCGTGGGCGGCTTACGGATCTCGCTGCTCGAGCAGCACCGCGATTTTGGCGGCGCGACGACGGTGTGGGAGGCGGCCGCGGGGTCGTTTGCCGAGCTGTTGGAGCTGGAGCAGTCGCTGGCGGACCAGGCGGCCGCGCTGGCGACGCACTCCGACGATGCGGCGCTCGCGCGCTACGGGCACGATCTCGAACGGTTCGAGCATGAAGGCGGCTATCAGATTGCCTCACGCGTCGACGCCGTGCTGCACGGGCTGGGGTTCGATCCCGCCGAGGCGCGGACGCGGCCGCTCGAGGCGCTGAGCGGCGGCGAGCGCGGGCGGCTCGGGTTGGCGCGGCAGCTCGTGACGCCGGCGGATGTGCTGCTCCTCGACGAGCCGACCAACCATCTCGATCTGGAGACGTCGCGCTGGTTGGAGCAGTACCTCGCCGAGACCGACGAGACTGTGATTCTAGTGAGCCACGACCGCGCCTTCCTGGCGGCGGTCGTCGATCACGTGCTGCACGTCGAGGGCGGGACGGCGACGGCGTACACGGGGGGCTACGAGGCGTTTGTCATGCAACGGGCCGAGCGGCGCCTCTCGCTGCAGCGGTCGGTCGACAAGCAGCGGAAGGTAATCGCCAACGAGGAAGACTACATTCGGCGCAACATTGCCGGGCAG
>Ga0210400_10003125_pt1 | contig 14795 bp, 10 predicted proteins | sample IncBWH26MmetaG_FD_155456 | JGI IMG/M metagenome (GOLD analysis project Ga0210400, IMG submission 155456) | Forest soil microbial communities from Barre Woods Harvard Forest LTER site, Petersham, Massachusetts, United States - Inc-BW-H-26-M | ecosystem: Environmental > Terrestrial > Soil >... | reverse complement strand
CAGCGCAAACCCTTTTTCCCCGACAAAGTCGAGCTTCACATAAATCTGAAGCCGCTGGCCTCCCTGTTGCAAATGGGCAAACCCGGCCTTGCCCTGCAAACGCAGAGAGAGAATGCGCCCGGCCACGCGCAGGTTCACGCGCGGATTCTCCAGTTGTTCGGCAGTTTTTTCGCCGTACGCGGCCAGGATTTCCGGCACAGTCTGGTCGGCCTCAAAACGATGAGGATACGATTGCTGCCCCAAGGCCTCAATCTGGCGCAGCTTCTCTTGCCGCAGTTCGTAAATATTGTCTTCGAATGCCACGTGTATTTTGCCTGCTTAAGGTATAAACGAATGATTATAAACGAGTGAAATTTAGCATCGTCTATCCGCTCTCTGTCGGAGCTTAAGCAATGCGCAGGGGCTGAATGCTGAGTGCTGACTGCTGAATGCTGATTGCCCAGCACTTCCCATCTTTGCAACGAAGCCTTATATTCGACCTCATGGCGAAAAAACGCATTGCAGTTGTCCCCGGCGATGGCATTGGCAAAGAAGTGATCCCCGCGGCAATCAAAGTGGTTGAGGCCACACGGGCCGCTGTGGAGTTCACGACCTTTGACTGGTCGGCCGACCGCTATCTCAAAGATGGCGTGACCATCCCCCCGGACGGCTTTGCCATGCTGGAACGCGACTTTGATGCAATCTTTGTAGGAGCATTGGGTGATCCAAAGGTGCCCTCGAACATTCACGCCAAAGAGATCCTGCTGGGCATGCGCTTCAAGATGGACCTCTATGCCAATGTTCGTCCGGTCAAATTGCTGGACGAATCTTTGTGCCCGCTGAAGGACGTGAAGCCTGAGCACGTGGATTTCGTCGTGATTCGCGAGAACACCGAAGGGCCTTACGTAGACGCCGGCGGAGTATTCAAGCAGGGAACACCGGACGAGATTGCCACCCAGGAAGACTTTAATACCCGCAAAGGCGTAGAGCGAGTCATCCGCTTTGCTTTTGAGTTGGCCCGCAAGCAAGGACGGAAAAAGGTCCTGATGAGCGACAAATCCAACGTCATGACCTATGCCGGCGGCTTATGGCAGCGGACTTTTAAGGAAATTGCCGGACAATATGCCGATATTCAATCTGCCCATATGTATGTGGATGCCCTCTGCATGCATATGGCGCGCGATCCTAAACAGTTTGACGTGATCGTAACCAACAACATGTTTGGCGACATCATTACCGACCTCGCCGCAGCACTCCAGGGCGGCCTGGGGATGGCCGCCAGCGGCAATATCCATCCCGGCAAGACCTCAATGTTTGAGCCGGTCCACGGCTCTGCTCCGCCCTTCGCCGGAAAAAACATAGCAAATCCCATCGGGGCCATCTCCACCGCCGCAATGATGCTGGAGCACCTTGGCTTCAACCAGGAATCCGGCAAGATCACCCAGGCAGTGCTCGAAGCCGTACGCCAGAAGAAGACCACCCAGGACATCGGCGGCAGTTTGGGGACTAGAGAGTCAGCCGAGTGGATCGCAAATAGCGTTTGAAAGCGTGTTGGGTAGTTTGAAACAGTGTTGAGTAGCTTGAAAGCGTGGTGAGTACATAGACATCATTGGCCGGACATCCAGCCACGCACCGTTCAGTACAGCATTTTTGACCTTGGCCACGTTATTTTTGACTTTGGCCATGTCATCTAAATTTTGTTATCCTGAGCAACAGACTCGCGGTGGCGAGTTAAGAGGAAATGAACTGATGGTTAGAGGTAGCGCATTCTATTTATGAGTGTCATCCCGAGCGTAGCGCCGCGAAGGAGTCGAGCACAACGCATCTGAAAGGCGCGGAGAGAGGGACCCCGACCATGCTTTGGACTTAAATGCAGATCCAAGGCATTCTACCCAAATCCCTGAGGCGTTGCCCCAATACACGGCTTTAAAGGCCTATGATTCTACCGTACTTGAAAGCTTGTCCATTAGGAGGGCGCGTTGTTTGCGCCCGAAGAGCTTGCCCTGAGGTCCTCCGAAGGGACCTATGTATCTGATTTTTCTCGCGGTAAAGAAAGCTACGTGTAGCTTAGACCGTCTTTGATTGATGCAATTTAAAACACCTAGGTGCTCCAAAGCTTTTGTTCACTCATTATTTCTCGCCATTCGCTGATTTTTTTGTTTCACTAATCCAGATCTTCTGCTACTCTAGGTCTGCGTAGGAGAACGCCCTATACATGAAACACATAACGCAAATCTCGTTGCGTAGGCTGCCGGTACCTGGACTAGGTGCTGATAGCTTCTGGGCGTTCACCAATTATCACAGCTAACCCCAGGCGCTTTTACTCCTACGCAAATCGCTAAAAACAGAATCTTTAACTATCTTTCGCTGGGTGGCGAAGGCTTCGGTTACCTCGACTGATAACCGACCCAACACTGAAGCTGCCTGTTCCCCCGGCTCTAAACACGGTCAGTGGCGTAGATTGCGGATACTTCTGGTAAATCGCCAAAAGCGATGCGGTTCGAACCCGCAAAGGCTCTATCAGTCCGTAGTCGCTTGTTCCCTGACCTATAAATTCAAGTCGGTGGTGAAGATAAGAGTTACTTCTTCGCCAAAGAAGGACAGCCAGGGCCGAAGACCCTGCGGGCTCCGAAGACCTGCGGCAACTGAGGCGTAGCCTCGAACTACAAGGTCGCCGCGATAGTGCGTCCCGATGTCCGACTCTTGTCGCTTGTTCCCCGACTGGGCTCGAAAGAATTTGGTAATTGCGTAATTTCGTAATTGGGTAATTTCAGAAATAACGGATTACGTTTTGCCAAACCTCCTGACTCGTCAGGCACGATTCTGTTTTTAACTTTTGCCGCTTAAAAGAGCGGCGCGCGTGATTGCCGGTGGTGAAGATTTGGGTTACTTCGCCTATTAAGCGGGAGGACGCAGGTTCGAATCCTGCCGCCGAGTTTTCTCGGTGTAGCTCAGTGGTAGAGCGCCTACTGTACCTAAATCGCTTGTTCCCCGGCAGACTTTTTCACCTTTTCGTCGGTGGTGAAGATGAGGGTTACTTCGGGCGGTGGTAATGCAGGTGCAAATCCCGCCGTCGCTATGCGGCGTAGTTTAAATAGAACGCCACTTTTTGTTCCTTCATCGCTTGTTCCCCGATGAATTTTTCGCAGCTGGGGCTGCTTAGAAAAGTTGAGGCTATGAGCTTACGAAAAGTCTATGGCGGCACGCCTGTTGGTAGCGAATCGCGCTGTGACACCTGTACACATGCGCGAATCATTCAAGGGTACGCCGAAAGCGAAAGGATCGTGCTGTGCACCAAGCGGTATATTCCGCTTCGCATTCCTTTCAACGTCTCGCAGTGCACCGACTACGAAGACAGGCGCTTGCCGGATTTTGAAAATATGGAAGAGATCGCCTGGCAAATCAGGACCAAGAGCGCTGGCAGCGTTGCCGGGTTCGTGACAGTTCCTGAAGAAGACGATTCGCCGAAACAAGAAAAAGAATCAGGCTGACGAAGATGTTCTGAAGGCTTGAAAACCAGAAGGCGAAACAATGGCCCGTACTGAACATCGGTGGTGTAGACGAAGGTTCCCAATAGCGTTCCTCGTCAGTTGTTCCCCGGTATTCCTTAGGCCATCTCGCCCCTGATCTATCCAAAAAATGATTTTAGAAAAGGAGAGAAACTATGGCCCGCCTGAACATGTTGAATCTTACCGGCATTCCCTGGCTGAAAAGCGCCGGAACCCGCACGCACGAAGGTGGGCCCGCTCGCCATGTCTCGCCTGAACTGCAGCTTCGCCGCTCGGTGCTGGCCTGCATGCTTTGGGAGGACCAGTTTTATGAGGATGGCGTAGCCATCGCCGGACGCATCCGTGAACTGGTAAGCAAGTCGCCTGCCGAGAAGGTAGCGTCGCTGGCCGTGGAGGCCCGCGAGAAGATGAAGCTCCGTCACGCGCCCCTGTTGCTGGTGCGCGAGATGGCGCGCCTCCAAACGCACCGCCACCTGGTGGCCGAGACGCTGGTGCGGGTGATTCAACGCGCCGACGAGCTTGCCGAGTTCGTGGCTCTTTACTGGAGTGAGGGCAGGCAGCCTCTGTCCGCGCAGGTAAAGAAGGGGTTGGCTGCGGCCTTCACCAAGTTTGATGAGTATGCCTTGGCCAAATACAACCGCGCCACGCCCGTCAAGCTGCGTGACGTGCTCTTTCTCTGCCACGCCAAGCCGGTAGACGCGGCCCAGGCTGAGCTGTGGAAGAAGCTGGTGGAAGACTCGCTCACCACGCCCGATACCTGGGAGGTGGCGCTTTCCGCCGGAGCCGATAAGCGCGATGCCTGGGAGCGTTTGCTGCGTGAGAACAAGCTGGGCGCTCTGGCCCTGTTGCGGAACCTGCGCAACATGGCGGAGGCCAAGGTGGATGAGCAGTTGGTCATGCAGGGGCTGGGCCGCATGAGGACTGAGCGTGTGCTGCCTTTCCGTTTCATTGCTGCTGCGCGTTATGCGCCGCAGTGGGAAGCGGAGCTGGAGCAGGCCATGCTCAAGTCGCTGGAGGGACAGGCCAAGCTGCCGGGCAAGACTGTGTTGCTGGTGGACGTTTCCGGCAGCATGGATGTCCTGCTGTCCGGCAGGTCGGAGATGCGCCGTAATGACGCAGCCTACGGCCTGGCGGTGCTGCTGCGGGAGATCGCCGAGAAGGTAAGCGTGTACAGCTTCTCTGACCCACTGGTGCGCGTTCCCAACCGTTCGGGATTCGCGTTGCGCGATGCGATCCACCAGAGCCAGCCGCACAGCGGGACCTACCTGGGCAAGGCGTTGGGCGAGATCAAGGAGGGTTACGACCGCTTGATCGTAATCACCGATGAGCAGTCGCACGATGCTGTGCCCAACCCCAAGGCGCTCGGCTACGTGATCAACGTGGCCAGCTACAAGAACGGCGTTGGCTACGGCAAGTGGACGCACATTGATGGCTGGAGCGATTCGGTCATCGAGTACATCCGCGCCGCCGAGCCGATGCTGGGATAGCTGCTGGCTGCTAGCTCCTGGCTGCTAGCTGTAAACCAAAACCAAACCGGCGGTTCCATGCGCAAGCGTGGGACCGCCTTCGCAACATCCATCAAGAGAAAATCGCTGCCCCAAAAATCCGCTCAACCGCAGTAACGGTTTTGGCAAAGCTAGCAGCCAGCAGCTAGTAGCCAGTAGCTCTCCCAATGCTTTATTGTTATTGCTTAGGGTCAGGCCCTGTATACGCGTCTCCCCATGAAAAAATTACCCTTTTTGCCCATCTTCGTGCTGTTCCTGGTTTCGATTCTTGCAGCCCAGAGCACTCCTCAGAAAACACCTCCGCAACCGCCTACGGCGCAGGGGGACCAGCAGGAGAAAGAACCAGAGCACAAAGTTACTCCGGAAGAAGCCAAGGAACTCTTTCAGTCCGTAGACGAAGTTCTCAAGTTTGCCAGCAAGTCCACGTTGTTTCCCGTAAAGCATCCGGTGAAGAAAGCTATGGTAAGCCGGGAGCAGGTGGAGAGGTACATCGAAGACAAGTTCAAGGACGATATAGACCGCATCCGCTTCGAGCGCTCCGAGCTTGTCCTGAAGAAATTTGGATTATTGCCCCGCAAGTTTGATCTGCATAACTTCATGATCAAGATGCTTGGCGAGCAGGTGGCCGGCTATTACGACGAGAAGACCAAGACCATCAATCTTCTGGATTGGGTCCAGCTCGACATGCAGAAGCCGGTGATGGCCCACGAACTGACTCACGCCTTGCAAGACCAGAGTTTTGATCTGGGCAAGATGATGAAGAAGGATGAAGAGATCGAGAAGCGCGGGCCGGAAGATTTCAACGCCCTGATCAAGATCGACGAGGAGTCATCTTGCCGCACCGCGGTGCTGGAGGGGCAGGCCATGATCGTGCTGGTGGACTACATCCTGGCCCCTGCCGGTCGCAGTGTAGAAGACTCGCCTAAGTTTGTGGACATGATGCAGGCCTCCATGGACAAGCGGGGAGAAAGCCCGCTCTTTGACAATGCTCCGCTTCTGTTGCGGGAAGAGCTGGTTTTTCCCTATAGCCACGGCATGAAGTTCATTCAGGAACTGCTGGTGGCCGGAGGTAAAAAGCTGGCTTATGCCGGCGTTCTTTCGCGCATGCCGGAAACTACCCGTGAAATTCTTGAGCCGAAGGAGTATCTTGCCGGCCGCCGCGTTCCTGTTCTGCTTCTGCCCGATATGGGTTTCCTGAAAAAAGATTTTGAGGCCTTCGACGCCGGAGCAATCGGTGAATTTGATGTCGAGATTCTGCTGAAGCAATATGCGGATGAGGAGACAGCCAAACGCCTTTCTCCTGAATGGCGAGGCGGATCCTATTACGCGGTCGGACGCAAGGGAGCAAAACCCCCGGCTCCCGACTCGACTGCCCATATCGGGTTGATCTATGTTTCCCGCTGGTCGAGCGATAAGGTTGCTCAGGAGTTTGCGCGCATCTATGCCTCTGCCCTGCCCTCGCGCTATGGCAAGCTCGAGCACGCTGAAGCCGCCTCCGCCACTCCCGGACGGCAAAAATATTTGAGCAGCGATGGGCCTGTCTTGATTGAGCAGCGTGGCGACCTGGTAGTGGTGACTGAAAGTTTTGATGATGCCACCGCGGACCGGCTGATTCAGCTTGCGGAAAAACAAGTGCAGGAGCCCCCGAAAGCGACTACCCAGGCTGGCTTTGCCCAACACTATTGATCTCATTGATCTTTGTACGATTGCAATGCGAGCGCAACGACTCGGGAGGACACATGATTTCCTGTGCGATATTCAAACAGTCAAGTACTGGAGGCATCCTGGGGATTCTTCGGGACAAAGAACGTCCCTCCTAGCGGGTTAGCTGCTCAGAATGACAAGGGCGGGAGCGCGAGGGCTGCGGAGTCGTGCCGAAAAGTGCAAAAACAATTCGGCTTTAGCCCTAATACTGTTCAGTTAAGGAAGATTGAGAAAAAAGAGATCGTCATCCCGAGGGTCTACCCGCGCGGCAGTGCGGGTAGATCGGAGGGACCTTGCGGTTCGCCATTAACCAGAAAGGCTCTGAACCACCTTAACTGAACAGTATTGGCTTTAGCCCCTGGCTTTTGCTTTTCGGCACCACAAACCACGAATAGGCCGCATTGATTTTAAAAGACTTACAAAAGCTGTTCATTAAGAGGCCGTTCTTTGGCCGAAGAATCCCCACGCTCTCTCACACGACGAACATGGAAAGCTCACGATGCCCTTCAGATTTAGCCCCTGCACCTTGCGGCGCTCACGAAATCGCCATTGCCCTAATTTATTCCTGCATTCCTCCAGTACCTGAATTCATTATTTATAATCATCGGTACAGCATTCATCAGGAGAATTTTCTTTGCAGGCAGAAATCGGCATTATCGGCGGCAGTGGTCTGTATTCCATGCCTGGGCTTACTGACGTTCATGAGCTCAACGTACAAACTCCCTTTGGCAGCCCTTCGGACGCTTATATTCTCGGCACATTGGAAGGGCGCAAAGTAGCGTTTTTGGCGCGCCATGGCCGCGGGCATCGCATTCTCCCTTCAGAGCTGAACTTTCGCGCGAACATCCTCGGCATGAAACAGTTGGGTGTTGAGCGGATACTCTCTATCTCCGCTGTGGGCTCCTTGAAGGAGGAGCATAAACCTACTGACTTTGTGATACCCGACCAGTTTATTGACCGTACATTTCATCGGGCCTCCACATTCTTTGGGGAAGGCATCGTCGCTCACGTTGGCTTTGGCGATCCCATATGCCAGGAAGTTGCTTCCGTTATCGGCAAGTCATGCAAAGAGGCGGGAGTGGTTAGCAAACTCGGTGGCACATACGTTTGCATGGAGGGACCGCAATTTTCCACAAGGGCGGAATCGAATCTCTATCGCAGTTGGGGGGCCGACCTGATCGGCATGACCAATCTGCAGGAAGCCAAACTCGCCCGCGAGGCGGAGATCTGCTACGCCACCATGGCCATGGTGACCGACTATGATTGCTGGCACGATGGTCACGATGAGGTGAGCGTGGAGCAGGTGATCAGGGTCCTGGCCACCAACGCCGATAATGCGGCTCGGGTCGTCAAAAAAGCGGTGGCGCTCATCCCCAAAGACCGCAAATGCAAATGCGGCTCCGCGTTGCAGTACGCCATTATGACCGATCCCACCAAAATCCCCCCAGCTACTCGTCAGAAGCTAGGCTTGCTGGTGGACAAATACCTTAATAAAGGCCAGGAGGCAAAAGCCTAAGTGTCACTGCTCGTGGTTGGCTCTGTTGCTTTTGATTCAGTTAAAACCCCTTACGGCAAAGTGGATCGCGTGCTTGCCGGAGCTGCAACCTATTTTTCACTTGCCGCCAGTTTCTTTACAGACGTTCGCGTGGTCGCGGTGGTAGGTGAAGACTTTACCCAGAAAGAAGAGAAGGTCTTTCTTGAGCGCGGCATTGACATCAGCGGCATCGCCCGCGAAAAAGGCAAGAGCTTCTTCTGGGCCGGAGAATACGGCGAGAATGTGAATGAGGCCAAGACCCTCGATACCCAGCTTGGGGTCTTCGCCGAATTTAATCCGCAAATTCCCGAGAAGCTCAAAACCACCGAATACATCTTTCTCGCTAACATAGATCCAGTGCTCCAGGTAAATGTAAGAAAGCAGATCAATGGGGCCAAGTTTGTAGGTGGCGACACCATGAACTACTGGATCAACGGCAGCCGCCAGCAACTCGGAGAGATGATGCGGGTCGTGGACGCCCTGCTCATCAATGACACCGAAGCAAAAATGCTGGCCCAGGAGTTCAGCCTGGTGCGCGCGGCGCAAAAAATCCTTACCATGGGCCCTAAGGCGCTGGTGATCAAACACGGCGAATATGGCGCTACAGTCTTCTTTCAGGATGGGGCCTTCGGTATTGGTCGCCATCCATTCCGCGCGCCAACCTTGCCTATTGAGAGAGTTACTGATCCCACCGGGGCCGGTGACTGCTTTGCGGGTGGATTTATGGGATATATCGCCTCACAGGGCCGACTGACCCGCGAGGTGTTCAAGCGTGCCATGTTTTACGGTGGGGTCATGGGCTCGTTTGCCGTCGAAGACTTCGGTACGGCGCGCCTGCAGAAGCTCACGAAGCCGGAGATAGAAGAGCGCTACAAAATTTTCCGCGAGCTGACGCACATCGAATGACCCCGGCAGTTGTGTCCCGCAGCTCCGGAGCCCCGGGAACCCCCGATGTCAAAGCCGGAGCCGGGGACTACTGGTTGTTGGCTGCAATCAGTGCTCTTATCTCCATTGCTGCGGCACTTTTCTATTTCCGCCACGGCGCAATTCTTCTCTACGGCGATGCCGTGGCCCATATCAACATTGCCCGGCGTGTCTTTGATTCCAGGACGCCGGGCATCTTTCAACTGGGTACCGTCTGGCTGCCGCTGCCACATCTTCTGGATGTCCCGTTTATCGGCAATGATTGGATGTGGCGCAGCGGCTTGGGTGCATCCATCCCATCCATGCTGGCCTATGTTGCGGGAACCCTGGGCATATTCCGGCTGCTTCGCGGATATGCCTCGCACGCTACGGCCTGGATCGGCGCGCTCATCTATGCCCTGAATCCCAACCTCATCTACATGCAGACCACTGCCATGACAGAGGTCTTGTACCTGGCATTTTTTATCTGGACGGTCGTTTATTTTGCTGAATTTGTACGCAGTATGACCGTTGACGCAGAGCGCGCGCGCAGGTCGCTCGAACGTTGCGCCCTGATGCTCTCCGGAGCAATGCTGGTCCGTTATGACGGATGGTTTCTGGCTGCGGCCGTTGGTTTAGCAGTCATCGTTGCCATTTGGCGATCAGGCCGTCCTGCGCCCCGGATTCGAAGAGCATTCATCAATTTTCTCTTGTTGACGGGCCTGACTGCGGGTCTGTGGCTGGCTTACAACTATGGCCATTATTACAACGCTCTCGAGTTCGCCAATGGGCCTTATTCCAACCGGGCTGTTGCTCAGTTGTCGCACACCAGCACCATGCCTGTGTATCCGGGCGAGAACGATCCTCGCACAGCCGCCATCTACTTTCTGAGGGTCTCCCGGCTCAGCATTACTGAAGGAAGCCTGGAATATCTCTTGTTCAGCGCCGCTTTCGTGGCGATGCTGGCCGCCATTTATTTTTCTCGCAGGCACTGGCCCGGATTGTTGCTGTGGGTCCCTCTGCCGTTTTATGTCCTGAGCATTGCCTGGGCCAGCGTGCTCATCTTCTTTCCCCAATGGTGGCCGTATAGTTATTACAACGTCCGCTATGGTTTGCAGATGCTTCCCGCGGTTGCTGTCTTTAGCGCTTTGGCCTTTGAATTTCTTTCCCAGCTTATTCCATCGCGATTCGTCGCCATTGCGATCTTGCTGGTGGTTGCAGGCAGCTATGGTTCGGCCTGGCGGAAAAAGCCAATTTGCCTGAGGGAAGCTGAAGTCAACGGCGGAGCACGGATGGCGTTCGAAAGAGAACTTGCGCGAGGGCTGGGGAGCTTGCCGCCGGAAGCCACGCTGATGATGGAATGCGGCGGTCACCCTGGAGCGCTTGAGGATGCCGGCATTCATTTTCGCCGCGTCCTCAACGAAGGCAATCATCCTGACTGGGAAATCGGCCTTAGCGGTCCCGCTCATGCTGCTGATTATGTAATTGCATTCCAGGGGGACGCGGTTAGCCGCGCCATCCGTCTCTTTCCTCAGGGGTTGTTGCCTGTTGCCATAGTAGAGACTCCCGGGCAGCCCAGAGCCACCATCTATCGGTCAATGCACTAAGATTGGTTCCAGAACCGGCAGATCTTGACATGAATCTTTTGATTATGAAACATGGATTATGAAACACGCTGTTGCAACAATTCTTGTGTCGAATGCGGCGCTCGCGGCCCTGCTCTCCAAGACAATTATGCGCCTGGTGCTGGCTGCCTTTCTGGGCGGCATCATTGGCCTGGAGCGGGAACTCAAGCATCGGCCGGCCGGCTTGCGCACAAATATGTTCATCTGCTTCGGCGCAGCCATGTTCACCATACTATCGGCTGAACTGGCGGAGCCCAACGACCGTGTCCGGATAGCCGCGCAGATCATCCCTGGGATTGGCTTTATCGGCGCTGGATCGATTCTGCATTCCAAAGGCGGCGTCACTGGATTGACCACGGCGGCCACTTTGTTTGTGGTGGCTTCTATTGGAATGGCCTGTGGCGGCGGGCTCTACCTTCCCGCTATCTTTGCCACCATGCTGATCTTTCTGGCGCTCCACTTTCTGGGCTGGGTAGAAAGACGGTTCAATCTTAAGCCGCTGGTCATGAACTACAGCATTGTGACTGAGAAATCAGCCGACGAGATTGTCTCTGAAGTCAACAGCGTCCTGGAGGATGCACAGGTGGAAATGGACGGGATGCGGCTGAATAAATTCAATGGCAAAGAGCGTATCACTTTCAGCGTGGATGGCACCCGCAGCCTGCACAAGATATTGATGGATCGCTTTCGCCAGTCCGATGCCTTGCGCAACTTTGAGGCGATCCGCGGCTTCGAGCACGATTAGACAGTTTTATAGTTACTGTCGTCCGACCACCGGTGGAAGAACGGCCCTTTAGAGCTTGTCCTGAGGTTAAGCCGAAGGAGCCGTGTTCAGAAGCACAAATGCAAGGGCTTTAGAGCGTGTGAGAACCTTTTGGAGCGTAGCGAGAGGACCTGCGGGCGAAGATGACCGAATGCTGAAAGAGGATCAGTGTCATTCTGAGCGGCAGCGAAGAAACTGCTCCGCTGCACTTAAGGTGCGCGAGAAACCGAACTGTCTTAGGCATCACGCTGCAAAGGGCTTTTTAGCCCTGGTGTTATACGGCTGGCCAGGGTCTCACAAACTGGATCACCAACTCTAAAATGTTCTAAATCTGCTGCAACATTAATAGAATTACGCACACAAGAATCATGGCGATCCCATTTACCAAAGCTTCCGCTTGTGGCAACGACTTCCTTATCATCGACAGGGCCTACGCTCCAGACGACATATTTGATTTCAGCCGCCGTATCTGCAATCGTCACAACGGTGTGGGCGCTGATGGCGTGGAGTGGCTGTTCCCTGCGACCGATGCCGACATTCACGCCCGCCTGATCAATGCCGATGGCACCGAAGCTGAGATTTCCGGCAATGGCACGCGCTGCGTAGCTGCCTATCTTGCGGAGCGCGGCGGCAAAGAAAGACTCACGGTGCGCACCGGCGCCGGCATCAAGCACTGTGAAATGGTGTCGCGCAACCAGGGCCGTTTCGAATTTGAGATGGAGATGGGCAGCCCCCAGATCGGTGATGACTTCTCCATCGGTATATCGTCTGGCGAAGTGCGCGGGACCCCGGCTTCCATGGGCAATCCCCATTACGTGGTTTTTGTGAAAGATTTTCCGGAGAACTGGCGGCAGCAAGGAGAAGAGATCGGCCATCATGAGGTTTTCAAGCAGGGCGTCAATGTGGAATTTGTGAAGGTGCAAAGCAGCAACGACATCGAAGTACGTTTCTACGAGCGAGGCGTGGGTGAAACGCAGTCGTCGGGGACTGGCTCGTGCGCCTCGGCGGTGGCCTCTATCGCTCGAGGCTTCGCCACGTCTCCTCTCACGGTGCACGCTCCGGGCGGGCCGCAGGTGGTGCGCTGGACCGGGCAAAATGTCTTTCTGCGCGGTCCGGCACAACTCATCTGCAGGGGTGAGTTCCTGGCATGAATAATATTCAACCTCCGGCGCTCCGGCCCGGCGATAAGATCGGCATCATCGCCCCGGCCAGCAATGTGGACCAGCGATTGTTGGAAACAGGGTGCGCGCGTCTGCGGCAAATGGGCTATGAGCCGGTTTATTCACAAAGCATTCTGGAGCGCGATCTTTACTTTGCCGGCACGGTAGAACGCCGGATGCGCGAGATAGAGGAGATGCTGGGGCGGGAAGATATCCGCGCTCTAATTTGCGCACGAGGCGGCTATGGAAGCAACTACCTCTTGGAGAGGCTCGATTTCGGAAAATTTGCTCAACGCCCCAGAATCCTGGTTGGATACAGCGACAACACTTCATTGCTGACCGCCATCCACGACCGCGCCGGCCTCATTGTCTTCCACGGCCCCATGCTCACTAAAGATTTTGCTTCGGCCGGCGGGGTTGAGCTCACGAGCTGGAACAACGCAGTTCAAGGAGCCAGCTCGTGGAGTATTCCCATGGCCGGAGTCGAGGTATTGCAGCAAGGCCACGCACGAGGTCGTCTCTACGGAGGATGTCTTTCCATGCTTGTAGCTTCGCTGGGTACGCCGTTCGAGATCAAGGCCAACAAGACTGATGACACTCTGCTTTTTCTCGAAGACATTGGAGCCAAGCCTTATCAGGTTGACCGGATGCTGACGCAGTTGCGGCTGGCGGACAAGCTGGCCGGGGTGCGAGGCATTATCTTCGGGGAGATGCTGGATTGCCTCCAGCCCGGCGGCCAGGATTACACCTTGCAGCAGGTCATTGTTCGCGCCCTGCGGGGAGTGAATCCAGACGTCCCGATCATCTATGGACTCAAGTCAGGCCATGTCTCCAGCGGCAACATAACTCTTCCCTTGGGTGTCCAGACCGAACTGGTAGCAACCGCCGCGGGGGCGGAACTGAAAATTCTCGAACCGGCCACAAGAATCGGATGATCGGGTGATCGGTTCATCGGGTGATCGGAAAACCACTGCTAGCTTCTAGCTGCTAGCTGCTAGCAAAAACCGGCAGTCTTGCCTGGCTTGCGTCTTTATTGCACGATCAAAACGAGGTATCCGCCAAGCAGCCCCTTTTCAATCACGCTCTTGATCGAAAATTTACCCAATTACCAGCTTACCCAATTACCAAATCTCCTGGCATTGCCTAGCAGCTAGGAGCCAGAAGCTAGCAGCGGTTTTCCGATCACCCGATCACCCGATGAACCGATCACCCGATTCCTCTGGTACTCTTGAAGCGTGAGTGATCAGCAGCATATTCACCTGATTGGAATCTGTGGAACGGCCATGGCTTCGCTTGCTGGGCTGCTCAAGCAGAGAGGCTTTAAAGTTACGGGCTCCGATGCAGCGGCCTATCCGCCTATGTCGGATTTTCTGGCTTCCATCAATATTTCTGTGGCGCAGCCGTACGCTGAAACCAACCTCAAGCCCCGGCCCGATCTGGTGGTGGTGGGTAACGCTATTTCTCGCGGCAATCCTGAAGTGGAGCATGTGCTCGATGAGCGTATTCCATTTCGTTCTCTGCCGGACATTCTTTATGAACATTTCCTGCGCTCGCGAGAGCCCATCGTCGTGGCGGGCACTCATGGCAAGACCACAACAACTTCCATGCTCTCCTGGATTTTTCAATCGGCGGGAAAAGATCCGTCATTTCTGATCGGGGGGATCGCGGAAAATTTCGGCAGCAGCTTTGCCTTAAAGCAGGGCAAGCATTTCATTATTGAAGGCGATGAGTACGATACCGCATTCTTCGACAAAGGCCCTAAGTTTCTGCACTATTTTCCTCAGTCCATCATTCTTACGTCCGTGGAATTTGATCATGCTGATATCTACCCGGATCTTGAATCGGTCAAGACCGCCTTCAAGCGCCTGGTGAACCTGGTTCCACGCCGAGGCAAAATCATTGCCCACGACGCGAATAACGATGCGAACAACGACGAGAATAATAACGCGAACAACAACGCGAATGCCAACGTGGATGAATGCGTCGCGCGCGCCTTCTGCCCGGTGGAGCGCTATGGCATGAAGAAAGGCTCGCACTGGCAGATCACCGATCTACGGTTTGAAGCGGAGCGGACTCTATGGTCTGTCCTGAAGGAAGGGAAACCATGGGCGGA
>Ga0210400_10003124_pt1 | contig 14798 bp, 11 predicted proteins | sample IncBWH26MmetaG_FD_155456 | JGI IMG/M metagenome (GOLD analysis project Ga0210400, IMG submission 155456) | Forest soil microbial communities from Barre Woods Harvard Forest LTER site, Petersham, Massachusetts, United States - Inc-BW-H-26-M | ecosystem: Environmental > Terrestrial > Soil >... | reverse complement strand
ACAACGAAGGGAAAACTTTCGAGCGTAGTGTACTCCGCGCCGGACGGTTTTAGCTTGCTTTCGATGAGATGGAATTCCTGCGCTGCAAGGGAACCAAATTCGCGTTCTGCATTGTCCTGTATCGGTACGCGCAGTTTTTCAGGTAATCGCGGCGGTTCGAATCGCGCGAGCGTCAGATGCGGCGAAAACGGCCGCTGTTCCCGCGCGATGCCAAGTTTTTGCGTGGCATTCTCGATGTCCGATGCGAGCGTCTTCAGATTCGGCGAGGCGTTCATCCCGGCCCAAAAAACACGGGGTCGTTTTTCGTTTGGAAAAAAGCCCAGCCCGCGAAAATCAATCGTCACGGCTAGCGGGGAGCGGACGGCGGCAAGTGAGGCGCGAATGACGGGCAATTTTTCTGCGGGTATCTCGCCGATGAATTTCAGCGTCACGTGCAGATTCTCCGGGCGCACCCAGCGTGGTTGTGGCGCGAGCGGGCGAAGCTGCTTTATGAAATTGGCGAGGTTTGCGCGCACCGCCGGAGGAATCTCCAGCGCGACAAAGAGACGCACGCCTCACGACCTCGTCGAGCTGCGCTTGGGCGGCTCCCCGCCATTGTAAAGAAAATGGATGCGCACCATGTCCAGCGCGAGCTGCGCCGCGTGCCAGCGGATGGCTTCGCGGTCGCCGGGGAAGCGCGTGCCGCGCTCTTTCACGCCGCCCGCATGGGAAATTGCGACGTGTACTGTGCCGACGGGTTTTTCTTCGCTGCCCCCGCCGGGGCCCGCGATGCCGGTGATGCCCACGCCGAGCGTGCTGCCCGCGCGGCGGCGAATGCCGTCGGCCAGTGCGATGGCCACTTCACCGCTGACCGCGCCTTTGGTCTTGATGAGCTCCGCGGGAACGTCGGCCCACGCGGTTTTCAGTTCGTTGCTGTAGCACACCACTCCGCCAAGAAAATACGATGAGCTTCCGGCAATGCTGGTGAGGCGCTGCGCCAGCATGCCTCCGGTGCAACTTTCCGCCGCGGAAATTGTGGCGCCGTTCATTGTGAGGATTTGCGCGACTACCTCTTCCAGCGGCGAACCGTCCAGCGAATAAATCCGGTCGGTCAACGCCAACTGAAAACCCTGCACGATTTCGTCCAGTGTTTTTTTCGCGTGAGCCGCGTCGCCGGTCCAAATGCGCAGATGAATCTGAATTTCGCCCGGCGCTGCCAGAATCGTGGTGTTCACGTCGGAGTAGCGCGTGTAAATCGGCTTGATGCGCTGTTCCAGCGCGGATTCGCCCATGCCCGCCACGCGGAGTTCGCGGTGAAACATTCGAACGCTGGAAGCGAAGCGCTGCAGCCGCGGCAAGACCTGCTCGTGGAACATGGGTTTCAATTCGCGCGGCGGGCCCGGAAGCAGCGCGATCCTGCGGCCGCCGTCCTCGATCCATAGCCCTGGCGCCGAGCCGCGCGGATTCTCCAAAACTTCCGCGCCTTCCGGCACCATCGCCTGGCGCACATTGACCGAGGGCATCTCCCGGCCGAGCTGGCGGAAGCGCCCTTCGATGTATTGGAGAATGTTTTTGTTGAGCTGCAGCTTGCGGCCGAGAAGGTCCGCCACGGTTTCGCGTGTCAGGTCGTCTTCGGTCGGCCCCAGGCCGCCCGACGCGATGATTAGTTCCACGCGCTCCAGCGCTTCGTGAAACGCAGCGCTCAAATCATCGCGCTTGTCGCCGACAATCGATTTGCGCACTACCTCGATTCCGAGCCTGTTCAACTCCTCCGTAAGGAAGAGCGAGTTGGTGTCCAAGCGGTCCGGAGTCAGCAGTTCCGAACCAACCGCGATGATTTCCGCTTTCATATTTTCAATTATCCGATGAGCGGCAAGCCGCGAACATCCCAATCCAGGGTGAACAGTGCACCGGTGGCTGTGTTTTGCACTTGCGTGCTCGTGGCCAAGATGGCGCGGCCGGAGGGCAGCAGCGCGAGGCCGACCAAGCCGGAGCCGCTGAGCACCACCTCGGCCTGAGCTTGCGGCGTAATTCGCACGATGCCGCGGCGGCCTCCGTAGGACGCTGCGACATAAAGATTGCCATCGCGGTCAAACGCCAATCCCTGAGGGCGGCCCAGCCCGCGGAAGAAAACGCTGACGTCGCCGCCTTGCGTGATGCGGTGCACACGATCGAAACTCGAAGTGGTCGGACCAGTGACGTAGAGATCGCCGCTCGGATGAAACGCCAGATGATAGGCAGCGATGGACGGCTCAAGCGTGGCAAAAACAAAAATCTCGCGCTCCGGGCTGATCTTGAACACGGTACCGCTACGGTCACCCACGTATAGATTCCCGGTGCGGTCGAAGGCAATCCCCGTGGCCACGCCCATGCCTTCCATCCATAGTTCGGCGCGACCCTCGGGCGTAACGCGATGGATGGTGCCGTCGTTGCGGCAGGAAACAAAGAGATTCCCCTCGCGATCGAGCGCCAGCCCGCTGGGATTCATCAGAGAAGTGATGAACGGCTTCACGCTGTAGTTCGCGGTGATCTTGTATAGAGAAACGGCAACGCGTTGGCCACGCGGGCCGGAAAACGTGACGTAAATGTTGCCGTTGATATCCACAGCGGGATTCGCCACCGGATGTAAATTGTCCGCGATCTGCAGCCCGATGTGCACGGGATGCGGCTGGCTCTCCTGGCCGGCGGCCGCGACGCGCACGACCCCGCCGTTGGCGTTTTCCGGAACGCGGGCAATCAGCCGATTCTCGCTTGCCAGCGCCAGGCTCGCCTCCGCTTCGCCAAAGCGCACCTCCGGACGCGCTTGGCCCCGGGAAACAAAACCGCTGCCGTGAATTGCCATCTCGCCGCCGGGAATGGCGGCGGCAGGCGCAACTCTCTCAATGTGCGGAAAGCCGTTCTTTTCTGACGAGGACCCAAAGCCGAATTTCATACCAAGCCAAAGTGTAGCGCGACCCGCAGCAGAATTGCAGCGTAGATGCCCGCCATCCAGTCGTCCGCCATGATGCCCCAGCCGCCGCGGAGTTTTTCCAGCCCGCGGACGGGCCAGGGCTTCCAAATGTCGAAGATTCGAAACAGCACGAAACCAACCAAGAGATATTTCCAGTTCACCAGGCTCAACGCGAAGAAAATCGCGAAAAGGGAGAAGTCCATGTGTGTGGTGAGGTGCGGAAGCGAAATGGGAATCAGCGGGAGCAGCAGTGTGAGGTGCTGACCCGCGACTTCGTCGATGACCACAAATTGCGGATCTTCAATACCCGAGTAGATGGCCGCCCGCGAGGCGCTCCAGACGCCGATCGCCCCAAGGATAACGAGCAGCGCCAAAGCGCAGAACACCGGCAGCGCCAGCACGGCGTTGTGAATGTCGCTGCCCGGAACTAGGAAATGCTGATCCTTTAACACCGCCTCGTAATCGGGATGAAGAGACAGCAATCCGCTAAGCGATGCGGGCCGCAGGAAAAAAACAGCCGAGAGAAACGCAGTCGCTACGCCGACGAGCGAACCAAATGTGCCGGGCGCTTTAGGAATGTATCCCACGCCAAAAGCCGTGGCGATCGCCAGCGCAAGATGCGGCTTCTCGCGCGGCGCCTCGCTAGATGGTTTTGCGTCAGTGGTCGGGGTCATTTGATTGGTCCGAATCCTTGTCTAAATCAAGGGCGATGGTGTTGGGCTCGCCTTCCAGGATTTCTTCTTCGGTGAATATTGGCTCGGAAACCACATACTTCTCGCTGGCCCAATTCCCAAGGTCGCGTTCGCGGCAGCGCTCGCCGCAAAAAGGAAAATCCGCGTGGATTGCGGAGTCGGTCTCCACTTTGCAGATGGGGCATTTGTGTTTCATGGTCCGGGTAAGTCCTCTTCGAGGAGAGAGTATATCTCAGGCGAGGACGCGGAGGGGCGCCCCGGTGGCAATGCGATGGAGCTTCTCGATGGGCGGCATCGGCGCTGCGCTCACGCCAGCCTGCGTGGCCGGACGTGGGAGGATTTCGACCACGCGGCCGATCAAATCGTAAGCGTCCGTCCTGGTGATTTCGACGCGGGCGACGTCGCCGGCTTCCGCGACTTCGCCGCTCGGCAATTCGATGTCTGTCAGGTACAGCTTCCCGTCGATATCGGGAGCCATGCCTTCCAGGCGCGCTTCCCAGACCAACGGATTGTCTTTCGAAGGGCCTTCAATAAGCGCAGTGAACGTGCGGTCTTTTGCAACGCTCGGCCTTGCGCGGAAGTACTTCGCCCGCAGATTCTCCCGCGAGATCTTTTTCTGAATGGCCATCAAGCGGTTGCGGCGATCGTTGATCGTTTCCGCATCCACTTTTTCATCGAGCGCGTAACTTCCGGCGTTGTCCACGTCGGAGTACTCGAACACGCCCATCCAATCGAGATTCGCAGCCTTTACAAAGTCGCAGAGCTCTTCGAAATCGGCCTCGGTTTCGCCGGGGAAACCGACGATGAACGAAGTACGCAGGGAAACGCCGGGAATCGTCGTTCGAATACGCTCAAGCAATTTCAAAAATGCTTCACCATTCGAACCGCGCTTCATCCGCGCCAAAACATTCCTGCTGGCATGCTGCAACGGCATGTCCATGTACTTCGCGAGCCGCGGATGCGCCGCGATGGTGTCGAGCAATTTTTGGGTGACGCGGTTCGGATACGCGTAGAGAAAACGCACCCACAGCAGGTCTTCCACGTGAGACAGTTTTTCCAGCAATTGCGCCAAGCCATCGCGCAAGCCCAAGTCTTCGCCGTAGGAAGTAGTGTCCTGTCCGATCAAAGTAATTTCGCGCGCGCCGGATTTGGCAAGATTCTCCGCTTCGCGAACCACCGATTCGAATCGCCGGCTGCGAAACTTGCCGCGAAGCTGCGGAATGATGCAGAACGTGCACGGATGATCGCAACCTTCCGCAATCTTGATGTACGCCGCATGCTTCGGAGTGGTGACGATGCGGGGCGTCAAGTCGTGGTAGAGAAACGCCGGCGGCTGCGCAGGAAGGACGCGCAAATCGCCTGCGACCGCCTCCATGATGCGCTCGACCTCGCCCGTGCCGATGACCGCGTCCACTTCCGGCACTTGCTCGAGGATCTGCGCTCGAAACCGCTCAACCAGGCAGCCTGCGACGATTAATTTTCTCGCCGCGCCGAATTTCTTGTGTTCCGCCATTTCCAGAATGGCTTCCACGGATTCCTTTTGCGCCGCCTCAATAAAACTGCACGTGTTGACCACCAGCACTTCGGCTTCGTCCGCGCGCGGCGTAAGCTCATAACCTTCGCGCGCAAGAATACCCATCATCACCTCGCTGTCCACGAGGTTCTTCGGGCATCCCAGGCTGACGAATCCGACCTTAGTCATAGGCAATGAATTTGCGCCTTTGCGCAATTCTCAATTGTAACATGGGCGAGGGAAGCCCGCCGGGAGAGCGGATTTTAGCGGGAGCGCGGGGCCATTCGAATCTGGTCGAGGATCTGGCGGAGCCGAGTGGTGTTGCACGGTGCGCCACCAAAGCGCGCGTGCACGTAGATTTGCGTAAATTCCTGGACGGCGGGGGCTAGATTCGGCGAATCCACTGCAGCGGCGAATTCGAACGCGGTTTGCGATTCCACGCGCATAAGGCCGCGGCGCGCGAGCATGCGCAGAAGTTCCGCGTAAAGACGAGAGGCGAGCTGAGGGTTGTTACGCGCGGATTCGCCAGACTGCAACTGCAGGAACAGCCGGACGCGCCGAATTAACGCGGAGATCAGATTGAAGCGCAGTGCCACGAGCAACAGGACAAGGGAAAACGGCAGCAGAAAGCCCGCCGCGCCATGCCGAACCTGCCAGGACTTCATCCATCTTTTGCTCGCGTGCTGCTTTTGTTGGAACCAGGCGCGCGCTGTTTCACTCCAGTTCTTTGAGTTGCGTTGAAGGTTTTGCGCCAGAATCAGTTGGTGCGCGAAGTCGTAGCCAATTACCCACTCGTTCCAGGTGATTTCCATCCAGTCCGCGTACTGTCCGAGACGGGAGAGGAAGCCAGCTGAGTTCTCCGGAGCGGCCGGCGTTGGATCGAAGACTTGCCAGTCGTTGCCGGGAAAGTAGACTTCCACCCAGCTGTGAGCGTCACTCGCGCGGACAATGTAGTCGCCGCCAAGGTCGTTGTATTCACCGGGGAGGAATCCGTTGACTTCGCGCGCGGGAATGCCCAGTGTTCGCAGCATGATGGTCATGGCCGAGGCGAAGTATTCGCAATGGCCCGCATGAGTATCAAAAAGAAAATGAGCCAGTGGATCGTCACCCGGTTTGCCGGTCAGGTTCAGAGTGTAGGTGAACCGGTCGCGTAGAAAGCTTTCCATCACCAGGGCTTTATCGAAAGGAGTTTTCGCATTCTTGGTGATCTGGCGGGCAAGCTCCGGGATACGCAAATCAAGCTGAGAAGGAAGTTGAAGATAGGTCTTGGTGATCTCCGCAGCATATTCTGTCGAAGACGAACGGAGTTTCATTGAATTCATCGGCGGCAATCGTGAGAAGCCGACGTAACGAATGGCGCCGTAGTTGTGAAAAGGATTCAACAGCGTCCCAGTGGAATCGCGAAAAATATAGGAACGGCGCATCGCGGAGAAGGAGTTGCCGCCTTCGCCGGTGAAATTTCCCTTGAGGGAGATGACCTTGCCGGGAACAAAGATTGCGTCGGTGGCCAGCGGCTCGAGAAAAACGGTATAGAGGATACCGGGCCCCGGCGAATCCAATTTTTGCGTGGGATCGGATGAGTAGATCCATCCGTCTTGGGCCGGCGAGAGCGTTTGTGGCGTCCGCTCCGTGGAACTCCAGCGCTTGCCGTCGAAAGTCGTTAATGCAATACCTCGCCAGCGCAGGAGATTGTAACCGATGGGTTTCCCGGTCTGCACGCGCATGACGACCGCAGAATCCTTCTTGATCTCTCCGATCTGGCCAAGCTCAACGTTTTCAGTGAAGCCGGTCATCAGCGAAGAACTGAAACCGGCGCGCCCCAGGTAGCCGGCGCTGAAGCGCGGGAAAAAGAAAAAGAGTCCGCTGCCGAGTGCGATGGCCCCCAGTGCGACGCTGAGGGCTGCAAGACTGAGAGCGCGAGTGAGTTTGCGATCGCGTTCCGGTTGCATGTTGGGAGCCGTGGTGACTGCTCCCAACGCTCCACGGCGCAATTCCATGCCCGCAAACGTGGCGATGCCAAACATGAGATAGACAAAAAAGAACGCCAGAAAGGCGGTGTCGACGGTGAGCACCGCCGCGGCAAGGATTCCTGCGAAAGAAAGCATGGCGAGAAAGTTCGCGTCGCGATCGCTGACGGCGCTGTAAAACCGGACTAGCGTGACGAAGAGGAGAAAATGCACGGCGGCCAGGAGCGCAGCAAACAGCGGAGGATTCGAAGAATTTCCCGCGAGCAAACGCGAAAAAAGCAGAAGGTCTATGGGAAAGAAAAACAGATAGAGCAGGACACACCAAGTCGCCGCGCGGGACGAAAGTTCGGCGGGCCGGCCGTGCCACCAGCGATAGCCCTTGTAGAGCGCGGCCAATGGAGCCACAAATATGGTGAAAATATCAAGTTTTCCGGTGCTCACTAGAGTGAGTATGGAAGTTAGCAGCAGCAACGACAGCGAAGTTCGAAAGAAACGCTCGGCGGGTAAAGCGGGAATACGCGGAGTTGTGAGCGAGGCCGCCATAGTGAAACTTCCATCGTAGCACCTGGCCGCGGCGGCGCGCGGCAGGCTGGGCGAAAGGATAACTCTCAGCACTTCTTCGAGGGCGGAGTTGCGGCAGCGAGCGCGGCACGCGCGACTTTGCGGGTGAGATTGGACACCGGCAGGCTGGAAACCTCGAGTAGTGGAACGCGCTTAGCACCGCGCACGCGAAGCAACCGGTTCACCTTGACCAGAAATGGCGAGATCGTGATGGCGCGATAAGTGACGGAATGCCGAACCCTGCCGAGGGGCTCCAATTGCAATTTGGCGTGCTTAGCGGAGGACAGAGAATCTTGGAGAAAGCGCCGTAATTGTACGGCCGGATTTCCCATCACGGAGACCGTAGGGAAATGCCACATTCTCGAAACCAGTGTCGGAATGTGATCAGCGGCGGCTTTCTTGTTTTCTTCCCGCGACGGTGAAAGTAAAAAAGTCAGACCGCCGGCATCCACAAAGACCGCGGCGGCGAGTGTGACTTCCACGGTAGGACGTTTTTTTCGTTTCTCAGGCAACGATTCAGCTATGCCGAGCTTGCGTCCTTCGCAGAATTGCGCGACGGGACAGAGAAGGCACTGCGGTGATTTCGGCGCGCACAAGGTGGCGCCGAGTTCCATCATGGCCTGGTTCCAATCGCCGGGAGATTCTGGGTCGAGATACGCGTCCGCAACTCTTTGGAGTTCCTGCCAGCGCCGCGATTCGCGGAGATCGCCGCGAATGGCGCCGAGGCGCGCTAGTACGCGCGCGACATTGCCGTCAAGGACTGCATGTTTTCTCCCATGCGCGATGCTAAGTATCGCCGCTGCCGTGTACTTGCCGATACCGGGCAGGTCGAGGGCCTCATCGAACTGCGTTGGAAATTGTCCTCCGTATTTCACAGCGATTTGCTGCGCGGTTTTTTGTAAATTGCGCGCACGGCTGTAGTAACCGAGGCCGGACCAAAGGCGAAGCACTTCTTCTTCAGGCGCCTCAGCAAGCGCGTGAACATTCGGGAATCGATCAACGAAGCGTTCGTAGTAGGGAATCACCGCGGCGACACGCGTCTGTTGCAGCATGATTTCCGAGAGCCATATGTGGTAGGGGTCGCGCGTACGGCGCCACGGCAGGTCTCGCCGGAATTGGCGAAACCAGGCCAACAGCTGTTTCCGAAATGTGTGGAGATCGCGAGTATTCAGCATGGTGCGGTGACATTCTCGCACAGCCAGGCGGGACATGCCGTTCGAAGGTCACGACAGACAGAAAGCTAATTCCACTTACTTCACTACGACATCGTCGAGGAAGACCACATAGGAGGAACTCCAGACGGCGGCGGGGATGGAGCCGCGGGGCTGGCTGGTGACGATGATTTTGAACAGGTCGGGCGACGCGGCGAGATCAGCCATGAGCGACTGCAAGGGATCGGGCGGTAGCGGTTGCTCGAGCGCGAGGTAGCGCAGGACAGAAAAGATAATCTCATCGGCCGGGGCAAGGGGAGTTTCGATTGTAGCGCCGCGGAATTGCAGCAAGGAATTGCTCTCGTAGAAGTGCCAAGCAAGGCTGGCGCAGACGGATACGGCGCGCTCGAAGCGAGCGTTCGACGCTGTAATGTCCGGGGGAAGCCCGGTGACTTTGTCCACGGGAAGATGCGGATCTAGGACCAGGAGGATGCGGCAATCGTCCTCGCGCGCAAATTCGCGGACCATCAGCGAACCGTATCGCGCCGAAGCCTTCCAGTGAACGTGACGCGCGCTGTCGGTGGGAACATAGTCGCGCAGCGCATAAAGATCCTGCCCGCGCCCTTTCGCCAGGCTTTCCAGCGCTCCTTGAATGCCTGGCAGGATTTCCAAATATTCTTCGCTGGGGCCCACCGAGGGATAGACCAAGGCTTCGGTTTTCAAATTCACATGCCGCGATTTTTGTAGGAATCCGAACGGAAAGCGCGTGACGATGCGGAAGGCTTCCTGACGGTAGACTCCGCGCCGGGGAAAGATCATGGGCACGATTTGCTGGAGACTGTCGTGCTTCGGGAGATAGGGAAAATAGACCGGGGTGTCCAGCATGGCCGCAGCAGGCCCGCCTTTTGCTTTGGCGGCTTCGACGCGCAGGGAGAACGACGGCAGCGTCAGTTTTTGATTTTCCAGCTCGACGGTGGCGCGGACCGGCTGATCCGCGAAGATGTGCTCCGGCAGGTCGAGGCGCATCTCGATTCCGGAAAGCGTGATGGAAGAAAGGATGCCGGACATCAGGATGACCGCGATCAGGCTGGCAAGGATCAGAAAGAGAAGATTGTTGCCGGTGTTCAGAGCGGGCAGCGCTACAAGAATGATTCCAACGAGATAGATCCAGCCCTCGCGAGTGACGCGGTACTCCATCTTGTAACCGATCCAGCGGAGCGGTGTGCGCTTTGCCAGGACGGGAACGAGAGTGACTCCCACCCATCCGGCGACGGCCAGCGCAATTAGCGCGGAAGTGCTGGCAAGCGCGACCTGGCCGAGCTCCGCGGCAGCGCCGGAATAGAGCGCGAGCAGCAGGGCGGCGGAGAGGGCGGCGATAGAGAGAAGAAACGCACGGATGGCGGGGCGGTCGGATTTGGCCCAAAGCTGCGAGATGGTGGAAGCAACGCTCACGGCGGGACGTTCACACGGGAACAGGAACGGAATCGACGATATCGCGAAGCACGGATTCGGTGGCTTCCGATTTCTTTTGCAAAGAGGCGTGGCGCGAACTGGCGACCACGCGATGAGAAAAAACGGAGACGGCGAGCTGCTTGAAGTCATCAGGAAGGCAATAGTCGCGTCCGTCTAGGAAAGCGCGGGCTTGCGCGGCGCGCTGAAGCATCAGAGTGCCGCGGGGGCTGACGCCGAGAGTGAGCTGCTCAGTCTTGCGGGTGCGATTGACGATGTCTAGAGCGTAGTCGTGAAGGCTGGAGTCGACTTTTACGCGTGCGACGGACTCCTGCATTGCCAAGACTTCGCTGACGTCCGCCAAGGGTTCGAGCGCGTCGAGAGGATTGTCGCCCACGCGTTTGCGTAGAATCTCCCGCTCGGTTTCGTGCGAGGGGTAGCCCATTTTGATGCGCATCAGAAAACGGTCGAGCTGGGACTCCGGCAGCGGATAGGTACCGTGATGCTCGACGGGGTTTTGCGTGGCGATAACGAGAAAGGGCTGCGGAAGCGTCAGTGTTTTGCCATCGACAGTGACCTGTGCTTCGTTCATGGCTTCGAGGAGCGCGGATTGGGTGCGCGGCGTGGTGCGATTGATCTCGTCGGCGAGAACGACGTTGGCAAAAATAGGACCGGGACGAAATTCAAATTCGCGCGATTCCGGATTGTAGACGCTGACGCCAAGAACGTCGCTGGGCAGGAGATCGGAAGTGAACTGGATGCGCTGAAACGTGCAATGAAAAGATTTCGCGAGCGCCTGGGCGAGAGTGGTCTTGCCCACGCCGGGAACGTCTTCGATAAGCAAGTGGCCGCGCGCGAGCAGGGTGATCAGCGCGAGTTGAATGGCGTCTTCCTTGCCATAGATAGCGCGCGCGATGGAGCGCTGCAGCTGCGAAACGATTTGAGAGGTGGCCGTTGGCACTGGTTGAAAACCCGCGTCCTTCCTGATACAAATAGTGATTACGGGCGACTAGCTCAGTTGGTTAGAGCGCTCCCCTCACACGGGAGAGGTCAAAGGTTCAAGTCCTTTGTCGCCCACCATCTTTTGTTTCCACGCCAAAAGCTATTCTAGCTAAAATCCAAGCATGTCAACCTTCCTTCGTACGGTAGAGTTTCTAAGTTTGAGCTTGTGGCTCGGCAGCGACGCGTTCCTGAGTTTCGTGGTGGCGCCGGGAGCGTTCCGGATTTTGGGGAGCCGGGACCAGGCTGGGGCCATGGTGGGGTACGGACTGTGGTGGATGCACATGATCGGAGTGGTGTGCGGGATCGTGCTGTTGCTAGCGCGCTTGTTGCGAACGCGCGCGGGTTCCAGCCTCGTGGCCCCGGTGGCTCTTTGCGTGGTGCTGATGATCTTGCTGACGGTGGTTTCGCAGCATGCGGTGAGTCCGAAAATGGCGGCGCTGCGGGCGCAGATGGGATCGATTCAGGCGACGGCGGCGGATAGCCCTTTGCTTGCGGAGTTCAGCCGCTGGCACCGGATTTCAGTTTCACTCGAAAGTGGAGTGCTACTGGCGGGAATTGCAGCTATGTGTCTGATGCTGAAGGAATTAGGCGCAGGGAAATGAGAGTTTCGCGAAAAACCAGGACTGTTGACCCACCCCCTCTCCCTGGTTCCTATGAAGTCCAAAAAAAAGGTGCGGCAGCTCGCCCTTCCCAGATCAGGTAAGCTGCCGCACTCCGGAGATAGCTTTAACCAGCACGTATAGTAACTGATAAGGAATATACTGTCAAGAGAAATCTTATCTTTTTAAGCCCGGTCTAAGACCGGCGCGTTTGCGGTGGACTTTGACGGGGCGACGACGCTTGGTAGGGGCCGGGCGGATTTTGCGCAGCGCAGCGTTGCCCGCACGCTGGCAGGCGCGCCACATATACCAACTGGCGACGGTGCGGTAGGGGCGCCAGCGTTCACCGAAAGCAAGGAGTTCCTTGGGCTTGGGCATGTGCTTTTTGCCGTAGGTAACGGACCAGCCCTTTTTGACGCCGAGATCGTGGATGGGGAGGACATCGGGGCGACCAAGGCGGAAAATCAAAAACATTTCAACGGTCCAGGCGCCTATGCCGCGGACGGAGACGAGGCGTTCGATGAGTTCTTCGTCGGAAAGTTTCTCGGCTTGTTCTAGGGTGGGGACGACGCCATCGATCGTTTTTCGCGCGAGGTCTTTCATGGCTAGAACTTTTGCGCCGGATAGGCCGGCTTTGCGCAGGGTGGGCTTGCGCAACTTGAGCATTTCTTCAGGTGTGGGAGCGCGGCCCGTCGCACTGAGAGCTTTGACGCGGCCAAAAATGGTGGCAGCGGCTTTGCCGGAGATGGATTGATAAGCGATCGCCTCAAGCAGTGCTTCGTATGGAGATTGAATCGGATCCTGATCCATTTGGAAGGGAATTGTCTCGTCGATTAAGCGCTTCAGACGCTCATCGCGGCCAGCGAGGTGTTTGGTGGCGGCGTCGAGGTCAAAGCAGGGCACAGGGGACGATGTGGTCACGGAAGCTCCATTCCGGAAACGGGCGGATAGATTAGCAAGTTCCGGGGGATAAAGGAAAAGTAGGGTGAGAACTCCTTGGAACGGTCACACTGCGTTGAGCTTGAAAGAGTCGAAGATCCTCTCAACTATTTTTGAATTCCTCTCAGGATACGTAGTTGCCCATACGAACAGTATGGCTTTCGACATTTGACTCAAACGGCTAGCAAATATTCCAAAACACGAATGCTAGGCTTGAAAATGGCGGGCATCCCGATCCTTTCAACCTTTAGAACGTACCCGCGCCCGGACGCGCCAAAAACAGGAATCGCAAGTGGGGAAGATTCGTCTACGAACGAGATTTCTTCTATCGCTTCTGGCCCTCTCCACGGGGCTGACCAGCGCGATGCTGCTGGTAGTGCGCTATCGCGTCGAAAAGCAAGAGCGCGAAGCGATCCGCGAAGATCTGCACAGCTCCGTTCGCAACTACGAGAGTTTCGAAAGGCTGCGAGAGGCGACCTTGACGCACACAGCGGTACTCGTCGCCGACATGCCCAACCTTCGAGCTCTGATGACCACGCAGCACAAAGCAAAGATTCAGGATGGCTCTCAGGATATCTGGCAGCTGACCGGTAGTGACCTCTTTGTGCTCGCCGGCATCCGTGGAGACGTGCTGGCATTTCAGTCCAGCAACGCCGATTTCCCGCTGGACGCCGCCCAGGAATCGTTGCGGGCCTCGCTTAAGAGGGGAAATGTCTGGGACTGGTGGTTTCACAGCGGGCGTCTCTACCAGATCTGGATACAACCGGTCTATTTTGACGAGCAATCGAACGAGACCTTGCTTGGGTTTCTCGTCATAGGGCAAGAGGTAAGCAAAAGTCAGGCGCGCAATTTCAGCAACGTGGCCTCCAGCGAAGCAGTGTTCCGGTATGGCAATGAGATCGCGGCGAGCACACTTTCTGCCGAAGCCAATGGATTGCTTCAGCAGCAATTTCGCGAAGGCCAGGGGGATCAACTGGAGACGGAGCAGGAGATCCAGATCGGAAGCGAACGCTATCTTCGTACAACAGTAAGGCTCTCCTATGGGATTGGGACGCCGGTATCACTGTGTGTTTTGAAATCCTTCGACCGCGCAACTACATTTCTGAAGCAACTGAATCGAGTGCTGCTGATTCTGGGATTCGTCAGCGTTCTTGCAGGGACGGTGCTGGCTTTTCTCCTTTCCAAAACGATCACAAAACCGCTGGCACGACTGGTGACCGGACTGCACGCATTCGAAAAAGGCGATTCGAGCTTTCCGCTGGATGCCAGCGGAGGGGACGAGGTCGCGGAGGTAACCGCGGCATTTGACCGCATGCGCGCAAACCTGCAAAAAACGGAGAACGAACAAAAACAGTTGGAGCAACGGTTGCGTCAGGCGCACAAGATGGAAGCAGTGGGGCGGTTGGCGGGCGGGGTGGCCCACGACTTCAATAATCTTTTGATGATCGTCAGCGGACACTGCGAATTGCTTTCCGCGCGCATTCCGGCCGGAGAGCCGGGCCGAAACAATGTGGAACAGATTCAGAAAGCCGCGGACCGGGCCGTCTCGATGACCCGGCAGCTGTTGGCATTCAGCCGAATGCAGGTTCTAGAGCCCCGCGTGATCGAGCTGAACGCGGTAATCGCAGACATGGGAAAGATGCTTGCGAGGCTCATCGGAGAAGACATCGAATACACTTTCACGCCGGATCCAAGACTGGTGTCGGTGAAGGCGGACCCCGGGCAGATCGGGCAAGTGATCATGAATCTGGTGGTGAACTCGCGCGACGCGATGCCCAAGGGCGGGAGCATTACGGTTCGCACGCGCAACGCAGTGCTCGACCGCGACGAGGCGCGAAAGCGTCATCCAATGCAACCCGGTGAGTATGGACTCCTCTCGGTGACCGACACCGGGCACGGAATGGACGAGGAGACCAAGGCGCATATCTTCGAGCCATTCTTTACGACCAAAGGGGTCGGCAAGGGCACTGGGCTGGGTTTGGCCACGGTGTACGGC
>Ga0210400_10003121_pt1 | contig 14810 bp, 13 predicted proteins | sample IncBWH26MmetaG_FD_155456 | JGI IMG/M metagenome (GOLD analysis project Ga0210400, IMG submission 155456) | Forest soil microbial communities from Barre Woods Harvard Forest LTER site, Petersham, Massachusetts, United States - Inc-BW-H-26-M | ecosystem: Environmental > Terrestrial > Soil >... | reverse complement strand
CAACAGTGGCAGCCATGCAACAAGTGTGATGATGAGCAGCCGGCGGTATAGGAGTTCCAGGTGGGTTCCGGTGAGATGGGCTCTTCGAAAGAGCTGGTAGATCGGGCCACCCAGTACCAAAGAAAAATCCCCTGGCCCCTCGAGAAAATTGGCTTGTGTCATTGTCTAACCGATACCCCAGTAGCGGTCTTCCGACAACTAGGGGAATTCCTAGGAAGTCTCTCGGGATTTCCCACTCGACACATGCCTGGTTAGCCGCTTGCCAGCGCCCAAATTGCCTGCAATCCGATTTATGAGTGGTCATAAGTTATTCTTGGCAATCTCGGGATCCGAGGATGACTTCCGGTTAGCCGACTATCCGAAAATTGTCGCGTGGCTACTTGTAGCGCTGCGGGTTTCAATTTCGTGTTTAGGCCAAGTAGAAACTAGGGAAAGACCTAGTTGTTCCTAAATGTGTCTGGAGACTAGAGTGACCCCGTCGCTACCGGATACCAGCTGAGGCCCCGCAACAATATCTTTGCGAAGATTGAGGAACACACATATGAAATTCAGGATGATGTCTGCGATTCTCGCCGTGATTTTTCTCTCCGTTGGCACATGCTTGGCAAAAGACGACAACGAAAAGAAGAGAGAGAAAACTCACAAGATGGCAGAGAAAACCCTTAAGGAATTGTACAAGCTTGAACCCCCTGCCAAGGAGGCCATCCAAAAGTCGGCAGGGTATGCCGTTTTCAACAACATGGGGACGAACCTTTTCTTGCTGAGCACCGCCCGTGGCGCAGGAGTCGCGGTCAACTCCAAGACCAAGCAGGAAACCTTTATGAAGATGATCTCGGCCGGCGCCGGTCTAGGCGTAGGAGTGAAGGACTATCGTGTGATCTTTGTGTTCGAGAACGATGGGGCCCTGGCAAATTTCCTCGACTCCGGTTGGTCTGGTTCAGGGCAAGCGGACGCTGCGGCAAAGGCAGGCAGTAAGGGCGGAGCCTACTCAGGGGCGGCCGAAGTTGCACCGGGTGTGTGGGTCTACCAGATCACCAAGAATGGCATTGCCCTCCAGTTGACCTTGCAGGGCACGAAATATTACAAGGACGACGACCTTAACAAGAAAGCAGCTAGTTAGGCCCATGCAAAAGTGGGCTAATGAAGACGCTGCAAAGAAGTCCTCCCAACCCTAACCATTGGCCCGGGGCGCTTGCGTCGTAAGGAGGACTCGACGGTGACAATTCAGCAGCCTGCGTACTACAAAACGCAACTAAGCCAGGCGCTCGAAGCATCGATCTACATTGGCTTGGCGATTTTGCTGGCCGCAGCCTGCCTGCTGATCCTGCTCCCCTTCATCCCCCTGCTTAGCTGGGGCATCATCATTACTGTCGCTGGCTACCCGGGTTTCCGAAAACTTCAGAAGGCGTTGGGAGGACGTGAAACGCCAGCGGCAGTAGTTTGCACGCTCATACTTTTGGCCGTCCTGATTGTTCCAGCTATTTTGCTGGGAGAGGGCCTGGTTCACGGCATTCAGGCGGTGACCACGCACGTAAAGGAGGGAACGGCAATTGTTCCCCCGCCACCTGCCGCGGTCGAGAGTTGGCCGGTCATCGGCGCTCCGCTGAAAAGCGTGTGGGGCTTGGCATCCCGGGATCTCACCGCAGCGATCAAAACGTATGCCCCGCAAATCAAACGAGTCCTGCCTGGCCTGCTCTCCGCCTCTGCCGGAATTGGCCTTGTGGTCTTGCAGCTTATACTTTCGATTCTAGTCGCTGGAGTCCTACTGGCAAACGCAGAGGCGGCCTATAAAGTGACGTGCTCCCTGGCCAATCGCCTTTTCGGAGACAAGGGGGACGAATTCCAGCAACTGATTGGGGCCACGATTCGCAGCGTCACGTTGGGTATTCTCGGTGTTGCACTGATCCAATCGGCTTTCGCGGCGCTCGGGTTTCTGGTGGCAGGAGTGCCAGCAGCAGGATTGTGGACTGCGATCTTTGTCTTCGCAGCGGTGGTTCAGGCAGGAGTTCTCGTATTGGTCCCCGCTGTGATCTATGTGTTTGCAACCGCGAGCATCACCAAGGCTGTAATTTTTCTGGTGTGGTGCATTATCGTGGGGCTGATGGACAACATACTGAAACCACTGTTGATGGGGCGCGGTGTCGCCGTTCCCGTGGCGGTGGTTTTTCTAGGCGCAATCGGCGGATTTATGGCCATGGGCATCATCGGCCTATTCGTGGGGGCAATCGTTCTGTCCGTAGGCTATAAGTTATTTCTTGCCTGGCTTGAAGGGACGGCCGTCGCCAGTCAGGAGACTTAACATCCTGTGTCACCGTTTCTGGGCGCAGAGAAGGAATTTGTTCGATGTCGGGGGCAAGCGCTGAAAAACGGGCGAGATGCTTCATAGGGTGAGAGTAGCCAGCCTCACACAGTTACCCCGCTTTGGTGGAGCGTCCGCTGCTCACGGTTCCGTCTAAGTCGCGTAATCAGGCACATGCGCGCCACACATGACTTCGGCGCCGGCAGTCAGTGAATTGGAGCCTGGACAGCCGCCGCTGTTCTCTCAAAACCTGACTGGGGATTTCCCTAGTGGTTAAGCCCACCGCATTTTTCTAACGTTGCGCAAGAGCACTTCCGTCCTGTCATTGCGGATGTAGCCCGCCGATCGCTCCTGCTCCGGGGGACAATCATGAACTGTTTGAAATCGTTTCTACTCGCCTTCTGTCTTTTGTTTGCGGTTGTCTCCGCCAAAGGACAAGAAAAGGTCAGAACGGAGCGTGATCTTCTCGGAGAAAAAGAAGTACCCGCCGATGCTTACTACGGGGTCCAGACCGCGCGTGCTCTGGAGAATTTCAAAATCTCTGGAGTGGAAATCAATCACTACCCGGGATTCGTGGAAGCGTGGGCGATCGTTAAATTGGCCGCCGCCAGAGCCAATACCGATGTTGGTGCAATGAAGCCGGAAAAGCTTGCAGCCATTGAAAAAGCCTGTAAGGCCGTACTCGCGGGCAAGTACCACGATCAATTCGTAGTGGATTGGTATCAGGGGGGCGCCGGCACCTCCACGAACATGAATGCCAACGAAGTGCTTGCCAACATCGCGCTGGAACTTTCGGGCCACAAGAAAGGCGAATACCAGTTTATCGATCCGCATGACGATCTGAACATGTCGCAGTCTACGAATGACTCGTACCCAACCGCAATCAAGGTCGCTTTTCTGTTGCGCAACGACAAATTGATTGAGGAACTGCAGAAACTTACCGCCTCATTCCGAGTGAAAGGTGCTGCGTATCTCGAAATCGTCAAGATGGGCCGGACGGAAATGCAGGACGCCGTACCGATGACCGTCGGGCAGGAGTTTTATGGGTACGCCGATGCGTTGGAAGGCGAAATCCGCCTCTTACGTGATGCTGAGAAGTACCTCTATCCCGAAAACATGGGTGCGACAGCGATCGGCACCGGCATCAACGTGCCCAAGGGATATCCCGAGAAATGCGCTACGCATCTTGCTGAACTGACTGGGAAGCCCATCACACCAGCGTCAGACATGATCTCCGCAACATGGGACCAGCAGGGTTTTGTAGTCTATTCATCGGCATTGAAAAGCCTGGCGATAAAACTCTCGAAAATCTCCAGCGACCTGATTCTGCTCACGTCAGGCCCGCGCGCCGGACTTTACGAAATTAATCTCCCGGCATTGCAGCCTGGTTCTTCCATCATGCCGGGGAAAGTAAATCCGGTAATCCCGGAAGTCATGAATATCGTCGCTTTTCGTGTCATGTCCAACGATTACGCCGTCGACCTTGGCGCCCATTCCGGCCAACTCGAACTGAATGCGTACGAGCCACTCGCCGGACTGGCAGTGATTGAATCCCAAAGCCTCCTATACCGCACGGCGCTGGTATTTCGTACCAAGTGCATTGATGGAATTACGGTGAACGAGAAGATGCTGGAACATTATATGGAAACCACGGTCGGGATCGTTACTGCCCTGAATCCGATTATTGGTTATGAAAAAGCGACCGAACTGGCAACTGAAGCCTATAAGAGCGGCAAGGGCATCCTGGAGATTATCCGTGAAAAAAAGATCCTGACGGAAGCGCAGATCCAGCAGCTTCTGGACCCCGTCAAGTTGACTGGTTTGGATAAGAGCAAATACCAGCGGTAATTCCATTTACGTCGCGCCGCTATTGAGGAACCACGTAGTACGCTCTGAGCCAAAAATGGACGAAAGGATTAGATCATGAAACTAACGCGTCGAATGTTCTTAACGCTTGCGGTTCTGCTCTCGATCGCCAACTCTCACCCTGTTTTCTCTCAGGCGAAACAGTTGCCGAACATCGTCATTCTGGCAACTGGCGGAACAATTGCCGGTGCCGCCGCTACCGGCACTCAAGCGGGATATACCTCCGGTGCGGTAACTATCGACGCCATGCTGGCCGCCGTTCCTGGCATCCAGAAGCTCGCTAACATCAAAGGAGAGCAAATTTCGAACGTTGGCTCCCAGGACATGAACTTCGACATTCTGCTGACTGTTGCGAAGCGCTGCAATGCACTTCTCGCCGGAAGTTCTGTCGACGGTATTGTCATCACCCACGGTACCGACACCATGGAAGAATCCGCCTTTTTCCTTAATCTCGTCGTGAAGAGCGACAAACCAGTGGTTCTTGTTGGCTCCATGCGACCGTCAACTGCCGTGAGCGCGGATGGTCCTCTAAACTTGTATGACGCAGTTGCTGTGGCGGGCGATCCCGCGGCCAAGGGGCGCGGCGTGCTGGTAGTGATGAATGACTGGATCCATGGCGCGCACTCCCTTACCAAGACGAGCACCACTGCTATTCAGACGTTTATGTCGCCTCTGCGAGGCATCGTCGGCGTCTCTAGCTATGGAAAAAACGATTTCTACAACAATCCGAGTTGGAAACACACTTCTGCATCTGAATTTGACATCACCAACATAAGCAAGCTGCCTCGGGTGGATATTCTTTTCGCATACGAAGACATGTCTCCCGACTTGGTCGACGCGAGCGTGGCTAGCGGTGCCAAAGGAATCGTCATCGCCGGTGTGGGCAACGGAAATATGAACAAATCCACACTCGAAGCCGCGGCGAGAGCTGTCAAGAAGGGTGTAGTTGCCGTGCGGAGCAGCCGGGTTCCCACCGGTAGTGTAGGGCGCAATGTCGAAATAAATGATGACGAAATGGGTTTCGTCGCTTCCGACGAGCTGAACCCGCAAAAGTCCCGAATTCTTCTTATGCTGGCTTTACTCAAGCCACGAACGACCGCTGAATTACAACAGCTATTTCAAACCTACTAAGTCTCTGCGGCGGCGGGGTGGAATATGCTTCCCGATTGCTGTTTCCGGAAGCGGAATTTCCTCATTGATCTCGATCGGTCCTAGGGGGAAAGTTCTATGGATTCTCATTCATTTTGGCGTACAGTTCTTCTTGCTCCTATCCTAACTATGGTTGGATTGCCCGCCCTCAGCGTTGCTCAGGACGCCCATCCGCCGCACTGGACTTACTCTGGGGCGGAAGATCCGAAACATTGGGGCAAGCTTGACCCAGCCTTTTCTGCCTGTTCGCTGGGCAATACCCAATCGCCTATCGATGTCAAGGATGCAAAATCCGCGGAACTACCCGTACTGAAACTGGACTATAAGGCCGTAACACTAAACATCATCGACAACGGCCACACAATTCAAGTGAATTACGCTCCCGGAAGCACTCTCACCGTCGGCGACAAAACCTACACTCTGATACAGTTTCACTTTCACCACCCGAGTGAAGAGCATGTTGCCAACAAAGGCTTCCCTCTTGTGGCTCATCTTGTGCATACGGATGTCAACGGAAACTTGGCTGTCGTTGCTGTCCTGTTTAAGCCGGGAACTGCAAACCTGCTAATTGACACGTTGTGGAAGAACATCCCATCCCAAAAGGTAAAGGCACAAGATGTTCCTTCGGTTTCCGTTCAGGCTCAGGATTTACTGCCGAGTGATCGCGGCTACTTCACGTATGCCGGGTCGTTGACCACTCCCCCATGCACTGAGGGCGTCACCTGGTATGTTCTGAAGGGCCACACCACGATCTCCCCTGAACAGGTGGCGGCGTTTGCCAAGATTTACCCGAACAATGCACGACCCATCCAAGCAACCAACGGACGCGAAATCCTAGAGTCTAAATAGTGGTTTACGGACGAGGATGGCTCGCGAGGAATTGGAGGCTGGTGAGAGCTCTCCGCTCTTCAATGCCGAGCGCTTGGAGGTCGGTCGTGGAAAGGAATTAAAGCAAAACAATGAATCGTTTCTTCAGCTTTGTTATTTCATTCGTTGCAGCCGCAGGAATAACTTGGCTGTTGCATGAGCAATCATTCACGCAGGCTCAGACCAGCGTGCTATTCCTCTTGATGTTCTCCGTCGGATTATGGTTAACAGAAGCGACCTCGCCTTTTGCAGTTGGTTTGATGATCATTGCCTTCCTCGCCTTTGCGCTGGGCTACGAGAAATTCACCGACGCGCCGGTGGATGTGAAGGTCTACCTGAATACTTTTTCCAGCAGTGTGATCTGGCTGATGATGGGCGGTTTTTTTCTTGCGAGTGCGATGACAAAGACAGAACTCGACGTCAGCCTTATTCATTTAACGCTGAAGGTATGCGGGACAAACCCAAAATGGGTCTTGTTCGGATTGATGACGATAACCCTGCTCTTTTCCATGCTCATATCCAATACCGCCACTACCGCGATGGTCATTGCCGCGGTGATGCCCCTGCTGCTTAGGATGGGCAGTAATTCTAACGCTCGTAAATCATTCCTTCTGGGAGTGCCAATCGCGGCCACGACCGGCGGAATGGGTACGATCATCGGCAGCCCGCCCAATGCAATTGCAGCAGGCGCACTGGTCAATACAGCGCATCCTGTGGATTTCATTGCATGGAGCATTTACGGCATACCCGTATCACTTTCTTTGACGTTACTGTCATGGTGGGTTCTTGTCCGGTTATTCATGAAAAATGAAGTTCGGTTGTCGCTCGAAGACCTTGTTCCGGTAAAGAATGAAATCACTCCAGGTTTTCGGTTGAAACGATGGACAGTCATCGGGATCCTTTCCGTCACGCTATTGCTCTGGCTGACAGGTCCGTTGCATAAGTTAGGCGCTGCTCCCGTTTCAGCGGTTCCGCTGGTGTTGCTTCCCCTTACCGGCATTCTCAAAGGTGAAGATATCCGTTCGATCGGATGGGACACTCTTATTCTGGTAGCTGGAGGGCTGGCCTTGGGCATTGGGCTGCAGCAAACCGGCCTGCTGAATCACTATGCCGGAAGGATCGCCGCGCTACATGTCCCCGCCGTTGCGTTCCTTTTCCTACTGGCCTATGCCACGATGTTCTTTTCAAATATCATGAGCAATACCGCTACCAGCACGGTGCTAATTCCCCTTGGCATGTCGATCCTTCCAGGACACTTGAAGGAAGTTTGCATTATTATAGGATTGGCGGCATCCACCGCGTTGTTCCTGCCTGTATCAACACCACCCAACGCAATTGCTTACAGTACGGGACTGATCGAACAGAAGGATTTCAGGATTGGAGGGCTTTTGATCGGGTTACTAGGGCCGGCCTTCATCGTGGTGTGGGTACTGCTGATCACTTAGTCTTGATAGCTTGGTGAGTCTGTGGTTCGAGTTGCTTGAAAATAATGAAGGGCAGCGTGTCGACCGATTAACCAAAAAGTGATCGAGTTGTGGGAATGGCCTGATTGGACCCTACCAAGTACCGATGCGCACGACTGCCTGAGTGGTGATCTTGAGGCCTTCCTGTGGATGGATCTGGGCGATGTCGTTCATCCAGGAATGAGTGTATTCGACATTGAGGACCCGCCAGGCGAAAGGCCGAGTAATGACTATATCGAAGCCCCCGCCGACGGCAATGCTGGGACCGTTCTGAGCATTTTCCACAGAGTAATCGCTGCGTTTGGGATAGTGAGGGAGGGTTCCTTCGCCATCATTCCATTCCTTCATCAATTTTGCGCGTAGTTCACCGTCGATAATCTCTCTGGTGACTTTTCTACCGCCAAACATGAATTGAGCAAAGGGAGAAAACCGCTTGTCCGCCCTGGGGGTCCAGCGAAACCCGCCGCCGTAAAAGAGCGAATCGGCACTGTAGTTGGAATACGGCATATTCATGATCAGACAGCCATTCACTTCCGTGATGACCTGAAGCTTGGGATTGACGCGCGCTGCTCCCGAACCACCGCCGCCGACGCAGGAGCCTCCACCAAGAAAGGTCTCGTAATAGGGGAATGCGGTCAGTTCGATGGAGGCTTCCTTGGGGTAAGGATGACTAAACTCCACACCTGCCGGCATCCAGGTATTTTTGACGAATTGGAAAGGTTTCTCGCCGGTGCCGTTCTTGTAGTCCTCCAAGAGTTGCGTGCGAATTTCGTAGTTTTGGCCAAAGAGATTCAGGCGAGTATCACGGACCCAAGGGGCGCGAAAAGCCATCAAGTTGGCAAAAGTGCGGCCCGGATTGAGAAAGCTGCGCGCGAGAATAATGACTGCCCGATTATTCGTGCGATTCTCCAGATCCATGATCAGATAGCGATCGGCGGCGTCCTCAGCCAGCATGGTGCAAAACCCCAGGGTGGGAGTATCGACCAAAGTGATGAAGCCGGGCGAAGCATGGAGCATGACATTGGCAATGGAAGCCTCGCTGGCGGGGCCAATTTTCCATTGAGTGTGCCAGAACGCACCGAAAGCCAGGGAACGCAGCATGCTGACCCAATATTCACGGCCGTCGCCCAACTGCACGCGGCGATACTTCGGGTCGTTTTGCCGTTCGATGAAACCAAAGATGGATCCCTCGATAGGATGTCCGACGTACGGGGCCATAAAGGTGTCACTGTCGCTCCAACCGCGGAGTTCAGAAACAGACTGGGTGTAGTGGGTGAACCAATGGCCGTTGAGGGCGTCACGGGTCCCAGGTTGAAAGGCAATGTCAAAGGTATGCATAATCCCGGTGTAGAGAAGGGATTCCCCGATGGCAGGCCCCCAGCGGAAACGCGTGCTGTCGGGAGATTTCGTGTCCTGTGGATTGATCAAGATGACGGCTGATGTGGAGGATTTGGAGGGCAGGCTATCCGGCAGGTCGAGTGGAAAAGCGTTAGCTCCAGACGTATCGGAAGAGTGCGCGGCAAGCGGCCTGTGGGGGAATGGGAAGAGCCGGGACTGATCAATGTAAGGAAGAAGCTCCGACTGCGAATAGAAGATATCCAGTGGAGCGAGGTCGAGTTCCTGAAATCCCTGAGCGTGGAGAGACCTGCAAGACAAGAAGAAGCACAAAAACAGCAGAACACAAAGGCATCTCGGGCTTACTCTCACAGGACGAAGTGGTCCTTTCAAGGAACTTGGTAACCACCTAGAAGCTCCGGGCGGGTCGCCTCAGTGGGATTGTTACTGCGTTCAGTTGTTTCGCAGCATCATGAAGGGAATCTCTGTTGGAACCGACACCGAATCGCCTCCGAAAACCATGCTAGATTTCGCCCCACCCTCTCACAACTAGGTAAATCCCTAATCGTCAGCGGAGCAGCGGTCTGCGTCCCTGCAATTTGCGATACAGGGCGTCCCGCTCGCAGTACCCTGCGCTCAAGCATCCGTTCGTATCGGATAGGCGACGAATGAAGGTGCTTGAGAATCTCACTAGGGATTCCCCCAGTTGTTTGGGAACGGGACGAGTTCTAAAAGGTTGGACACTGATCAGAGGGCGCGATCAGCCTGAGCGTCCGGGATTAAATGTGAACTGCAAGATCTGCGAAGGCTCCGGTTGCCAGCTCTGACTGAAACAAGGTGGGCTATGCAGAGGTTCGAGTTCATCCCCCAAGGGAGCGATCATGCCCGGAGTGCAGCCTCGCGACCTAAACCTTCCCCATGGACTGGAATGGCTAGAGGGCTTGGACCAGAGGGAAATGGAAATAGTTTTAGCGGCGGCGAAAGCGCGCCGATTTCCAGCAAAGTCGATCATGACGCCCCAAGGAGGTTCGGCAGACCAATTCCTGCTGTTGCGGAATGGCCGGGCGCGCTATTACTTTGGAACTCCCAACGGGAAAAAGGTCATTTTGATGTGGCTTACTGCGGGCGATATATTCGGCGGCGCTGCGATACTCTCCCGGCGCTGCAACTATCTCGTCAACACAGAAGCCGTCAGCGACTGTAATGTGTTCGTTTGGGAGCGCCCGGCCATTCGTGCCCTGGCACAACGATTCCCTAAGCTCCTGGAAAACACACTTCTCACTGCCATGGATTATTTCTCATGGTATGTCGCTGCACACGGAGCCCTGATTTCCCAGACAGCACAGGAAAGGCTCGCCTATGCACTATTGGGATTAGCAGAAAGCATTGGCGAAAAAGTCTCCGGAGGCGTAGAGATCAGCGTGACCAACGAAGAATTGGCCAACTCGGCGAACATCACTCCCTATACGACCAGTCGGATAATCAGCGATTGGCACCGAAACGGCGCAATTCGCAAGCTTCGGGGGAAGATTCTTCTCCGCTATCCATTAAGGTTCTATCTCGGGGTAATCTGATCCGTAAGGCCCTTCTCCCTTTAGCAAATTGCGGCTCTATTTTTGAGTAATACATGCGTCCTTCAGTTGGTCCTGGGAGAGGACATCAAGTTATGCTCTCGGGGATGGAACTTCCGTGCCAGCCCGTCAATCTGCTGCTGACAAACCGCTGGCCAAGGAGAGTGGCCCTGATAGCAGGAATAAGCTCCCGGCCGGCATCCCACTTGGAAACGAAGCCAGCGCCGCCGGCCGCAAAGGCCGCCCGGATGATTTCGATGTCATCCAGCGCGCTCACAAAGAGAAGTTTGGAATCGGGGGAGACCCTGCGAATTTGGCGCGTAGCCTCAATACCATTCATCCCAGGCAGAGACACATCCATTAATACCAAGTGGGGCTGCAACTCTTTGGCCTTCTGAACGGCTTCTGATCCATCGGCTGCGACGTCGATGACTTTGAGTTCTGGCGCTGCATCAAGATGATTTTGGACGAAGCGCTGCCAAGGCAGCGAATCATCGACTACAAGAATTTGTACAACGGACATTTCCACATTCCTTTTCGAAGGGGATAAGTTCGGTGAGACAGTCAACTTGCGGTTTTGAGCTGTTTTCCTGTTATAGGATGTCACGCTGGGCTCGAACCGTCGTTGCGCCAGAGCAACAACGAAATTGCTTCTCTAGCCATCAGTATCCAGTTTGGAGAGGCTCGAAAGTTTGTCCAGGCGACTTTGTGACGAGGTGGCTCAGAGATATAGTTCGGGACCGGCTAGCCCAATTGGAATTGAGTCGGTTTGATAAGCCGTTTAATCGTGATGCGGTTATCGGGATCCAGAGACACCGTGTTCGAGCGTTTGGGCTGTGGTTGCGCCTAGGGAAATCCCCAGTTCTCTTGGCGAGGACTGACGCGAGAATAGTGAGGCAAAGCAAACAGCCCACCCCAGCTGAGAGGGTTTGCTGCGTGGCCTAAAAGGTATGAAAGTCAGGGGGAAATTCTATCAAACCACCAATGGCGCGTTTCACCGAGTCAACTGTTCTACTGCTGACTTTTTGCCTTCTTGGAACTGTATTCAGCCGGGCTGATAACAGTCCGGGAATTTCCCACGAGGCTGCGAAAATGAATCAACGCGGCCTCGACCATCTACACAAAAAGGAATATGACCAGGCAATCGCCAGCTTCCGCGAAGCCCTGAAAATTCAGCCCGAATTTCCCGACGCACTCGACAACCTTGGCAAAGCGCTAGAGGCCACCGGCAAGGATGCGGAAGCCATCGCCGCTTTCGACAAAGCCATCAAAATCGCTCCGGAAAATGCGGCCGCTTACGCCGATAGAGGAATGGCTCTCTTTCATGAAGGGAAATACGAAGATGCGGCCGCTGCATACCGCCAGGCTCTCGAGCACCACAAGGACTTTTCCGAAGCGCAAAACGGGCTGGGCGCGGCCCTTCTCCACCTCGGAAAAAATGACGAGGCAATCGCATCGTTTCGCGCCGCGGTGGCCAGCAATCCTCACAACGCAGACGCTCTCGGAAATCTTGGGACCGCGCTGCTCACCGAGAACAAACCCCAGGAAGCCTTGCCTTTCCTTCGCAAGGCGCATTCGCTCCGCCAAGACTCTCCTGATTTCCTGGAAAATTACGCGCTCGCCCTCGATCAAGCCGGCCAGAGTCATGAAGCGATCGCCGCCTACCACAAACTCACCACCAAACATCCTGATCAACCTGCAGTCTGGGAGCGTCTTGGGCACCTCTACTTCAAATCCAAGCGCTACGACCAGGCGGTTTCAGCGTTCGAAAAGAGCCTTTCCCTGAAGCACGACCAACCGGAAGTGCTTCTCGCTCTTGGCCAGACGCAAGCCGACCAGGGCAAGCTAGGTGACGCCATCCTATCCTTTGAAAAGTGCCTTTCGCTCAAGCCGGATGAGTTCTACGCTTTTTACAACTTAGGAAACTCGTACTACACGCAGAAGGACTACGCAAAAGCCACCTCCAATTACGAAAAAGCCTATGCGCTTAAGCCGGACTTCCCTGACTCCCTGGTCGGACTTGCCGCCAGTCAATTGGCTGCCAACAAAAACGCCGACGCGATCGGGACTTACCAGAAACTGGTTCCGTTGAAACCCGATGACGCCGATGTGCGATTCAATTTCGGCACGGCACTTTTCAACGCCGGGAAATTTCAGGACGCTGCCGCCAGCTACCGCGAAGCCGTGCGCCTGAATCCCGCATTTGCCCACGCCCATTACAATCTGGGGATGGCGCTGCTCCGCCTCAATGACGCCAAATCTGCGCAAGCTGAATTTGCCGAAGCGCATCGCCTCGACCCCAGCCTCAAAGCACCTGGCCCTAGTCGAGATTAACTAGGTCCGATTTCGGGGCTGGGGTTTTCCCCAGTTGTTCCACAAAGAAAATGCATGCAAATCTACGCGCTCAGCAATGCAAGTCGGGCAGGATTCGGAAGGGTGGACCCCCTTTTCTTGCCCAAGCTCCGGAAGCGCTTTTCCCGGTGCTACCTCAATCTCGGAGGTCTACAGCTGCAAGCATGGGACAGCCTGAGATTCGAGATTTTGATTCTGAGGAGCCGGCAGATGAGTGGAAAACCTTCCAACGTGTCATTTCTAGCGGCATTACTTCTAATTCTTCCTGCGGTTTTGTGTGCCGCGCGCCATTGCGGGAGAACGAAATAGATGCGAGGCAAAAAGGAGTGGAAATGAACGAGAAAATAATTCCCCGAGCTTCGTCGGCAACTTCTTGTCCTGAGGGAAAAGCAAAGTATGTATTGGAGGATGTGTTCTGGGTTCCAGTCAGCAATTGCAGAGCCAGGCATTTTACTGTCCCCGGCCAACTTGAACTTCACTCCCCAAAAACCGAGATCGACGGAATGCCGGGCTTGGATGAGTCCGAACGCCGGGCCGCAAGTACCGTTGCTTCACTCGTTCAACGATCTGCGATTCCGAGTGGGGTCGGTACAAGATTCGCTCAGACTAGGGGCAGGCGACGCCAAGCGGTCAGGAGCGGAGGCAAACATTGAAAAGATATCTGGGAATCGCATTCATCGGCCTTTCGTGGGCCTGCCTTTTACCTGGCGGGAGGCTTTCTCCACAAATACACGATCAGAACGCGCCACAACCACAATTGACATTGCAGGGAATGTCACCGCAGGAGTTGCAGTTGATGCGGCAAGACCTCCGGAAACAGAAGCAGAAATTGATCGGCGAGAATTTGCCCATGACGGAATCGGAGGCCATCAAGTTTTGGGCTGCTTACCAAAAATACTCGAAGGAACTGCAAGCGATTAATGACGAGAAATTCGAAATGATCCATTCCTATGCGCAGAACTGGCGCTCGATGTCGAACGAAGAAGCATTGATTTTCACGCGGCGGTGGCTGGAAGTCGATGAAAAAGTGGTTCAATTACGCTCCAAGTACTTTCTTCTCATAAGGGAGGCACTTCCAGGCAAGAAGGCAGCCACCTTTTTTCAGCTTGATGAGCGAATCAGCATGATGATCAATCTAGAGATCGCGTCCCAGTTGCCGTTGCTGCACGGAACACCCGGACAAAGGCACACCGCTGAGCCGACCCAGTAGATCTTGCCAAGGTAGAGAAGATCGACTTCGGAGTCAATGCGGCCAATCGGTGCAATCAATTCGATCGTGATCTGTTGGAGTGAGGACTCGAGGAGGCATTGAGGGACAATGGAAATCCTCGAGTCCAACCACGGTCGGCGGAGGTAGTACCGACCGCTTACGCACAACCAGTGTTTAGCTTTTTAAACCTAACCGTGCGCCCAAACCACTAGGGAAATCCCTAATCGACTTACCCGCACTAATTTAGAAAGATTTCCCTATGGAGCTGCGAACACGCCCTAAAGTGCGAGCATTGTGTGGCTTGGTGCCGTGATGCAGCAGTTCATGCAGGACTGGCGGGATCTTTTCCTCCTTTTGTCGCTGTTGCTGATAATTCTTCTGTACCCCCTATTGGACCACGACGATGTTCGGAGACTGGTTCTCGGCGGTCTGATGTTTGCGCCGCTCCTTTCGGCGACTGTCAGGGTGGCTCAAATCAAGGGTTGGGTATGGCCGACAGTTCTGTTGATGACCTGCGCGGTAGTTTGCGCGGCGCTCAGCATGCTCTTCCCTTCTTCAACTATGATTGGATTGAAATGGGGAATTTTGGCCGCTTTCTTCGGGCTGTGCGCCTTTGGCCTGTTTAGTTACCTGAGAACTGCCCACACTATCCGCGATGCTCATCTCTATACCGCCGTCAGCATTTACCTGCTACTCGG
>Ga0210400_10003120_pt1 | contig 14813 bp, 17 predicted proteins | sample IncBWH26MmetaG_FD_155456 | JGI IMG/M metagenome (GOLD analysis project Ga0210400, IMG submission 155456) | Forest soil microbial communities from Barre Woods Harvard Forest LTER site, Petersham, Massachusetts, United States - Inc-BW-H-26-M | ecosystem: Environmental > Terrestrial > Soil >... | reverse complement strand
GCAGGTGTCGCAAGCGCCTAGGGCTGAGTTGAAGCTGAACGTGCTGGGGCTGGGATCCTTGTAATGGATATCGCAATCCGGGCAATGCAAGCCGGTCGAAAAGCGCCACGGGGCCGCGGCTTTGCCGGCGGCGGCATCGTGTTCCGGATAGACATCGATGCGTCCTTGGCCGACTTTCAGCGCCGCTTCGATGGCATCCGCCGCGCGCGCGGCATCGACCGCCGACCAGCGAAACCGATCTTGAATCACTTGCAGCGTATCGCCGCGCTTTTCGTGGATGCGCGTGTACCCCTGGGCCGACAGCAAAGCCTTGATTTCGTCTTCCGTAAAATTCTTCGGAATGGGCACCGGGAAAGTCAGCAGCAGCTTCAGGTCGCCGTGATCGCGGGCCAGCGCACTCAAGTGCGCTTGAACACTGGCGGCGCTGTCGCGACGCACGGCCTTTCCGCATTCCCGGCAGTGCAGGACCGCGGCCCGGGCAAACAGCAGTTTCAGGTGATCGTTGAGTTCCGTCATCGTGCCGACGGTCGAGCGCGAGGTCCGCACCGGGTTGGTTTGGTCGATTGCAATCGACGGCGGTATGCCTTCGATGCGATCGACCTGCGGCTTGTCCATGCGGTCCAGGAACTGGCGCGCGTAGGGCGAGAAGGTCTCGACGTAGCGGCGCTGACCCTCCGCATACAGCGTGTCGAATACCAGCGAGGATTTTCCCGATCCGCTGACGCCCGTGACGACGATCAGCTCATTGAGCGGCAGGTCGAGGTCCAGATTTTTGAGATTGTTCTGGCGCGCGCCGCGGATGCGGATGGCATCCGAGCGCGGGGGATCGAAGGGTGGCATCCGTTCAGTTTACAGGACGTGTCAAGCCCGGCAGCCAAGGCCCGACCGGCAGCCAAGGCCCACGCGGCAGCTGAAGGCCGGCGTCCGGCTCAACGGCCCGCGAACTGCTCCATCATCAGGCCGGTCCCGCCGCGGGTGACATGCGCAACGATCGCGGTGCGCCGATGAATTTTCGTCACCAATCCCAAGTTGATCGCAAACGCCAACTGCACCTGCTGCCCTTTGCGCAGACCAAGATTTTCAGTCTCGACGAAGACGCCGTTTGCACTCAAGTTTTTGGCTTTGCAAATTCGGCTCTTACGTCCGGACATCACCACGTACACAGTTGTGCGCGCGCGGTGGCGGGTGTGCAATCGTCGCTCCATCCGTACCACTCTTCGGTTGAATTGTTTCTAGAGAAGCCATTATGCACATCGGCACGGCGATAGCGAAAGGTTCGACGCGGTAGGCAACGATAATTACGCGATCGGCAAAGATATGTAAGCGGTCCCGGAGATAAGTAAAATCCGACCGCAGCGCGGTCAACGATCGGCGCCGGCGATTAGGCGACCGGCTCGAGCGATTAGGCGACGTCTTTGCGCCGGATGGCGAGTTGCTCGGGAGCTTCAATACCCACTTTGACACGCCGGCCGGTTCCGCCCAGCAGGGTAATTTGGATCGGACCATTGGCAAATAGCTGCGCCATGGTCATATTGGCGTCGGCACCCTCAGCGGGTTGTATGACGATCGATTCATCGGCGCGGCGGCTGAGGACTAGCATGGTTTAGGCTCGTGCGAGGGCGCGCAGCGCTTTGGCGAAGGTTTTCCCTTGCGGGTCATAAGTGACCGACGGACCGCCGCGCACAATGTCGATCAATTGACGGATCTGATGCCGGCGCACATGAATGATGTGGCCATTGACCTCGTTTGCGGAACGACAGCCGGCCATGAGTTCCATCAGCCTGCGCCAGCGCTCGACGACCGTGGCTGCCAGCCCTTCGCTCGCCGGGCTTTCGCACAGCGCCCGGCGTTCCTGGTCAAGCTCTTCAAGGCTTTCGAGGACGCGAATTTTCTCGGCGGCGTTCTTTTCGACTGCCTCGGGCGAATCTCCCGTCAGCGCAGCTTTTTCCGCCGCCAGCGTGGCGGACAGCACGCCCGCAAGCTCGATCTCGCGATCCAGTAAATCTTCGAGACTGCGGCGGGCATCCGGAATCATGACGTTATTTCAGACCGCGCTCGTACTTCAACAACTTGCCGGCAACCCGACCCGCATCGATCTTGTAATTGCCGGAGCTGATGGCCTGCTTCACGGCAGCCACCTTGTCAGCATTCACCACCGGGGTCTTGGCGACAGCCTCTTCGATCTTTTGCAAAGAGCGCGCGGAGTCCGTCAAGGTGACGTGATCCTTAGGTGGAGCCGCTGCGGGCGCCGCCGCGGGACTTTCGCCCTGCGACTTGTCAGTTACAACGCCGCCGCCCGAACCCGTAGGCTTCGCGATCGGCTCGGCTGTTGATATTCCACTGATTTTGTCAGTCACCGAAATCTCCTGGGGCTGGCTGCCCATGCACTGTTATCGACGGGTTTTGGCTGAACTTTAACGCCCGGCATCACCCGCTTACCCTTTGCTATCGCCCGCTATACCCCAAGCTATCGGCTGTGACGTGGATCACTGAAGCGCTACTGCAAAATAATTTCGACGACCTGCGGAGAGCGGGCGATTCCTTCAACGATCTTCCCGGATGACAGATTCTGGACCCTAACTCTCTGATTCAGCAGGCCATCGCTCAAGGCTCGGCCCGCCATCCGCACGCTGATCCCACCGGCATCGGCCAACAAAGTCACCGATTGACCTCTCTGCACCGCTTTAGGGGCCACCAGCTGCTGATTCGTCAGATATGCGCCCCCCGCGATCGGGCGGCCGGCGGTCAGTCCGATCGCGATGGCAGGATCATCCAAGAAGCCCAAGGGCAGTTCCGAGATATCGTGTTCTTCGATTTTCAGGTCGGTGGCCTTGATCTCGGTACCGACGACGATGGCATGCGTAGCGACGGCGACCGGCGAAGTGCCGACGATTCTAACGGGCACATAGAAATGCCACGGCTTCGGATCCTGGCAACGCAGCTCGATCATCACCCGATCCTTCATGTGCTGCGGCGAGGCAACCACCGGCCTGACCGGCCCGTTGCACTGGTCGAATTGCAGATGGCGTTCGATTGGGCCAACCAGAAAGCGCTGGCGCTCGGTGAGCTTCGGAAACTGCAAAGCGGCCTCCGATTTGGCCAGGGCCTCGAGCTGTGCGATGTCCTGCGGATCGGAAATCTCGGCCGCGGCCAGCGCCGGCGCAAGCGCCAGCGTAGCGAGCGCGGCGAGCGCGCCGGGGCGAATGAAGCCGCGGCGAGTGAATTGGGCGCGACGAAATTTTGGCGCAATTCGCATAGGTAAGACTTAACAAGCAAGCGTCGTGCCATTCGCGCTGGGCCTTAAGCGGAGCGTCGGTCGCTGCCGCCGGCGGCGCAGGGCGGCAAGTTCTTGCCGCCGCCGGCCGGCGCCGATGACGGGTCGAGAGAGCCCCAAGGCCCCTTTCCTGCGACTTGCGTCCCAATTGAGGGCCCGTCGCGCAGAGTTTTGCGGTTGGCACACCTCTTGCTACTCCCTCACCCAAGGAGTCAATCGCATGTTCGAGAACATTTTTGGAATCCATGAGCAAGCCCTGCAGTTGCACGGGCAACGCGTCGGAATATTGGCGACCAATCTCGCCAATGCCGACACGCCGAACTACAAGGCGCGCGACATCGATTTCAGCGCGGTGCTCAGCAGAAGCGATGCAGCGCCGCTGCCGCTCAAGGTTACCGACGGCGCACACATCATGATGAACGACGGCACGACACCTTCCGCCGACTTGAAGTACCGCAATCCCTACCAGGCTTCGCTCGACGGCAATACCGTGGAAATGCCGGTGGAACAGGCGGCTTTCTCGGAAAACAACGTGCGCTACCAAGCGAGCCTCGGTTTCATCAATTCGACCATCGCGCAGCTGACGCTGGCCATCAACGGCCAGTAGCAGCGCCAAAGGATAGAACATGTCTCTGTTCAACGTATTCAACACAGCCGGCAGCGCGCTCAATGCCGAAACCCTTCGGCTCAACACGACGGCCAGCAACCTTGCGAACGCAGAAAGCGTCAATGGCGATCCCAGCAAGGTCTATCGCGCGCGGCATCCGGTGTTTCAAACGATGATGGACAACTCCGCCGCGGGTTTCGATCAAGAGAATGCAGGCGTGGGCGTGCGTGTCCTCGGCGTTGTCGAAAGCACCGCGCCGCCGTTGATGCGTTATCAGCCGGACAATCCCGCGGCGAACAAGGACGGCTATGTCTTCAGCTCGAACGTCAATTCGATTGAAGAGATGACCAACATGATCTCCGCCAACCGTACTTTCGCCACCAACGTGGAAGCGATCAACACGGCGCGAGATTTACTGCTCAAAACAATTTCCATGGGCCACTAGGCGAAAGGTTAAGCAGCAATGTTAATCAATACACACGCCGCCACTCCGCCGACGGGCACTGGCACGGGCACGGCCGGCACCGGCGGCGCGGGAGGCACTTCAGGCACCGGCGGCACGGGGGGCAAAGGTTCCACACCCGCGACCAGCGGCACGTCCCTGGGCGGAACGGACTTCCTCACGCTCATGCTGGCGCAATTGAAAAATCAAGATCCCACCAGCCCGGTGGACAGCAATACCTTTTTGCAGCAGCTGGCCTCGCTGAGTGAAGTGCAGGGCATCACCGCCCTCAACACCTCCTTCAGCACCCTGTCCAGTTCGCTCTCTTCGGGCCAGGCGCTGCAGGCGTCAGCGCTGCTGGGCCACCAGGCGCTGGTCAGCAGCGGCACGGCGAATTTGGCGGCTGGCGCCACAGTGACGGGCGCCATCAATGTTCCGCAGACCACGTCGCAGGTGGTGCTCGACATCAGCGACGCCAGCGGCGCGCTGGTGAAGCAAATCAATCTTGGCGCGCAGTCCGCCGGCCTCACGAGTTTCTCTTGGAACGGCATCACGGGCTCAGGTTCGCAGGCGCCGGCCGGAACTTACACGCTCACCGCGCAATACGCGGGGGGCACAGCCCACGGCACCGCGGCGACCACGCTGGTCAACGGCACGGTCGAGAGCGTCAGCATGGGCGCGGGATCAACAGGACTGACCTTGAACGTGGCAGGAATCGGCAGCGTGCCGTTCAGCAGCGTCCAACAGATCTCCAATTAATTCATTCGAGGAGTAAACAATGGCTTCTTTCAGCATAGCGTTATCGGGATTGACCGCGGCGACTTCCGATCTGGACGTGACGGCGAACAACATCGCGAACTCGAACACGGTCGGATTCAAGGAGTCTCGCGCGGAATTCGCCGATGTGTTTGCCGCCGGCGCAGTGAACCTCAATACTTCCGCGGTCGGACAAGGCGTGCGCCTCGCGACCACGGCGCAGCAGTTCACCCAGGGCAATATCAGCACCTCGGGATCGAACCTCGATCTCGCGATCAGCGGTGACGGCTTCTTTACCTTGCAAGACCCCAGCAACGGCGTCGTCTATACGCGCAACGGGCAATTTGCCGAAGACAAGAACGGCAACGTCGTGACCGCCACCGGCCAGGCGCTGCAGGTGTATCCGCCCACGACCACCGGCGGATTCAACACCGGTGCCCTGACGAATTTGAACTTGCAGACCGCGCAAAGCGCGCCGCTCGCCACCACCGCAGGAAACGTGATCCTGAATCTGCCGGCCGGCTCGCTGCCGCCGACCGGCGGAGCGTTCAATCCGACCAATCCGGCGACGTACAACCAATCGACTTCGACCACGGTGTATGACTCGCTCGGCAATTCCTTCCCGGCGACCTTCTTTTTCACGCAGACCGCAACACCGGGTCTCTGGAACGTCAACATGACGGTCAATGGAAATTTGCTGCCTACGACCAATCCGCTGCAGTTTTCCAACACCGGTGCGGTGACGCCGCCGGCGAGCGGCGCACTGAATTTCCCGGGCTTCACTCCCGCGGACGGCGCGGCGCCGATGAACATGACCTTCAATTTTGCGAAGTCCACGCAATTCGGCGGCGGCTTCGGCGTCACATCGATCGTTCAGAACGGTTTCGCCACCGGCCAATTGAGCACCGTCTCGATCGATCCCACGGGCGTCGTGTCGGCGGTTTACACCAACGGCCGTTCGACGCAGCTCGGCCAGCTGGCCTTGGCGAATTTCCCGGATCCGCAGGGTTTGAAGCAACTGGGCAACACCACCTGGGCCGAGACCTTTACCTCGGGCACGCACATCTCCGGCACCGCGGGATCGGCCGGATTCGGCTCGATTCAATCGGGGGCTCTCGAGGCCTCGAACGTGGACTTGACCACGCAGCTGGTGAATATGATCACGGCGCAGCGGGCCTTCCAGGCCAACGCGCAGGTCATCACCACCTCGAATCAGCTCTCCCAGACCGTCATTAACATCGCGCATTAATCATGGATAGAGGACTCTACGTGGCGATGACCGGCGCGAAGCAAATCATGCAAGCGCAGGCCGTGAACAACCACAACATCGCCAACATCAACACCGTCGGTTTTCGAGCCGACTCGGTGTCCTTCGACAGCCTGCCGATCTATGGACAGGGCTATGCCACGCGCGTCAACGCAGTCGCCGGCGACGCCGGCACGGATTTTTCCGCCGGCACGATGCAGAGCACGGGGCGCGATCTCGACATCGCGGTGAACGGCAAAGGCTTCATCGCGGTGCGCGGCACCGACGGGCAGGAGGCCTATACGCGCGCCGGTGATTTGCGGGTCTCCCCGGTCGGAGCGGTCACCACCGCGAGCGGCTTGGCGGTTTTGACCGAAAGCGGGCCGCTCGTGATACCGCCCTCGACCAACGTGAGCATCGGCAGCGACGGCACGGTGTCGGTGGTGCCGCAGGGTTCGGCGCCATTCGCGGTCACTCAAGTCGACCGCATCAAGCTCGTCAATCCGCCGGCCGCCACGCTGCAAAAAGGTGACGATGGCTTGCTGCGCCTCAAGACGGGCGGCAAGGCGAAAACCGACGACACCGTATCGGTGACGCCGGGAATGCTGGAGTCCAGCAACGTCAACGCGGCGCAGTCGCTGATCAGCATGATCGAGCTGCAACGCCTGTACGAATTTCAGATCAAGAGCATCAATTCAACCGACACGAACGAACAAAGTGCCGAACGCATGATGTTGACTGCGTAACGCGAAAGGATAAATCCCATGAATCTAGCATTATGGGCCGCAAAAACCGGCCTCGACGCACAAAACACCCGCATGGCGGTGATCGCCAACAACCTGGCGAACACCAATACCACCGGGTTCAAGGCCGGCCGCGCCGCTTTTCAGGATTTGATGTACCAGAACATCCGCCAAGTCGGTGCGCAGAGCACGCAGAACACGCAGCTCGCCACCGGACTGACCTTAGGCACCGGAGTGCGCATCGTCGCCACGGCGAAGGATTACACCCAAGGCAGCGTGCTGCAAACGAGCAACTCCTTGGACATGTCGGTGAACGGGCGCGGATTCCTGCAGATCACCATGCCCGACGGCACCATCGCCTACACGCGCGACGGCAGCTTCTCGCGCGACAACCAGGGCAACGTCGTCACCGCAAGCGGCTACCCGCTGCAGCCGGCCATCAATATTCCCGCGGGCACGCAGTCGGTGACCATCGGCAGCGACGGCGTGGTGACGGTGACCTCGGCCACCAATACCAAGGGCACGCAGATCGGACAAATCCAATTGGCCGATTTCATCAACGAGCAGGGATTGCAGCCCACAGGCAACAACCTGCTGGTGGAATCCGCGGCGAGCGGCTCGCCGCAGGTCGGCACCGCGGGCACCAACGGCTTGGGCACCATCGCCCAGAGCGCGCTGGAAACCTCGAACGTCAATTCGGTGACGGAGCTGGTTTCGATGATCGAGTGCCAGCGTTCCTACGAGATGAACTCCAAGGCCATCAGCACCACCGATCAAATGCTGCAATACCTTGTGACCAACCTGGCATGATTCGCTCAATTCTAGTGATTGCCTGTTGCGCTCTGTCGGCGTGCGGCCTCGTCCCCCACAAACCGCCGAAGCCGGACCCGGTGGTCGCGCGCGTGTTGCCTCCGCCGACGCCGCGCACCGATGGCGCGATCTATCAGTCGGGTCAACAAATCGAATTGTTCGCCGACTTGAAGGCGCGCCGGGTCGGCGATGTCCTGACGATCCGCTTGGCGGAAACGACCAGCGCCAGCAAGAGCGCGGTGACCAAGACCGCGAAGACCACGGCCGTCAACAATACCGGCCCCACGGTCTTCGGCCGGACCATCACGGCCGGCGGCGTGCCCGTTTACACCACGACTCTCTCCGGCGCGGATAGCTTTGCCGGCGAAGGCTCGAGCACCCAGGCAAACAGCCTGGCAGGCAGCTTGACGGTCACGGTGATGGAAGTGCAGCCCAACGGCAATTTGGTCGTGCAGGGGGACAAGACATTGAAGCTCAACCAAGGCGATGAATTCGTGCATGTGTCGGGCGTGGTGCGCCGCGCGGACATCTCGACCGACAACACGGTCACCTCCGACAAAGTCGCGGACGCGCACATCAGCTACTCGGGCAAGGGCGTGATCAACAGCTCGAACAGCATGGGCTGGCTCGCCCGGTTCTTCAACTCCGTATTCGCACCCTACTGATCATGAGCTCCAGAATCTTCACCAAGGCTTGTTTGGCGGCTCTGTTCGCGTTCCTCGCCGTGCCGCAGGCGCAAGCCGAGCGCATCAAGGACATGGCGCAGATCCAGGGCGTGCGCACCAACCAGCTCGTGGGCTATGGCTTGGTGGTCGGCCTCGACAGCACCGGCGATCAAACCAGCCAGGCGCCCTTTACCGTGCAGTCGCTTAACAACATGCTGGCGCAACTCGGCATCACGGTACCGGCCAATGTCACGCCGCAGCTCAAGAACGTGGCCGCGGTCGCGGTGCACGCCGTGCTGCCGGCCTTCGTCAAGCCCGGCCAAACCATCGACATCACCGTCAATTCAATTGCGAATGCGAAGAGTCTGCGCGGCGGATCGCTCCTGGTTACGCCCCTGCACGGACTCGACGGGCAGATCTATGCGATCGCGCAGGGCAATCTCATCGTCTCAGGCTTCGGCGTGGAAGGCACCGACGGATCAAAATTGACCGTGAACGTGCCGAGCTCGGGCCGCATCCCGAATGGCGCCACGGTCGAGCGCGCCGTACCTTCGCAGCTCGCGCAGGGCGACTCGGTCACGCTCAATTTGAACGATCCGGACTTCACCACGGCGACCCGCTTGGTGGCGAGCGTCAACAGGGGCATGGGCGACGGCATTGCCTCCATCATGGACGGCGGTTCCATCCGCGTGCGGGCGCCGATCGATATCACGCAGCGCGTGGCCTTCCTGTCGATGGTCGAGAATCTTGAAGTGGAACCGGGCGCCGCCGCCGCCAAGGTGATCATCAATTCGCGCACCGGCACGGTCGTGATCAGCAGCCATGTCATCGTGACACCCGCCGCCGTGTCGCATGGCTCGTTGTCGGTGACCATCAAAGAAGAGCAGTCGGTCAGCCAGCCCAATCCGTTCTCCAAGCTGGGAACGACCGTGGTGCTCAACAATTCAACCATCAAGGTGGACCAGGGCTCGAATCGCATGTTCTTGTTCAAGCCCGGCGTCGAACTCGATCAAATCGTGCGCGCCGTGAACGATGTCGGCGCCGCCCCCGGCGATCTCGTCGCCATTCTGGAAGCCCTGCGAGAGGCCGGCGCTCTGCAGGCCGAGCTGGTGGTCATTTAAATGACGACTTTGCTGCCCATCACCGGAGCAATGCCCGCGCTTGGCGGAGCACCGATCGACCTCTCGGCCGCGACTGACCTGTCGGCCGCGACGACGTACACCGATGTCAACGCGTTGGCGGCCCTGAAGCGGGATCCGAATTCGCCGGCGGCCATCAGCGCCGTCGCGCGGCAGGTTGAGGCACTGTTTCTGCAAATGATGCTGAAGAGCATGCGCGATGCCACGGCCGCCGAGCAAACCGACAGCAATGAGATGGGCATGTACCAGGACATGTTCGACAAGCAAGTCGCCTTGAGCATCAGCCAGCATGCCGATTTGGGGATAGGGCGCCTGCTCAAACGGCAGTTGGCCGGCAAGTCCGCGCCCAGCATTGTTAAATTGAATTCAGGCGAGTCCATGCCGGCGACGCCGGCCGCAGTGCCCGCGGCCGCCATCGCGCACTCGCCGGCGGCGTTCGTGAATCGAATCATGCCAAGCATCCAGCGCGCGGCCGTAGGCCTGGGCGTGAACCCGTTGGGGATGCTGGCGCAGGCGGCCCTCGAGACCGGGTGGGGCCAGCGCATTCCGCGCAATGCCGACGGCTCTTCCAGCCACAACCTGTTTGGCATCAAGGCGGGCGATGGGTGGACGGGAGCGCGCGCCGCCGCCGATAGCATGGAAGTCATCGACGGTGTCGCGACCCCGCGCCGCTCGACGTTTCGCGCCTATGGCTCCATCGAAGAAAGCGTCAATGATTTCGCCAACTTACTCAAAAACTCGCCGCGTTATCGGGATGTGCTGGCCGCGGGCGGCAACCCCGGCGGCTACGCGGCCGGCATGGGCAAATCCGGCTATGCAACCGACCCGGATTACGGCAATAAGTTAAATCAAATCCTGGGCAGCGATACCCTGCAGTGGGCGCTCGGCGCCCGCGTCGCAGCATTATAGAAAGCTCTCCTGATGCCGATACGGGCATCAAGACCGGAGAAGAAACGTGTCAGATATGTTTGGAATCAGTGTCTCGGCGCTTCAGGCGTTTCAGCAGGCCATCAACGTCACCAGCAACAACGTTGCGAACGCCAGCACGCCCGGCTACGACCGCGAAACGGTCATCCTCAACGAAGCCGTGCCGCAATCCAACGGTGCAGCGACCGTTGGTGCCGGCGTCGTGGTCGCCGGGATCAGCCGGGCTTTCAGCCAGGCTGCGGCGAATCAGTTGAATACCTCGCAAAGCAACTTGGGCAGCTTGAGCGCCCTGCAAAATTACAGCACCCAGATCGACAATCTATTCGGAACCAGCATCGGCGGTTTGAGCACGGCGCTGCAAGCCTTTTATGGCGGCTTTTCGGACGTCGCGAACAATCCGACTTCCACGGCATCGCGGCAGGCTCTGATCGGGCAGGCGCAGAGCGTGGCGGGCAGCTTTCAGAATGCCAGCGGCGAGCTCAATTCGCTCAACACGGATGTGAATTCGCGCATCACGGCCGACGTGACGCAGATCAACTCGATCGCGAAGGCGATCGCGACGCTCAACAATCAGATCGTGACCGGCACCGCGCAGCAGGGCGGACAACCGCCCAACGAGCTGCTCGATCAGCGCGATCAATTGGTGTCCAACCTGTCGCAGTTGGTGGGCATCAGCACGACGACCGATCCCAACGGCGCGTTGAATGTGTTCGTCGGCAACGGACAGCCGCTGGTCCTCCAGGGTCAGGTCACGGGGTTGACCACGGTTGCCAACCAATTCAATGCGACGCAGCTGGAAATCAGCACCTCCGCCTCGAGCGCGGTCATCAGCAACAACATCACGTCGGGCGATTTGGGCGGCCTGTTGGCGGCCCGCACCCAGGTCATCAACCCTGCCTTGAATCAGCTCGGACAAATCGCCACGGGCCTGTCTCAGACCGTCAACTCGCAGCAAGCGCAGGGCCTGGACCTGAGCGGAAACCTGGGCGCGCCTATTTTTTCCGTGGGCAAGCCGCTCGCCACGGGTTCCTCGAGAAACACCGATGCGGTGACCGCGAGCGTTACCGTGAATGCGAATGGTTTGGGCGCGCTGACCGCGAACGACTATGTGTTGTCGTTTGTGGGGGGCACACCTAAATTGACCAACACCGCCGACGGCACCAGCGTGACGCCCGCCGGCGCAGGCACGGTGGCCAGTCCGTACACGGCGGCCGGCATCTCTATCGTTCTATCCGGCGCGCCGGCGAACGGGGATCAATTTCTGGTGCAGCCCACGGCCACTGCCGCGGGCAGCCTGAAAGTCGTGCTCAGCAATCCCTCGCAGATTGCCGCAGCCGGTGCGGTCAAGAGCGCGGCGGCGGGCACGAATACCGGCGCGGCCGCCATCAGTTCCGGCACCGTATTGGATTCGACCAATCCGAACCTGCTCTCGACCGTGACGATTGCCTTCACCAGTCCGACCACCTACACGATCAACGGCGGCGCGCCCAGCGCATACACCAGCGGCGGCAATATCGCTCTGAACGGCTGGCAGGTGCAGATCAGCGGGACACCGGCCAACGGCGATACCTTTACGGTGACCAGCAATGCCGGCGGCACGGGCGACAATCGCAATGCACTCATCGCGGCCAATGCACAAAATGTCGGCGTGCTGCAAAACGGCACCACCAGCATCAGCGGCGGCGTCAGCTCCCTGGTGACAGGATTAGGCAGTCAGTCGCAGCAAATCAGCACAGCTCAGACCGCGCAAGCCGCGGTGAATGCTCAGGCCTTGAGAAGCGCGCAGTCGACCAGCGGCGTCAATCTGGACGAAGAGGCGGCCAGCCTATTGCAGTGGCAACACGCCTATCAGGCGGCCGCGCAGGCATTGAGCATCGGCAACAGCCTGTTCACGAGTTTGATCAATGCCGTGAACGGAAGATAGGAGAGCGCACCGTGCGAGTTACCCAAAGCATCAATCAAACGCAGTTCCTGGCCTCGATCACTCAGCTGGAATCGGGCATCAATCAGACCTCGAATCAAATGTCGAGCGGCTTGAGCTTCACCACCGCCTCGCAGAACCCGACCGCCGCCGGCAGCGTGAACAATTACAAGCAGACCTTGGCGCAGAGCCAGCAATACGGCACGAACGCCACCAGCGCGCAGACCAATTTGACTACCGAGGACAATGCCCTGTCGCAAATACAGACGCAGCTGCAGGCGCTGCGCAGCCTGGCCCTCGAGGCCAACAGCGGCGTGCTCACCAACTCGAACCGGACCGCCATCGCGACCCAAGCCGTGCAGATTCAAAACAGCCTGCTGGCGCTGGCGAATACCACCAACGGCAACGGCGAATTCATTTTCGGCGGCTTCGCCGCGCAGACGCAGCCTTTCACGTTGAGCCCCACGGGCGCGACCTACAACGGCGATCAGGGACAGCGGCAGGTGCAAATCGCGGCGGGCCAGACGGTCGCCGACGGCGACAACGGCAACACGGTTTTCAATCAAATCAAAACCGGCAACGGCACTTTTACCGTGAGCGCTGCGGCCGGCAATACAGGCGCAGGCATCGTGGGGGCGACCACGGTATCGAACGCGGCCGCTTACAACGGCGGCACATATTCAATCAGCTTTATCGCGCCGGGCGCTTATCAAGTGATGCAGGGTGCGACCGTGGTGACGACGGGTTCTTACACGGACGGCGGCACGATTGCCTTCAACGGCGTGCAAGTGACGTTGAGCGGACAGCCCGCCACGGGGGATTCATTCAGTCTGGCGCCGAGCGCCAACCAAAGCCTGTTCACGACCGTGCAGAATTTGGTCAGCGCGCTGCAAACGGGCGTGTCCACTCCGGCCTCCTCGACGGCGCTGAACAATTCCATCAACGGAGCGATCAACAACATCGATCAGGCGTTGAGCCAGACTTCCAACGTGCGCGCCACCATTGGCGGGCGGCTGAATGCCATCACGACGCAGCAGTCGGTTGCGACCAGTCAGCAGACCCAATTGCAGCAGTCAATTACCACGCTGCAAGGGTTGGACTACGCCAAGGCGATTACCACGCTCCAGCAGCAAAACACCACGCTGAGCGCAGCGCTGCAGGCCTTCAACCTGACGCAAGGTCTGTCGCTGTTCAAATTCATCTAGGAACTGATCCTTAGCGGCACTGTGAATTTGAGCGGCGCGTTTATCCTGGGGGGATGGGAAGCTTCCAGGCACGGAAGAGCAGTGCCTGGAAGCTTCCCATGCCCCCAGGCCGTTCACGCAGGACGCTCAATCTCACGGTGCCGGAGGACGAGTTTCGAATGGCTACAATCTCGCTCGAGTGCCCTCACGCGCACTGGTAGGCGGGAAAAACAGGTGTCGCCAACACCCATTCGTAGCGTCGGCGTTGTGATATTGATCGGTTTAGTTCTCGTCAGCGAGGATAAGAAGACTCAAGGCACTGTTGCCTTCGTGCCTTGAGTCTTCTTATCCTTGGGGGCGAGCGCTACACCAACCGGTCAAAATCACAGTGCCGAGGTCTAGTGATGATGGCCGCCGGCGCCGTGCACGTGGCCGTGCTCCAATTCTTCCGTCGTCGCATCGCGCACACCCACGACCTGCACGTCGAAATGCAACGTCTTGTCTGCCAGGGGATGGTTGCCGTCCAGCGTCACCATGTCGCCCATCACGCCGGTGACGGTGAAAAGACGCATGCCGTCGGCGGTTCTGGCCTGGAATTGCATGCCCTTCTTGACCTGGCCTGAACCCTGCAACGTGCGCTTGGGCACGCGTTGGATCAATCCGGGCTCATGCTTGCCGTAGCCATCCTCGGGACTCACCGACACCGCGACCTGGCTGCCATCCGTCTTGCCCTCGAGCGCCTTCTCAAGGCCTGAGACTAAGTTGCCGTGTCCTTGGATGTAGGCAAGGGGCTCGCCGCCGGCCGAACTATCGATCACGGCTCCGTCATCATCTCTAAGCGTGTAGTGAATCAATACGACTTTATCAGCGGAAATTTCCACGGGAGTCTCCGAAGGGGGTGCCAAGCACCCTTGGGTTTACGATCTCAATGAATCGGGTCGCTTAAGCGGGCTTCAAGGTCATAGTCGCCCGTGGCGGTGATCTGCACCTCGACCAAGGATCCCACTGTCAGGGCAGTGGCGGAGCCGCGGACGCCCACGATGCGTACCGTGCCGTCAATTTCCGGCGCATCGCTCGCCGAGCGCGCGATCGCGACATC
>Ga0210400_10003119_pt1 | contig 14814 bp, 13 predicted proteins | sample IncBWH26MmetaG_FD_155456 | JGI IMG/M metagenome (GOLD analysis project Ga0210400, IMG submission 155456) | Forest soil microbial communities from Barre Woods Harvard Forest LTER site, Petersham, Massachusetts, United States - Inc-BW-H-26-M | ecosystem: Environmental > Terrestrial > Soil >... | reverse complement strand
GGAGGAGGCGCATGTCCACCTTCCCCAGCCGCTCGCCCAGGATGTCCACTGTCCCGCGGGTGGGCCACAGGGCGGAGCCGGCCACCCGCAACAGCGTCGTCTTCCCCGACCCGTTGGGCCCGAGCAGGGCCCAGCGCTCCCCTGCCTCCACCGTCCAGGTGATGTCATCGAGCAAGGCGTTCCCGTCGCGCACGACGGCAACCCCCTCGAGCTGGACGGCCGGTGGCGCGGGCGCGTGCAAGGACTCCGAGGTGGTGGCCATGGGCACCAGTCTGCCGTCTCGGACCAGGTCTCCGGCCACTCCATTTCGCCACGCTCGTTTCGGCGCGGGTGGCCGGGCGGTCGCACCACTCCGTGCCCGTAGCTGGCCGCCGCTGTCCGACTCGACCGTCACTCAGGCGACGCCGGGCTCGATGTAGACCCACTTGGCGCTGGGCACCGCGGCCCGAATAGCCACCTCGGCCTGATCCACGACGAGGGCGGCCTCGTTGACGGTGAGGGCTGGGTCGAAGATGACCTTGGCCCCGAGCAGGAGTTCTTCGGGGGCGACATGGACGGCCCGAAGGTGCACCACTCGCTCGATGCCTTCGGTCTGAGCCAGCGCATCCTCCACCGCCTTGATCTGTGCATCCGAGGCGCTCTCTCCGACCAGCAGCGAGACCATCTCGGTCCCGAGGATCAGCGAGTTCGTCGCGAGAAGGAGGCCGATGGCCAGCGATCCGGCCGCGTCGAACACGGTGCTTCCCGTGACCGCGGTGAGGATGAGGGCGATGAGGGCCAACCCGAGACCGAGGAGGGCGCCCGAATCCTCGAGGAGGAGCACGGCGAGCTCGGGGACTCTGGTGGCCCGGACGAACCGGAGCCAGCCGGCGTTCTCCCGCTCCTGGTTGGCGGCACCCACTGCTGTGCTGAGCGACCAGGATTCGAGGGCGATGGTCACGGCCAGAATGGCGAACGCCACCGGGAGGTAGTCGAGCGGGTGAGGATGGATCAGCTTCTCGATGCCCTCGTAGATCGAGAAGACGGCACCCAGCCCGAAGAGGATCTCTGCCACCAGGAACCCGCCCAGGAACCGGTAGGCGCCGTAGCCGAACGGATGCAAGGGATCGGCCCGTTGTTGCGAGCGCTGCTTCCCGACCAGCAGCACCACCTGGTTGCCGGTGTCGGCCACCGAGTGGGCGAACTCGGCCACCAACGAGCTCGACCCGGTCAGGAGGAAGCCCACCAACTTGGCCGCGGCCACGCCGATGTTGGCCAGCAGGGCCACGATGACCGCTCGGGTGCTGGTGTGCTTCGACCCCTCGTCGGCCTCGCTCATCGTCCGCTCGGTCTCATGCTCGTCTGATCTTCGCACCCGTGGGGCCCACCGGGTTCTCACCGGGTTCTCACCGGGACAAACCCTGGCGTTCGAACGGCCTGGCGCAGACGCTGGAGATCAGACTCCTACTGGCCGGCCGGGCAGTGTGTCTACGCTGGGTCCACGCCCCATCGCCGGGGCGTGCAGGGGCAAGGGGGCGCCGTCATGGTTCAGCAGAGTCCAGGAGAGAACAAGCCAAGCGGTGGGCGACTGAGTGGTGGTGCGATCATCTCGATCATCGGGGTGGCGCTGCTGGTCATCTTCATGATCCAGAACACCAACAAGATCCGGCTCCACTTCTTGGTCTGGCACTTCACCATGATGCTGTGGCTGTTCACCCTCATCACCGCGGTGGTCGGCGCGTTGGTCTGGTTCGGACTAGGAGTCATGCGTCGTCATCGGCGCCGCAAGGCGCGCCGCGACGGCTGACTGCGCCCTGATCTCGGAATGGGGACCGAGCGGGCACGGTACGAGTCGACCGCCCGGGACACGGATCCAGGGCACGGTCTGAGTCCAAAACACACGGTGAGCGGTTGGGCAAGCACGGGACCACGTATTCCGTTACAGTCCCAACACTGCCGACCGAAGAGGAGCACCCGATGACTCAAGCACCACCGCCGCCGACGGCTCCTGGCCTTGGTCGAGTCGGTAAGCACCGCAACGTGATCCTGGTCTGGTTGGTCTGGCCCATCATCACGCTGGGGATCTACTCCCTCGTCTGGTGGTACAAGATCAACCGGGAAACCCATGACTTCGACCGCCAGATCGAGGTCTCACCCGGCGTGGCCGTGCTGGCCATCCTCCCCGGGGCTTTCCTCATCGTGCCGCCGTTCGTGACGACCTTTCGCACCGGCAAGCGCATCCAAGAGGCGGAGCTTGCTGCTGGGGTGCCCAACCCGATCAGCCCCGGGCTCGGTCTTCTGCTGGCCTTCATCTTCAGACTGAACGTCATCTACATGCAGAGTCACCTGAACGAGCTCTGGGCGCTCTACAACAGCCCGCCCGAAGGCACCGAGGTCCAGCTCGCGGCCCGGTGACGGCTGGCCTGGCGTCCAGGCACCTGGCACCGCTTACACGTTGAAGATCGATCGACCAACAAGTTGACACGCCCGGGCTCGCTGGATGACCGCTGGCTATAAATAGTCCATGGAAACAGCAGGAATCCGCCTGGTGACGCGCTCGCCAAACTATGTGGGGTACCTCGTCAGCATCCTCTTTACTCAGGATCGACTTCTAGGCAAGGGTCCTCGCGTGGTCGCAATCAACGTCAGGGGTAGGGAACTCATATTGGACCAGTATCCGTCTATGAGAATGGCACGACAAGCTCGTTCAAATCTGGAGGATGAGCTGCAGCAACTTGGTTGGGCCGCTTGGTGCGAGAGATACGACATTCCAGCGTCCTTTTCCCATAGGTAAGGTCGCGCCTCTACCGCATCGGCTGAATACAAAGGGACTACCGAGACACTCAACGGTGGATCCAAGAATCTCGCGGACTCTGTGCGGACAGAGGGGACCCAGTAATCCGTTGATCTGGGTTTATGTTCCCTAGGACACGTTGAAGCGGTACGTCCTCTGTGTTTACGGCCATTGTTGGCTATTGCTAGACATGCCGGTTGACCTGGGGTCCAGGCATCGGTGGTCGGTGGCCGTTGCTAGCACTGTTTGAACGTTTCGCGGACTCTTTGCGGACTGGATGCCCCAGAATGGCTCTCCTATCACCCTGCCGACAACGGCACTTCCTCCACCGAGTGCTTGGCCACCAGATCCTCAATCGCCCGGCGGGTCAGGACGGTTCGGTTCGTGATGAGGTGGACCTCCAGGTCGTCCAGATCTTCGATGAGGCGCTTGGGGATGTGCGCGCTGAGGCCGAGAGTGTCGTTGGGCATGGTCCAGGTTCGCTCGGTTAGGACACAGAGTGGGGGTTGCCGTCAGCGTCTGCCTTCTCCCGCATCTCTCCTTCTGCAGTCTGGGTGCGGCCCTCGTTCGTCCAGGACGGGGTCCGCACGAACGAATCCCCTTGGTGGAGTTGATGCCCGGGGCAGCACCGGTCCCCTCTCCTTGGGATGTTTGTGGGGACCGTCGCAGTCCGGCCGAGGGTCTCGGAGGACTCACGCCGAGAAGAACGGACCACGATCGGACCCTGTGCGAACCGCGGGGGGTCCTCCAAGGGTGCGCTAATAGGGCTTTACTATGACCCACGCCGTATCGAATGACGTGACCGTGGCAGGGGGCCTCTGATGGAGAAGCGGATCCGTCGGCTGGGCATCTTCATGGTGCTGTGCTTTGTCGCCCTGTTCATCCAGCTCAACAACATCCAGGTTCTGAAGGCTCACTCGCTGGCCACCAGTTCAAAGAACCCTGCGGTCATCCAGGCGGCGCGGACCCAGCCCCGGGGCGAGATCCTGTCCTCCAATGGCACCGCGCTGGCCCAGTCCGTGCTGGCACCGCCGAGTGACTACTACAAATACCAACGGGTGTACCCGGCGGCCACCGCCGGGCTCTTCGTCAATGTGGTCGGCTGGGACTCCCCCAGGGTCGGGCAGCTGGGGGCGGAGGCCTCCTACAACCAGTACCTGGAGGCCCACAACCGTGCTCCGAAGACGTTGCGCGACCTCCTCACCTCCAACACGGTGACCGACAACGTAACCCTGACCCTCGGTGACAAGCTTCAGCAGACGGTGGCCACGGACATCACCCAACTACCAGCCATGGCGCCCCCGGAGGTTCCAGTGGGCAACACACAGGCGTCCGCGGTGGTGATCGACCCGAAGACCGGCGCCGTCCTAGCCATGTACTCAACCCCGACCTACGACCCCAATCCCCTGGTCTCCCAAGACGGCAAGGCGGTTGAGGCGGCCTACCAAGCCGAAATCCATGCTCCGGGGAACCCGGTTCTGGCCAAGGCCTACGAGGACACCAATGCTCCGGGATCGACGTTCAAGGTGGTGACTTCGGCGGCTGTCTACGACCACAATCCGCCGGTGGCCAACGTTGACTATCCCCAAGTGGGATGCCTTCCGGCCGGGACCATCCCGGACACGAGCCAACAGCTGTGCAACTACGGAGCAGGCAGCCCACAAGGCCCCGAGCTATGTGGCGGTACCTTGCAACAATCGCTGCCGGAGTCGTGTGACACCGCCTTTGCCCAAATGGGGCTGGCCGTGGGCGCTCCGGGTCTGAACAGCGAGGCGGTGGCCTTCGGGTTCGATCAGGTGCCCCCGCTCGACCTGCCTGGGGCGGTCAAGTCGAGCTTCCCCTCTGTTCCCGAGTTGACGCCGCCCTTCCTGGCCTATTCTGCTTTCGGGCAGGAGAACGTGACTGCCTCAGCCCTGCAGATGGCCATGGTGGCTGGGGCCATCGCCAATGATGGCGTGGTCATGACGCCACACGTCATGGCCCAGATCCGTGACTCTCAGGGCAACCTGGTACAGACGTACACGCCGAAGCCGTGGGTCAAAGCGACGACGCCGTCCACGGCGAGCCAGGTCCAGTCCCTGATGCAGGCGGTCGTAAGCATGCCCGGTGCCACCGCGTATGGGGCATTCCCGGCCCGACGAAGCTGTGCGGCCAAGACGGGAACCGCACAGGTCGGCAGCAAGGCCCAGTACACCAGCGACTGGATGATCGCCTACTCGACCAAGAATCCGAACGTTGCTGTAGCCGTGGTGGCTCCGTATCAACATTCCGATGCAACGGGTGCCAAAATCGTCGGTCCGGTGACGTGCGCCATCCTCCAGGTAGCCCTCAACCCGGACGCGCCCGAGGCGTGCCCCGGCTCGTAGAACCATGAGTGGTTTATTGGGGTTGCGCGTGCAACGTCGTGCGGCACCGGATGGCGGCCCAGGCGCGTAGGGCCGACGAGGCGGCTAACAGCCAGCAGTGGCAAGTCCTGGGGGGTTCCAAGACGCCGATATGAACCAACCAGGGCCAGAAGGATTACGTAAGGCGAACAAGCTTGCCTGACTTCCGGTCGGCATCGACTTCATCCAGCGGAGAAGCGAACCCTGACCTCGGGCTGGCACCGTGTCATTCCGCTTCCATCCCTGCGAGCCGAGTTCTGCGGTGATCTGGCGAGCAACGTCCGGCCCAGGGATGGGCGTGGTGACGGTCTTCGTCACCCGTACGGGGCTCCACCCTGCTTGCCCCGGTTGCCCCGAACATGGTTCGGTCCAGGCCGTGGCGAAGGGAAGGACCCCGACCCCGCTCGTGCCGGAGGGCACCTCAGCGACAGTCGCCGTAAGTGCAGCAAGGACTTTGTTGCCGGGGTCTCCACCCGTTCGGCCACTCGGGAGAGTGGTCCATACCAACCCTCCGACCATGAGGAGGAGTGCAACGATTCCCAGTAGCAGCCACCAACGGCGCTTATGACGGCTGGGCCGAGGTTCATTCAATGGTTGTGCTGGTGCGGCCTCTGCCCAGATGGAATCGTCAATCCTCCCCACCTTGGTCGCAGGCATGTGTGGAGTGTAATCACAAGGGCTCTGAACGGCTCTGGGCACCTCATCCATAGGTCTGAGTCGATGGCTGGTCTGGCCGGGAAGTTCAACGAACACCATCTGCTTCATCTGAAGCAGCTTGATACGCATGGCCTGTCCAGGGGTATACCGACAGATCCACATGTAAAATCAGTCTGGACCTGACGAGGGGCAGCTGGCCCGGTATGGGTTGCTTCCGACAACCGGCGCTGGGGGCGCCGAACCCCGTAAGCCCCCGAATCTTTCCTGCTGCGGCTCGCCGGAAATATCGTTGTCGTGTCGCTGCGACCCTCCAAAGAGGTGACAGATGCCACCTTCAACACACAACGTACGAATGGGACCACATGGTCGGGTGGTCATCCCTGCTGAGGTGCGCAGGGCGCTCGGACTCACCGAAGGATCAATACTGGTTGCCGTACAGGACGACGATGATCGCCTGATCCTCGAAACCCCAGAACATCGCCCAACGATTGGAGAGACGCGAGCCATCGTCAGGCCGTGACCTTTCGGCAGAGCTGAGAGCGGAAAGGCAAGCCGAAGCAGCGCTGGGCCAAGCGAAGGCCTCGGGGAACGAAGGGGCCATCGCCCGAGCACGCAAGCCCATTGCGGATGTTGGGCGACACAACCAGAGATAACCCGATGAGCATTGGGGCCGTCAGCGGCCCCTGCTCCGCCGCAACGACGTTTTTACTGATGGGGCACCGGAAGGTGTCCGGACCATCCTGTCGCCGACGAGCAGTCCGGACGAGCGCTGGGACGATAGTCTGCACTCAGCTTAAGGGCCGCGGGTTTTCTGTCGGAACTAGTGAATTCGCCGACGAAGGGACCCAGATGAGATTGCGTGGCAAGGTGCTGCTGGTGGTTGTCACGATTGCCCTCTCGGCTGCTGGGCTCGTTGAGTCGTCTCCTGCGTCGGTCGCTGCCGCAGTTAACTGCGCAGCTCGCGCTGCTCCTGGTGTCAACTGGGCGGGATGCGATAAGTCAGGAGCGGACCTGTACTCTGCCACACTGAGCGGAGCTGACTTGCGCGGCACCAACTTCACCCGGGCCAAATTGCCCTTTTCGTACCTCGATGGTGCCAACCTTGCCGGTGCCAATTTAACCGGTGCCAGCCTGTACGGCGCCAACATGTTCCGTACCAACCTTGCTGGTGCCACATTACTCCATGCCCATCTCGACGACGTGAGGGCCAATGAGGCCGATTTGAACCGTGCAAATTTCACTGGTGCCGTAATGAGAAACGCGCATATCACCTACGCCACCCTCCGGAGCGTCACATTGCAGGGCGCTCTGCTGAACGGCACAATTTTTCAATCCTCCGACTTAACCGATGCCAACCTCAACCGTGCCCGCCTCGACAATGCCAACCTGGGCAGCGCAAACCTCTCACAGGCCAATCTCACCCAAGCGGACTTGCGCGGTGCTCGCCTGCAGCTCACCACCCTCTACGGCTCCAACCTGAGTGGAGCCCTTCTTGGGTTCCTGGGCTCCCCTCGGTGCGACGACACCACCACATGGCCAGACGGTACGAAGGGCCACTCACGTTGCCCGTAGTGATAGCCGCAGCCCCCTAGCCGACTGGGCCAACCCATCGAGATCCGGCATCCTAAATATGGGAGCGGGAGGACCATTTACCTTGCCCCGGCACTTGTTTCGATGCTGACCGAACACATCCGGGCCATCTACCCGACAACGATCCGAGCCGATGGCTATTTTCTGGGGAAGGGGATGACCCTCCCCATCAGAACACAGTGGGACATCGGTGGCGGAAGACCCTCGATGGTGCGGGGGTCGAGGGTCTTCGCCTTCACGACCTCCGCCACTTCTATGCGAGTGGGCTGATCGCAGCGGGATGCGATGTTGTGACCGTACAGCGGGCTATGGGTCATGCCCGAGCTACCACGACGCTGAACACGTACTCTCACCTCTGGCCGACCGCCGAAGATCGCACACGGAACGCCGCGGAGGACATGCTTACCCTGGCTCTAAACCTGAAAACGGTAAATCTCGCGGACTCTGTGCGGATTCCAGCGGCCTTCTAGCCCCCTGACCTGGTCATATTCTGCCTAGGACACGTTGAAGCGGAACTCCACCACGTCGCCGTCTTGCATGACGTAGTCCTTGCCCTCGACGCGGGCCTTTCCCGCGGCGCGCACGGCGGCCACCGAGCCCGCATCCATCAGATCCTCATAACCGACGATCTCTGCCTTGATGAACCCGCGTTGGAAGTCGGTATGGATCACGCCGGCTGCTTCGGGGGCCGTGTCTCCGATGTGGATGGTCCACGCCCGGGACTCCTTCGGCCCCGCGGTCAGAAAAGTCTGCAGACCCAGGGTCCGAAATCCCACATGGACCAGCTGCACCAACCCCGAGTCGTCCTGGCCGTAACCGGCCAGGAGCTCGGCCGCGTCCTCTGGATCGAGTGCGGCCATCTCGGCCTCGATCTGCGCGCACAGCACCACCGACTCGGCCGGGGCTACCAGGGCGGCCAGCTGGTCGTGCAGCGTCTCGTCGGTCAAACGACCCTCGTCGACGTTGAAGACGTAGATGAAGGGCTTGGCGCTCAACAGGTGGAGGTCGGCCAGTAGCTCGAGGTCGACCTCGCCGGCCGCCGCGGCATCCGCGATGGTCCGGCCCGAGTCGAGGATGTCCCGAGCAACCGTGGCTGCGTTGAGCGCCGGGACCAGCTCGGGCTGTTTCCGAGATTCCTTGGCCAGCTTCACCAACCGGTTGTCCACCGTCTGCAGGTCGGCCAGGATCAGTTCGGTGTTGACGGTGGCGATGTCGTCGGCCGGCTCGATGGCCCCGTTGACATGGATCACGTCAGGGTCGGAGAACACCCGCACCACCTGGCAGATGGCGTCGCTCTCCCTGATGGCGGCCAGGAATTTGTTGCCCAGGCCCTCGCCCTCGGAGGCCCCTCGCACGATCCCGGCGATGTCGACGAAGGTGACCATGGCCGGGACGATCTCTTCGCTGGCGAACAGCTCGGCCAGCCGACCGAGCCGGGGGTCGGGAACGGCCACCACCCCGACATTGGGCTCGATGGTGGCAAATGGATAGTTGGCCGCCAACACCTCGTTCCGGGTCAGGGCGTTGAACAAGGTCGACTTGCCCACATTGGGCAGACCGACGATGCCGATCGACAATCCCACAGGTACTTCCTCCAGCGTTGACGGGCCGAAGGATAAGCGTAGGTGGTCGGGACGGGGGTCCGAACGACCCGGCGCCCGACCGACAGTGCCCCGGCAGAGGGGCGTAGAGATGGCGGGCGTCAGCCGGCGGCGGCAGCCCCCTCGCTCGCATGGGCCGGGACCCGACACCCACCGTCGATGTCGAACACCTGGTTGAAGCGGCCGAGGGCCAACCACGAGCCCACGCACAGAGCCAGATCGACCAGCTCGTCATCGGTGAAGTTGTCGTGCAGTTGCTGCCAGAAGGCATCGTCCATGCCCAGATGGTCGGTGGAGTAGCGCTGGGCGAACTCGGCGGCCAGCCGCTCGCGGGGGCTGAACCCGGACCACTCCGGATCGCGGCCCACCTTCTCGTAGAACTCCTCGGGCACGGCGGCGGGATCGTCGGACCAACCGGGGACGTCCCGGGCCGTTCGCCACCCCGTGCAGATGGCGCAGTCGTTGATGCGGGCCAGCGTGATGCGGGCCGCCTCGAACTCCCGCAGGGCCAGCGAGGACTTCTCGTACACGGCGCTGGAGTAGGCACCGGCCGCAGCCGTGAGTGGCGGAGCCAGCTCGCTCCAGGTGTAGACCAGCGGGTCCTTGTCGACGGGAACGGTTATGCGGGGCATGGACTGGGGCTCCTCACTCGACCACGGTGGGCATCGAAGCTGTGGGTATCGGTCCCATTTCCCCATCGGCCACTTGCTCGCTTAGCGGGTCACTGGGTAACGGGTCGGGGCACACGTCGACTGATCCGGCCGGCCAACCCCGTCACATACTGGTTCCAAAGCCGGTCTCCGATCAACCACAACCACAGCTCACGCTTGGTTTCTACGACGGCGGCCATGAATTCGTCCCGGCCGAACCCGATCGGCTCCAGCGTCGGCTGCCACAGATTCCACAACCACACCACGACGCTGATGTCGTCTTTGAACCCCTCGCTCCAGTCGAGGCCGGCCAGGAGCACGTCCCGCAGTCCCTCGCCCAGCTCCACCGGCTCGTCGGGCAGAGCCAGCTTCTGGCCGTCGGGCAGTTCCACGAACTCCACCGGCGCCAGCCGATCGACCGGTGTGGCCGCGGGCGGCTCCACCAGCTTCAGGGGATCCGCCTTCCTCGGCGGGCCGCCCTTCCGGCCCGGGGGTCGCGGCTGGGTCCGGCTCACCTGTCGATCACCACCGGGGCACGGTCAGTGCCCGAGTAGGTGCGAAGATGCTCCTCGAAGTCGATGAACAGCGGACCATCCGGGTCGAGATCGCGCTGGAGGCTCTTCACCGCCACCTTCTTGTCGTAGTTGTCCAGCTTCACCAGCGCGGCCGGATTGTCGAGCTCGCGGAAGTCGAGCCGGCCGCGGGCATTGTCGAGAGCCACCCGGCCCCGCTCGGTCCGCACCAGCACGCTCGACCAGCCCTCCATCGACCCGACGCTGCCCACCGACAGGTCGGCGCTCCGGCCCAGGAAGTCGGCGCACTCGTCGCACCCCTTGAGGGCCACGTCGTGGAAGTCCTTCACCGGCTCGTCCACCGCCACCTGGCCGTCTCGGTACTCCACGATCATCCGGCCGTGGATGACGTCGACCTTGCTCACCCGGTCCAGGTCGATCCGCCGCTCGTCACGCAGCTTGCGGAGCATGAGCCCCTCGTAATCGAAGCTCTTGGTGCACAACAGGGCGATGGTCAACACGATGGCGTCGACCCGGTGGACGCCAGTCGACCAGCGGCGAGACTGCATGGCCCGGATTCCCTGGATCTCGCACGGGGTACCGACCACGGCCAGGCGGGGCTTGGCCGGAAGGTTGTAGGCGGTGAGGTCGAGGCCGGCCAACGCCATGGTCTGGTTGTAGAAGCTGCCGGCGGCGTCGAGGACCTCCTGGGCCGTGGTGGCCACGGTGGGGATGCCCTTCCACGGCTCCTCGGGGTCCGAACTCGGCTTCGACACCAGGGCTCCGTCGATGTCGCCGGCCGCCAACGCCGCGATCAACAGCGCAGAGACCACGCCACCGTCCTGGGCGTCGTCGGGGCGCTTGCCCGCCCGCACGGCGTACGAGTCGAGGACGGCACCCAGCCCGTCTCCGGGAGGGCCGCCGGTGATCTTCCAGTACGGATCGGCGGCGTCGGCCCTGACCACCGTCTCGGTCAGCAACGGGTCCCGGGCGTCCAGGTCCACATTGCTACCGGCGACGTCGCCGGGAGCGGTGATGGCAACAGGGGTGGACGGTGGCCACAGGGCTTCGTATCGCAATCCACCCCGAGGACAGAAGTCCCAGCACAGTGAGCAGCCCGTGCACATCTTCACCAGCTCGGGCAGGAAGGTGTCCTCGTTGACGCCGATGGAGTTCGACGGGCACACGGCCACGCAGGTTCCGCACTGGATGCAGCGATCGGCCTCGACCACGGCCGCCTCGAGCTCCCAGAACCAGGTCTTCCCCGGTGGTTCGGTGATCCCGTTGACCTCTTGGCGGATCCGGAATCCCTTCATCGCGCCGTCTTTGCGGTCGTCGACTTCTTTGCGGACGTCTTCGTAGGGGCGGCCTTCTTGGCGGTTGCCGCCTTCGTGGCCGCCGGCTTCTTGGGAGCCGTCTTCTTGGCCGCCGCCTTCTTGGGAGCCGCCTTCGTGGTGGTGACAGTGACGGGCGTCCCTACGCCCGATTCCATCAACGTCCCCCGGAGATCCTCACCCGAAGTGCGGCGAGCCCAGTTGTAGAACGGTTCGTCGGTGCGCCGCTCGGACTGGTAGCGCCGGACCAACCGGAGCAGGGCGTCGGGGACGTCGTTCACCGGTCGGGCGCTCTCCACCCAGTCAATGAACCCGGAGTCGGTCCCGAGGGAACCGCCCAGCCCGATGTCGACCGCCTCGGACATGTGGTTGCCCACGTGGGCCACCGCGCCCCGGAACCCGACATCGGCGATCTGGGGTTGGGCGCACGAGGCCGAGCAGCCCGAGAAGTGCATCCGGATGACGCCGGCGTCTTCGCGGTCACCGGACCGGCCCGGAACCGGTCTGGCTCCTACCGGCTCCCCGGCCAGCTCCTTGTCCAGGAACCGGGCCCACTTGACCGCTCGCTCCTTGGTCTCGACGATGGCGTAGCGGCAGAACTCGGTACCGGTGCAGGCCACCACGCCCCGGGAGAACGGGCCGGGGAAGGGCGAGTACTTCTGCAACAGGCCCTCGGCCAGCAGGTCATCGAGCCGCTCCTCGGGCACGCCGGTCAGGATGAAGTTCTGATCCGTTCCCGTCCGCACCGTGCCGTCGCCGTAGGTCTCGGCCAGCCGGGCCACTTCGACCAGCTCCAGGCCCGACATGCGACCGACCGGCACCGAACAGCCCACGTAGACCAGTCCTGGTTGCTTCTGCTCGTGGACGCCGACGTGGTCGCCGCGGTAGCGCTTGGTCAGGTCCTCGCCCGCGGTGGCCAGCTCGAACGTGGCTCGCTCGGCAATGGCGTTGCGAAACCCTTCGGGGCCCAGCTCCTGGACCAGGTAGCGCATCCGGGCCAGGCCCCGGTTCTCCCGGTTGCCCAGCTCGCCGAAGGCTTGGGCGATGGCCCGGGTGAGCTCCACCGCCTGGTCCTGGCGAACGAAGATGTCAAGGTCGGAGGCCATGCGCTCGCCGTCGGACAGCCCGCCGCCGGCCAGGACGTTGAAACCCAGCGTTCCGTCATCGGCTCGGGCCGGCCACAGGCCGACGTCGTTGATCTCGGCCTGGGCACAGTCCTCGACGCAACCGGTGACGCTGATCTTGAACTTGCGGGGCAGGTTGGCGTAGTCCCGGTTGCCGGTGAAATAGGCGGAGACCTGCTGGGCGATGGGCAGGCCGTCGAAAGCCTCATGGCCGTCGACGCCGGAGACGGGGCAGCTCAACACGTTGCGCAGTCCGTCGCCGCAGGCCTGCAATGTGGTCAGCCCCACATCGTGGAAGCGCTGCCAGATGCGGGGCATGTCCTCCATGCGGATCCAGTGCAGCTGGATGGACTGGCGGGTGGTGATGTCGGCGTACTTGGCCCCGAACACCGCGCTCTCGGTCCCGTCCGGTCCCTCGCCGAACGCGTCTGCGGCCACGCCGATGGCTCGGAACTGGGCGGCGGTCAGAAAGCCGCCCGGCACCTTGATCCGCAGCATGAAGGCATCGCCCCCCTGCTTTTGCGGGTAGATGCCCGCCCACTTCAGCCGCTCGACCTCCCCGGGAATGGCGGCAATGGGCCCCGGGCCCTCCTTCGAGTACCGGTTGAGGATGGCGTCGATGATCTCGAAGGGATGGCGCTCGAGCTTCTGCTGCTCGACCAGGCTCAGCTCACCGATGGTCCGGTAGGGGTCGACGAACTGCATCGACCGCTCGTTCCCCCGGAGCTGCAACCCATAGAGGTTGTCCTTGTCCCTCGCCATCAGGTGTGCAATCCACACTCGACCTTGTCGCTGTCCGACCACCGTCCGGCCCGGGGATCCTCGCCCTCGGCCACCGGCCGGGTGGTGGGGGCACAGCCGATCGACAGATAGCCCTGGGACAGCAACGGGTGGCGGGGAATCCCGTGGTCGGCCTCGTAGCCGGCGATATCGGCGTCGGTCCAGGTGGCCAGAGGATTGATCTTGACCATCCCCCAATTGTCGTCATAGGAGACGATGGGCGTGGTCGCCCGGGTGGGGGCGTCGACCCGCTTCAGACCGGTCAGCCAGGCCTCCTTGCCCGCCAGGGCCTGGCGCAGCGGGCGCACCTTGCGGTACTCGCAGCATTGGGCCGAGCCACAGGGGAAGTCCTCGGCCCCTTCTACCGGCTTGGTCACGGTCAGGTTGAGGTCATAGCGGGCCCGGATGGCCTCGACGTACTCGAGGGTCTCGGGAAAGTGGGCCTCGGTGTCCAAGAAGATGACCTCGATCCCAGGGTCGACGGCCACGGCCACGTCGACGATGACGGCGTCCTGGAACGAGCAGGCCAGGGCCAGGCGGCTGCCGAAGCGCTCGGTGGCCCAGGCGATCACCGATCCGGCCGCGGCCGATTCGAATTCGGCCGAACGCTCGGCCAGCTCGGCCTTGAGAGTGGTCAATTCGGTCTGATCCAGCTGTGTCTGAAGCTCAGTATCACTCGACAACCGGCACTCACTTTCGATCGGCGGCCCATCCCACAAGCGCCGAACGTCGCCGCTGGTGAGCGGGGCGGACGGCCGTGGACCCGGTCGGCTCCGGCGCCTGGAAAACGACGCCTTTTCCTAGTATGTCAATAGGCTTTAATCCTGGTCAGAGCCTCGCCGGGTGGCCCTCACTGGACCCTACCCGCCTTGCTCCGACTACCGTAATGGGAGTATACATGACTAAGTAGATCAAGTTTTCGGACAATCGGATCCCGAGGCACCAGCCGAGCCCGAGGAATCAGGAAGGCCCCCTACGCTGTGACAACGATTCTCGACCCCGTAGCCCTCTCGTCCACGGCCACCGCCACGCCCGGCGTGGACCACCTCGACCTGCTCGAGGCCCATTCCGTGTTCATCATGCGGGAAGTGGCGGCCGAATGCGAACGCCCGGTGCTGTTGTTCAGCGGGGGCAAGGACTCGGCCGTCCTCCTCCGGCTGGCCGAGAAGGCGTTCCGGCCCGGCGGGTTTCCCTTTCCCATCATGCACGTCGACACCGGGCACAATTTTCCCGAGGTCATCGACTTCCGAGACCGACGGGTGGCCGAGCTGGGCGAAGAGCTGCTGGTGGCCTCGGTCCAGGAGTCCATCGACACCGGCCGGGTGGCCGACCCGGGACCCCAAGGCACCAGGAACCGCCTCCAGACCACGGCGCTCCTCGACGCCATCAACAAGTACGGGTTCGACGCG
>Ga0210400_10003117_pt1 | contig 14817 bp, 11 predicted proteins | sample IncBWH26MmetaG_FD_155456 | JGI IMG/M metagenome (GOLD analysis project Ga0210400, IMG submission 155456) | Forest soil microbial communities from Barre Woods Harvard Forest LTER site, Petersham, Massachusetts, United States - Inc-BW-H-26-M | ecosystem: Environmental > Terrestrial > Soil >... | reverse complement strand
GCGCAAAGCAAAATGTCTCGATACGTTGAGATCAAGTCCGCCGCCGCCCATGAAACCTATTTTATCGATATCGTGGAAGGCATCCGGCATTAGGCGGTGGTCACCCACGAGCGCTTCAAGGAAGGGGGAAAAGTGAGCGCCGCGGAATGTAATCTTGGGTCCGATAGAAAGGTTGGAGAAAGCTGCATCATCGATTCTCCCGCCCAGCCCCTTTTCACCGCTGCCCCAGTGAGTGCTGGTATCCAGTGTGAGGCCGAACCAGCGATTGAAATTGTAGGTGGCACTGAGGCCAACTCCGCGCGGATTCGATTCCAGGCGGCTGGTCAGCGGGACCAATCCCAGCGGAAGAACACCGTGCACATCCGCGCCGGGATAGAGGAAAGAATATCCGCCATAAAGCTCCCACTTGGGAGCAGGCTGGTCCTGCGCTGCGGCCACGGCGACAAGCGCACACAGAATAAGAATCGTTGCCGGCAGCATTGCTAAAACACGACCAAGATGGCCTTTTAATTGAAATGACATGCGAATATTCCTCCGAACTTGAATAACCTGAAGTTGCGCTCTTCCAGCCTGACCAGCAGTCGGCCAGCTTGAAGCTGGCCGACGCGTTCGATACGTTATGGGCATGGAGGCACATTGATCGAATTGGTGTCCAAGGTGACTGCACCCGTCCGCGCCAGGGCTCTGCCATTTAGCACGGCGCCGGTGGTGACTGTGATGGACGCCTGAGCCATCATGGTTCCCTGGAATATGGTGTTTGTACCAAGGGTCGCTGAACTCCCAACCTGCCAGAACACATTGTGAGAGTTGGCATTATTGATCAGGATGATGTGGCTGTTACCGGCTGCCGTGGTCAAGGTGGACAGTATCTGGATGATCCAGACAGCATTCGGATCGCCTCCACCATCCAGCGTGAGGTTGCCGGTGATACCTAGCGAGGGCTGGGAGGTGGTTGTCCTATATACTCCTGCGGGAAGGGTTAGTCCTCCTATATCTGCGGGCAGGACGGCGCCTCCTGCTGCCGCCGCGGCATTGTTGTAGGCCGTAGTCAGATCACCCTGGGCGGTCTGGGCAACAGCATCGCCCGGATGTTTAACGCCCGTGAGTGTTCCCGGAGGAAATCCAACAATCGAAGCTGCCGGCCATATCCCGATATCTCCCGTAACGTTGGTGGGGCCGGTACTGGTAACGGAAGGGGTGGCGCCCAGCATTCCGAAGCTGCATGCAGTTCCCAGCGCAATGACTCCCGGCGTTGGTGGACACGACGCAGCGGTTGTAAATGTCCACACAAAATTCGCAGCCATAGGACTGCCGAATGTGTCAGCAGCTCCGGTGGTGATAGTGGCCGTATAAGGGGTGCTCACCGCTAGAGCACTCGAAGGTTTAAACGTGGCAACGTTGGTCGCCGCAACATAGGTGACTGACCCACTCACGCTGGCGCCGCCTGGCCCCGTCAAGGTAAACGTGGAGGTTGTGATGGTGGCAGGGTTCATCGCCTTGCTGAACGTGGCGCTGATGATGGCATTGCCGGCGCAACTGCCCGTGCTCGCCGGAGTTACCAGGTTGACTGAAGGAGTAGCGATCCCATTCTTGTCTGAATCGCCGCATCCGGCAACGAAACTGAGTAAAAGGAGTACCATGATCCAGATTTTGCTGTTGTTATGGGTCTGCATACATAACCTCTTCTTCCTGGCGTAACTACTTATCATGCCTGTGCCAAGGTCTAACCATAACAACACCAGGACAGTTGCGTTGTTCACAACAGCACAACGCGAACGCTATCTTTAATAATAAGAGAAATATTTTGTAGCCAGCGCGCCACATTCAACTCCTCCGTGATAGTTAAGGAAATTCCAATAAAAAACTGGATATACTAAAACTCGCATAGATATTTCTCTAGCGAGCCCTCATGATGGCAAACTATTCGCCCAGAAAACTCCCTTTTGATATGCGATAACTATGGAGGTGTTTCCCCGGATCAGCTCTGCTGCTCAGGGGCTGTGCGATATTGCACACCGATCAACGTCTATCGCGTGCTATATTGGGTATGTCTGAATGTGTCGAGGGAATTACGACTGTAACTCGTAATCTCTTTCTTGAGTTCACCGCCGGGCTTAGCCAAATCGAAACGGTCCCATCCAGCCAATTGGCATTCTTCAGCTCGCGTGTGCGTCATAAGAGCTTGTCATGGCGCGCGAATCGGCGACAATAGTCAACAAAGAAAGGTTTAGGAGCATGTCTGTTACTCCATGATTCCAGGAATTATGGTTGTGATAGATATCCCCTGCGGCTCATTGATCGCTTCATTCTGATGGCCGCATCCATAGAGTTAATCTTCTAAATGCCGGCGTAGTTATTTGCGTAGTTTCTGCTGCGCAAATGCCTTTAGGTTCACCCATCCTCTCGCCAAACGCTAATTGTTGGGCACGGGAGCGACGGAGCTGATTGAGAGAGGCCACGACCGCCAACACAGGCCGAAGACGGCGTCACATCGGCGGAAATCTGCCACATCAAGGAGATCATTCAATGAAAAAAGTGCTGATACCAATTTCTATCGTGCTGGGCTCGCTGTTCGCGCTGGCACAGACCGATTCCAGGCCAAACAACTCTCTTCACCGCATCACCGTTGTGACGCGGACCACGAGCGCGGTCAACTACAGGCATAGGGGCAAGAGCACGCACGTCAATTTCAAGGGCACAAACCTGCTGCCTGAGGGTGGCGGTAATGCCGAGGTCAAGAGCAAACAGGGAGCGATTCACATTGAAGCTGATTTCAGCGGCCTGCAGCCTGCGGGCAGATTTGGCCCCGAGTACCTGACGTATGTTCTTTGGGCGATCAGCCCGGAAGGACGTCCGGCGAATCTGGGTGAAGTCCTGCTGAATCATGAAGGCCATAGCAAGCTCAACGTCACGAGCAACCTTCAGACGTTTGCTCTGATCGTTACAGCTGAGCCGTATTTTGCCGTCACACAACCCAGCGACGTTGTTGTCATGGAAAATGAAATAAGGAGTGACACCAAAGGGACCGTTGAACAGGTGGAAGCGAAGTATGAGCTGCTGCAACGCGGACTCTATGAGAGCGACATCAATCCAGCCGATATGCAGCCTATGAAGGGCGGCAGCAAGACTCCTCTTGAACTGTATGAGGCGCGCAACGCAGTCCGCATTGCCAGATGGACCGGCGCAGAACAATATGCGTCCGATACATTCAAGAAGGCCCAGGCCAGTTTGCAGAATGCCGAAAGCCTTCAAACCGGCAGCGAAGACAGAAAAGCTGAAATCTCTGTTGCCCGCGAAGCGGTGCAGACTTCAGAAGATGCTCGCGTAATAACCGTGAAGAAACTGGATGAGGAACGCCAGTCCAATGAGCGCCAGGATTCCGCGAATTCCGTAGCTCGCGCCGGTGAACGAACCGACAGAGCCAACCGGCAGAGAGACAAAGCTCGATCCGACACAGCCCAGGCCCAATCAGACACCGCCCAAGCGAAATCCGACACAGCGCAGGCTCAGTCCGATATGGCCCGGAACCAGCAACGCAATGCTGAGGACCAGCGAAATTCCGCCGATGCCCAGGCCCGATCCAGGGAACAGGCAGACGATGCTACCCGGCAGAAAGAACTAGCTCAATCGGAAACGGCCCAGGCCAGATCTGACCGGGCGCAGGACCAGGCGACTTCAGCCAATGCTGTGGCCGCTGCTCGGGCCGATGCCGATCAATCCCGCTCCGCGGCGCAGCTTTCCGACCAGAGAGCGCAATCCGCAGAGAACGATAAAACAGCGATGCGCACCCGCCTGGAGCAGCAATTGAACTCCATTCTGCAAACCCGCGACAGTGCGCGCGGACTGATCGTCAGCATGTCAGACGTTTTGTTTGACACGGGTAAATACTCATTGCTACCAGGAGCCAGGGAGAAACTGTCTAAAGTCGCTGGTATTCTGCTGGCCTATCCGGGACTGAACATCGCCGTCGGCGGCTATACCGATAATGTCGGCAACAATCAATACAACCAGAACCTGTCTGAGCAGCGCGCCGGGTCAGTGCGCGACTACCTGGTACAGCAGGGAGTAGGCAGAAATTCGGTGACCGCTACGGGTTTTGGCAACAGCGTGCCCGTAGCCTCAAACGAAAACGCGGCAGGACGCCAGGCAAACCGCAGGGTCGAGCTCGTGGTGTCGGGCGAAGCAATCGGTACTCAGGCGACTCGCACTTCGGGAAACCTGCAGTAAGAACAAATCACGAGAGATCGTACCGGCGCGGGTTCCAAATGGACTCGCGCCATTTTTTTGCCAGCGCTCTTTGATTTCTTCTCACTTGAACCCACCGCTACGCGGCGGGACTAACTTCGCGACGCGCCTCTGGCGCTGAGTCTCTGGGACAAGAGCGTCACGTAAAAGCACACTGTTTTGCAGGGTGATTTTGTCAAGACATGTCCTAATTCGCGATTGAAATAAAAGCGAAAGTCGATTATGTTACTGCAGCGCCTCAGGGTGTGGAAGTGTGTGAGATCTTTGAAAACTAGCCGCCAGCAATAAGCGCTCAGCAATCAGCCAAAGCATGGGCCGTCTACAACCCTCTGTCGACCGGGATTGGGATTGGGCCACGCAAGGGCCACCCAAGGGCCACCCAAGCGTGGCGCAAGGGTCGATTTGCCGAAGTGCCTGTGTTTGCAACAAGAAGTGAAAAAAGGCCGGGTGGGGTGAGAAAGATCAGGTGATCGGGACATCGGTGGATCGGGTGATCGGAAAGCCGAAATCTTTACCACTGATCAGCACGGATAACCCTGATAGATAAAACCGCATAACAACCTTCTGCCGAACGCTTCAGCCTTCCACCCCACCACGCGAAAAACGCGCGTGTTGAGGGCCCCCGGCCTTGGGTCGACATAGGGGGAGGGGAGGGGTTGGGTGCTGGGAAAATTTGGACCTTGGTTATACGTGAGCGATTAAAACCAACAACTTGAATGACAATTGTCAAAGAGCATCAGGGTTTGCGTTGGATTCCACGTGATTTCAATCGAGTTTGATAGAAAATCGATGGAAATCGAGAGAACAAGCCTCATCGGAACCCCAGTCCCCACGCCATTCCCACCGCCGCTGCGGTGCTGAGCAGGTTTACCAGATCGTTATCCAACAAGCCGCGCCGCTCAAAAACCGCGCCGAGAAGGCTATCGACCACGGTGCCAAAAAAGCCGGCCAGAATGATCGCCGCAATCTGGCTGACAGGCACTAAACCAGTGGCCACCGCAGCCAGAGCGACGCTTGCTGCTCCGGCAATAGCCGCGATTGTCCCGAACAAACTTATGCCGCCATCCGTGCCTGCGGGAACCGATTTGAAATTCGTGACCAGCAGCGTTTTACCGGGGAAGGCCATGCCGATCTCGCTGGACGAAGTATCGGCAGCGGCTTCAGCCAGGGCAGCCAGCGCCAGCACCGGCCATCCTGCGCCCGCGATGGCAACAACCAATGCGGCGATGCCGAGATTGGCCATGGCTTGCGCGGCGGTACGTCCGCCGGCGGGCTCAGCGGTGCGGAGTTGTTGCTTGCGCGCATAGCCAACGCGGGTCGCCACCAGCGTAACGGCGAAGACAATGAGCAGCGCCAGAAACATCCGCAGGTCGCGCACCGCCATGATGAACGCTACAGCCGACCCAGCCAGCGCTCCACTGAAATTTACGCCGCCGGCAAACCAGGCCAGCACGGCAAACCCGGCGGTGATGGCAAGGGCAGTGAGGAATCGTTGACCGCTGGGCGGAAATTCGGCGTGATGCAGCCATTCGAAGACAGCCAGGATCACCGCGGCGAAGCCCAGCGCCAGGAGATCAGCTACCCTGAATGAGCGCGGTTTTGGCAGTGCCGTTCCTCCGATGGCCGAAACGTGATCTGGCGGCATCAAAGCTCCTCTGCGCATCGTACAAGAGAAAGGGCTGCCGCAAACAGAGAGGCTCAAACCATTTCCAAACCAGGTAGAGCTGAATCAGGGGTGAATCTTAATCAGGGGTGAATCATGGCTGCATCTGTCTGGACCGGGTATCTTACTTTTGGACTCATTTCCATGCCGGTACGGCTCTTTTCCGGTGCGCGCGGGACCCGCGTTTCTTTCCACCTGCTTCATCGCACGGACAACGCTCGGGTAAAGCAGCAGCTCTACTGCCCGATGGACGAGCAGGTCATCGAGCGCAAGGATATTGTGAAGGGCTATGAATTCCGGAAAGGCGAATACGTGGTTATCGAGCCGGAAGAGATCAAGAAGATTGAGCCAAAGACGGCGAAAGCCATGGAGATTCTGGAGTTCGTGAAGCAGGAAGAGATCGACCCCGTGTACTTTGAATCTTCCTACTATTTGGCCCCCGACGAGGCGGCCAGAAAGCCTTACGCGCTGCTGGTGAAAGCTATGAAGGACACAGGCTTTGTGGGTGTGGCCAAACTGGCGATGCACAACCGTGAATACACCGCATTTCTCCGGCCGTATGAAAAAGGCCTGATGTTGCATACCATGTATTACAAGGATGAAGTACGCGAAGCACCGGATTTCGGCACTGACCACGCCACCCTGAAAGACGGCGAGGTGAAAGTGGCGCACCAGTTGATTGAGGCGCTGGCCGCCAAGTGGGAACCCGAGAAATATTACGACACCTTCGAAGAAAACCTGAAAAAGCTGATCAAAGCCCATATGGAAGGCAAAGAGGTTGTCGCGATCGACAAACCGCGGCCTGCCGCCCCTCCCACTGACCTGATGGCCGCCCTGAAGCAGAGCCTGGCCCAGATGGAAGGGAAGAAGAAAGGCCCACAGCGCGTGGAAGCCGCGCAGCGGGAGTCAGAGATTGAGGTCAAAGGGAAACAGAAATCTGTGATCGGACGGAAAAAACCGCCCAAGCGAGCCGCGTGACCCAGCTTCAAGAATTTGAAACACAGAGGATCAGAGGAAGCGGAGGAGATGAAGTTGAAGGAGGAAGGAATCCTTGATTCGTCTCGACCCAGGCCAATACTAGTCGCCCGGTCGATCGATTTTGGTCCCCTCTGTTGCCTCCGTTCCTCTGTGTTCCAAAGGTTTCGTCTCGGGGCCGTGGGCTGATTGTCACAAATCTTGCTGTTACAATAAAATCCTTCGCAATAATTAAGAGTTTTGGCGTTCAAACCGGTAGCACCGGTGGAGTTTGAATGAAGGCAAGTTTCAAGACAATGTGGCTGCTGTCCCTGGGCATTCTGATGGTTGTGGCGGCGGGCTGCAACGATACGTTACGGCAATTCATAGTCCCTGTTCCGTCTCCCTCGGGCGATCCCGGGGCGCTCGCGCACGCGATCACCTTATCGACGAATCCGGTGACCGACGCGCCCGGCAGTGATATGCACATTGACGTCTCGGGTGACTCGAGTGTGGGAATCGTACCTTTGGGCGTTAATCCAGTTTTCCTGGGAAAGACTTCGAACCGGGTTTTCATCATTGATAAAGGCAATGCTGCGATTCCGCCCACGGTCTCGGCGTATATCGCGCTGCTTCCCACGAGCACTGTTTCCACGGTGACGCTGCCTTCTACTGGCGTGGATGCAGCCTTAAATCCCGTTGCCGGTACCACCAGCAGTTCCGGCAATATCTACATTGCCAATTTTGACAGCCACAATGTGAGTGTCATTTCGGGGAGTGTGGTTGCGGTTACCACTACTATCCCGTTGCCTGCTGGAGATACGCATCCGGTCATGATCGCCGGCAACGCCGCCAACAATAAAATTTTTGTCGTGAACCAGGGGAGCGCAAACGTCACGGAAATTTCCACGATCGATAACACGGTGATTAAAGACATTACCGTCGGATCGCAACCCATCTGGGCCGTGATGAGCACGGACGGGCTGTTTGTATTCGTCGTAAACCAGGGCGATGGAACCGTCAGCGTAATTGATACCTCGCTGGACATTGTTCTTCCTTGTGCTCCCGGCCCTTCGTGTATTGGTGGCAATGCGATCAAGGTAGGTACTACGGCAACTCCTTCGCCCAACTTCGCTTTCTATGATCCCAAACTGAAGCGCGTCTACGTGAGCAATACGGGCGAGCCAAGTGTCACAGTCATCAAAGGCAACGGTTTTGACCTGGGCTCAAACCCGCAGGTTTTGCCGGCTAAGATTGCAGATATATCCCCGCTGTCAGGGCTCCCGACATCCATAACCGCGCTGAGTGACGGCACGAAAGCGTATGCAGCCTTGGGGAATTGTCCAGCGGGAGTGAATCACCTCACGCTGCCAGATCCTGCCTCCGCCAGCAATGCAAGCCACTGTTCCGGCAATCTGGTAAGCGTGATTGATGTGGTTGGCCTGCGAGAAACTGGAACAATTCCCGTGGGCGCCGGTGCGATTTCAGTGGACGCTTCTTCCGACGCTTCGCGCGTTTTCGCGATCAGCGCCAACGATATCACCACAGTGCGCGACGACGTGGTTCCGGGCGCTTTGCCAGACAGAACATTCCCGACGCCATCGATTTCCATTATCAGGACCACTACGAATTCGGTTCTTGCGACTCCGGTGGATCCAAGTATCGTCAATCGTCCGCTTCCCACGTTTCACGTCCCGCAACAGAATCCGGGATGCGTGCCCAGGATCGATCCAAGTTTTAATTCTCACGTGCCGCTGCCGTGCCCGTTGCAAACGCCGTTCACGGTCCGCATTTTCCCATAACCTGCAGGCCTGAACAGCTGAAGTAAAACAATCAGAAATAAAAAAGGGCGGCTTCTGCCGCCCTCGTTGGAATCGTTATGAGAAGAAGTTAAACCGGCTAACTGTCCGTCCGCCTTTTGCGGTTGTAGCGCATGGCGATGTTCATAAAAATGTTCCCGCTGTCCGTGTCAAAACACATGACCAGCGCTTCCTGATCCTCGCTGCTCTTTTCGCCCAGTTCGTCGGCATGGATCACGGGTGGATAAATCTTGAACTTAAATCCCTGGTCGTTGAGCGCCGTAATGGCGCTGCCAATCACCATGTTGGCCAGTTCGCACACGGTTTCCCGCGCCACCTCCTCGCTTTCAGGAACAGGTGAACCCGTGAGATAGCTCGCTACCCTGGCCGCTGTCGGCGTATCGATATCGAAAATGATGCGGCCTTCAATGTCGCCCTTGATCGTCACCATGGAAGCAGTGCCTTTGCGGCGATACGCTTCTTCGTCCATGGTAACGTCGCCCATGCGTGTGGGACACTGCAGCGCCTCTGCCAGCACGGCATCGGCCGCGTTGATAAACGGCTGAATCAGTTCAATCTTCATTGTGTCAGTTTCCCTGGACGGCCGGCGTGGCCACAGCCGCGTCATCGCCCATTACGTACTTGATGACTTCGTAAAGGATTTCCGACTTCACCGGCTTCTGGACAAAGTGGCGTGCGCCCTTTTGCAGCGCGGCCACAATGTTTTCCTGGTAGCCGACGGAAGACACCATGACGATGCGCGCATTCGGATGCGAACGCACAATGCGTTCCGCGGCTTCAATGCCTTCCATCTGTGGCATGGTAATGTCCATCAGCACCATGTCAGGCGTGGTGCGGTCATATTCCGTGATGGCAGTGCAGCCATCGCCGGCTTCGCCGACAATTTCGCCGCCAAAAGCCTCAACCATCTTCGCGACGTTCTTGCGCGCGAAAACGGAATCGTCAACCACCAGGTAGCGGATCGGCCTGCCGTCTTTACGAATCAAAATTGGAAATGTGTCCATACTGTTTCTCCTTGCGACTCCAACTAAACTTTTACAGCTCGAGCAATTTTCTCTGGGTTGCACTGCATGGCCAGCGTGTTGGCCAGCATGTCCAGTGGGACCACGCGAATGGCGTGCCCCCGTTCAATGGCCGCTTTAGGCATGCCAAACACCGTGCAGGAATCTTCACTCTGCGCGATGGTCAGAGCGCCCGCGTCCTTCATCATGCCAAGGCCTTCAGCTCCGTCATCGCCCATGCCGGTCATCAGTACACCCACGGCGCGGCTGCCAAACTCCGCGGCTACGGACCGAAACAGGATATCCACTGACGGCCTGTGCCCATTCGTGCGGGCTTCATCGGAAAGCACCACGGTGTTTCCCAGGGGCATCCGCCGGACTTTAATGTGGCGATCTCCGGGACAAATCAGCGCGCGTCCTGCAATCAGCAGGTCTCCGGACTGCGCCTCTTTCACGTCGACGGCACAGGATTCATCCAGCCGCCGTGCGAACATTTCTGTGAATCCCTCCGGCATGTGCTGCACCACAATGATCGTCCCGGGAAAATCACCGGGCAGTTGCTGCAGCAGGTATTGCAGCGCGTTCGGGCCGCCGGTGGAAATGCCGATGGCTACGATCTTGGTCGGTTCGCGCCGCGGCCGCAGTGCCTTCTTGTCCGGCCTGGGTCGATCGAATGTCAGGGGCGCGGGCGTGTTGCGTACTTTGGTCCTGGCCGCAACCTTGATCTTGCTGATCAGGTCCAGGGCAATCTCATCCATGTGAGCGGAAGCCGCGTCGCGGGGTTTGGCTACAAAATCAAACGCGCCCAGCGCCAGTGCCTTGAACGTTGCACTTGCGCCTTCAGTGGTCAATGCGCTCACCACGATCACCGGTACTCGAAACCGGCGCGTGATCTGGCGCAGCGTCTCCAGTCCGTCCATGCGCGGCATTTCCAGGTCAAGCGTCACCACGTCAGGACGAAGGTCTTCGATCTTCTTGAGCCCAAATGCGCCGTCCATTGCCGTTCCGACAACCTCAATCTCGCTGTCCCGGGCGAGGATTTGTGGAATCAATTTCCGCATCAACGCGGAATCATCCACCACCAGGACTCGCAATTTGTTACTCATGCTGTGGCCCCCACCATCTGCAACTTGCCGAGCTTTGCAACTACGCTTGAAAGATTCAGGATCAGCACCACCGTGCCGTCACCCAGGATGGAAGCGCCGCTGACCAGGTCTGTGGCCACCAAATGATCGTCCATGGCCTTGATGACTAATTCTTCTTCGCCTACCAGATGGTCCACCACCAGGCCAAACTTGCGCTCGCCCGTGGTTATCACCACCACAAACATCTTTCCCGTTTCTGCCTGGTTTCTCTCCAACCGGTGGAGATGCAGCAGCGTCAGCACTTCGTTGCGCAGCTGCATAACCTCATGCTGGTCCACGCGATGCAGTGCGCCCTGCGTGGTCCGGGTGATTTCCACCACAGACGCGAGTGGGACCGCATACAAACGGTCGCCCACGCGGAATAACAGTGCCTTGATGATCGCCAGTGTCAGCGGCACTTTCAGGAAGAACGTGGTTCCTTTGCCGGGAGTCGTGCGAATGCTGACCGTGCCTTTCAGTTTTTCCAGCACCGTTTTCACCACATCCATGCCCACGCCGCGTCCGGAAATGGAGGTAACTTCTTTCGCGGTACTCAGTCCGGGATGGAAAATCAGATTATTGATTTCGGCTTCGCCCAGCACCGATGCATCGCCCGGCTTGAGCAGCCCTCGCTCCACCGCTTTCGCGATCAACCTCTCGCGATCGATGCCGCGCCCGTCGTCGCTCACTTCAATCACGATCTCATTGCCCTGGTGATACGCATCAAGCCTTACCGTGCCCTGGGCCGGCTTCCCGTCATTGATGCGCTCCGCCGGAGATTCAATCCCATGATCAACCGCGTTGCGCACCACGTGGGCCAGCGGCTCAGCCAGCATGTCCAGAATGCTTTTGTCGAGATCGGTGTCCTGGCCGGTCACCACCAGGTTCACTTCCTTGCCGCAGGACTTGGCTACATCGCGCACCACGCGCGGGAACCGCCGGAAAAGATGCTCTACCGGCACCATGCGGATCTTCATCACTGACTTTTGTAGGTCATTCATGATCCTGGCCTGGAAAGCCATGGCATCAGAGAACCGCATTTTCAAAGGATCTTTGGGATAACGTTTGTCAAATTCATTGATCGCCTGATGCAGCATGCTCTTGGCGATAATCAGTTCACCCACCAGATTGAGGACTGAATCAATCTTCTCCGCGTCTACGCGCAGCAGCGTTTCTGACATGCTGGCGAAACTTGCGGGTTGAGTATCACCCATCTGTGCGTTTTCAGCCTGCGGCGCCGCAGTTACGCGGGCAGCGTCCACCGGCGCTGCCGGTCTTTCTTCGGCGCGAATCGAGATTTCAGGTTCATCTTCCTGCGGAGCGGTGATGTGCTTAACGATATCCAGCACATCTTCCGCCGGTTCCTGCGAGCTTCCGGCTTTTTGTATCAGGACTTCCGCAACCACAGACGGAATGCGGCATTTTTTGGTAATCCAGTCCTCGGAATTTTCGCTGGCGATGGCCGCTTCCACCACGTCCAGATCATTGTTCAACGTGCTCTGGTCGGGCGCGATGGCCAGCAGTTTTCCGCAATCCTGCAGCACGTTGCGAATCAACTGCATCGCCGCCCCGCGCATGGGGCACTGAGGTTCAATGGAGAACGCCACGTGATAAACGGTTTCTCCGCGGCCCAGGGCGTCCGCTACCACCATCTGCTCGTATTCGCTCCAAACAAAGCGCGCCTGAAGTTTGTAACGCACATTGTTGGATGGCTTGCGTGTAAGCGAGACAATCTGCTGTTTCAGTTCTTCTCCTGCCGGGGGTTGCAGGCTGCCCCGATAGGCCGAGAGCATGGAGCTGAATGTGTCCGCGGCAATGAGCACCACTTCCGCCAGAGCTGATTTGCTTTGCGCGGCAATCTCCGGACGCAAAACGTCTTCCAGTGCATGTGCCAGCTCGCTTAGCTCGGTGTAGCCGCACGCGGCGGAGTCGCCTTTCAGCGTATGCACGGTGCGTCGCACCTGGCGCAACACTTCTTCATCTTCCGGACGCTTCTCCAACTCCAACCCCTCTTCGTTGAGGTTCTGCAACAATTCCGTTGCGGTCTCACAGAAGAGTTCGCGAAGCTCAGCCGCGTGATCGTCAGAGAAGAAATTCACCCTGCCACCTCAATGCGCTGGTACGCTGTCCCGTTGTTCTGGTGCAGCATCTTGTATTTATCAGAGAGGCCAAACAGGCTTTCGGCATGCCCGATAAACAAATAACCTTCCGCGTTCAGGCAGCGATAGAGCTTTTCCACCAGCCGCTTCTGCTCCGCCTCGTCAAAGTAGATCATTACGTTGCGGCAGAAGATCACGTCATTGCGCTGCGGTAGAAATTCGGTCTTCAAATTGTGAAAGTCGAAATGCACCAGGTCTTTCAGTCCGCGCTTGATGGCATACCGGTCGCCTAGCTTGTCGAAATAGCGCAGGCGATATGCGTAGTCCACCGATTCCATCTGGCTTTCTGAATAAACGCCTTCCTGCGCGGTGCGCAATACCGTGTAGTTGATGTCGGAAGCCAGGATTTCCACTTTCCACGGCGGCGGAATCAGCGGCTTGGGACTGGGCATTTCGAATGGCAGAGGATTGCGCAGGTAATAGTAGGCCAGCGCGTCGCACACCTGCATGGCCAGCGTGTAGGGCTCTTGTCCGGTGGAACATCCGGCGCACCACAGGCGCAGGTTCCAGTCACGCCGTTCCTGCTTCCGCTTCAACAGGTCTTCCAGGACGTTTTTCTGGAACAGCTCAAGCTGAGGTTTGTTGCGAAAGAAGCTGGTCTCGTTCACCGTGAGATTTTCCACCAGCGCGCTCATCTCTGCTTTGCCCTGGTAGCTGGTGAGCAGACGATAGTAAGCGTAAAAGGTATCCAGGCCGCAGATTTTCAGCCTGCGTTGCAGGCGGTCCTGCAAAAAATGCGCCCGCCGCTCATCGAAGTACATGCCGCATTCCTGATACACAAGGGTCTGCAGCAGCTTGTATTCCGGTTCGCTGATTTGGATTTGAATACTCGGTGTGGCCATGGTCTCCGTTGTCGTCCTCGGTACCGATTACAATCCGGCAAAGGCGGCCGCTGCACGGGGTTCACTCACTTCACCCACCCGTCGCAGTTCGCCCTTTTGCAGGATCCTGTTGAGATCAATCAAAATGATCAGCCGGCCGTTCAGCTTTCCCACGCCGGTCACATAGTTAAGTTCGCCCTGGTCAAACACGGGCGGCAATTCAACGTCGCTCTCTGGTATCTTCAGAACTTCTGAAGCGCTGTCCACAATCAGTCCCACAAGCTTGCCGTGTACCTCGGTTACCAGAATGCGGTTTTTCTTGGTCGGCATGATGTCTTTTTCGCCAAAGCGCCGCCGGAGGTCCACCACCGAAACAATCTTGCCTCGCAGATTGATCACGCCCTGAACGAAGCCGGGTGAATCCGGAACAGAGGTGATCTCCGGCACGCGCACGATCTCATGCACTAGCGCGATAGGGACGCCAAAAACCTCGCGCCCTATGCGAAAGCCGACAATGTGCAGTTCTTTGGACATCGGGTCTCCTTCGGCTTAGTTGTAGTTCCCGCCCGCGTTTGCGGCAGCATACTGTGGTGTTGGCGTGCTGCGGCCCTGCTGTTCTTCGTTCCGCCGCTGTCCCCCGCGCGCATCGCGTTGCGGCTGCATGTTCTCCAGGACAAACCGGTCCATCGCCTCCAGCATGGAGCGTGACATTTTCGACATCTGCTCCGCCGAAGCCGCCAGCTCTGTAGACCCGGAAGACGAACGCTGCACCAGTTCGCGCATCTTTTCCATTGCCCTTACAACCGCCTGCGCTCCCGAGGCCTGTTCCTCCACGGAAGAATTAATTTCATGCGTGATCTCGTTGAGCCGCGTAGTGGCCTTGGCGATCTGCGATGATCCATGGGACTGCTCGTTGGTCGCCGCGCCGATTTCCTGCGCGAACTTGTAAACCTCAGACACCACGCTGGAAATCTTTTTCAGCGCGCCGCTCAGGTCGCCGCCCAGTGAAAGGCCTTCGTTCACGATGGTC
>Ga0210400_10003116_pt1 | contig 14822 bp, 13 predicted proteins | sample IncBWH26MmetaG_FD_155456 | JGI IMG/M metagenome (GOLD analysis project Ga0210400, IMG submission 155456) | Forest soil microbial communities from Barre Woods Harvard Forest LTER site, Petersham, Massachusetts, United States - Inc-BW-H-26-M | ecosystem: Environmental > Terrestrial > Soil >... | reverse complement strand
TCAGGCGCGGATCAGCGCTCCGACCCACTCTTCCTCGCTCGGACGCCAATGGATCCCGCGCCTAGCGCCTCCTCGCCGAGCCAGCTCGATACGTACCGCCCCGGCAACCGACGATAACGCGGCCCGCTTGTTGGCTATTCCGAATGCCAAGTGAATTTCGATCCACCTGTTTTTGTAAGGGATTTACAGGCACGCCTATCTCCTTTCGATACGAATGCCCGTGAGGCGCCAGCAGGACAGAATACGAACGTGGCAATTTGGTGTGCTATATCATTAATTGGCCATTCTGGTCCTAAAGCCCCTTTGATGTGAATTACGCAAGGAAACGGAAAATGTCGGCCAAAGTCAACCACGCAGCCGCGACGGATGCGAGCATTAATTCGGGCTTAACGCATCCCGGTCAACAATCGGCTCCGTCTGCTATAGCGGCGAAGGCAAAATGAGAGAAGACGATTTGCCAAGGGTCATATCTGTCAAGCTTGGCAAAGCGCATGATAACCGGCCCGAACATGACCGACACTCGATCGGTGCCCTCAAGTGGCGAGAGCTCCCACCGAGTCGATCGTCTCTTTGGTCGCACGAAAGGGGGGCGGTCGCTTTTATGTTTGCCCTCACGGCGGCTGGGGTCATCGCCACGATCGGCCTCGGTATCGATGTGATCGGTTGGTATCGTACGAACCGCACTTTGCAAAACGCCGCCGACGCGGCTGCCGTCGCCGCGGCTCGCAATGGGACAAGCTCGTATCAATCCGAAGCGTTGGCCGTGGCGACCAGCTATGGCTTCATCGACGGAAGCAATGGAATAAGCGTCACACCCTTGAACAATCAGACCTGTCCGAATGGTCAGACCAACTGCTACCTGGTCACGGTAGCGATGGCCTCGGCGCCACAGTTTTTCTCCCAGATCGTCGGCCTTCCCGCGCCCGCTATATCCAGCGCAGCAATGGCCGGCGGCGCGCAAACTCATACCTATTGCTTGATGGCGCTTGGGAGCAGCGGCACCGACCCGGCGATCCTGGGGAACGGCGTTCCGGCAGCCAATCTCGACAACTGTAACATCATGTCCAACACTGGTATGACCTGTCACGGGCACAACACGGGCGCTACCAATGGTGACGCCCACAACACGGATAATGGCTGCGGCATCACGCAGAACAGTAATGTGCCCATCCTTCCTGATCCTTATAAATCTCTTGCCAGCAACATACCCGCGAACACGTGCGGCGGCTCTTACCCCCAAAAGAGCGGTGGCCTGCAAACCAAATGGTCCGGTGCCAAGACCTTGGCCGCAACGACAATTGTGTGCGGCGATTTGCAGCTCACTGCAGACACGGCACTGACTACGGCGTCGCCGGGTTCGGTGCTGGTGATCGAAAACGGGCAGCTCGATACGAACGGGTCTAAGCTGGCAACGGTGGCGGGCTCGGCGCTGACCATCATCTTCTCGGGAACCTCGGGGAGCTATACCCACGCGCCGACCGGCGGCGGCACGCTCGATTTTAATGCGCCCACCTCGGGCACTTGGTCGGGCGTCGCAATTTACCAGGACCCCGCGTTGACCACGGGAGTCGACATATCAGCCGCGGGCAGCACACCCACCTGGGACATCTCCGGGCTAGTCTACCTCCCGCATGCGAGCGTGCTGTTCAGCGGCGCGGTCAACAATTCCGCCAACGGAGCGTCCTGTTTTGGCCTCGTGGTGGATAACATCACAATCAACGGTACCGGGGAGATTCTGAAGACCGGAGGCTGCGCGGCGGCAGGCCTCAATCTGCCGAGCAACACAGTCGGCACTGTCGCTCTTGTCCAATGACCGAAGAGCGTCGGCGCCGCGTTGAGGAATAGCGTTGTCATGTCGGCGGCGATGTCGGTTTCGCGCCTGCAGTCCTCGGCCGTCGATCCGACGCGCGCGGCGCGGCGATCCGGATCCCATTGGAGAACATTGCTAATTTGCTCGGATGAAAGTGGCGCGGTTGCTTTCATCTTTGCTCTTACAGCGACCGTGGTTATTGCCGGCCTCGGTCTCGGCATCGATGTGGGGGTTTGGCATCGCACGGACCGGAATTTGCAAAACGGGGCCGATGCGGCGGCCGTCGCGGCCGCTCGCAACGGAACGAGCTCGTATCAATCCGAGGCAAAGGCGGTGGCGGCCCAGTACGGCCTCGTCGACGGGTCGGGCGGCGTCACCGTCACGGCGCTGGACAACCAGACCTGCCCAAACGGGCAGACCAATTGCTACTCGGTCACTATAGCGATGTCCGCGGCACCGCAGTTTTTTTCCCAAGTCATCGGTATCCCGGCGCCGCCGATGTCCAGCTCGGCGATGGCGGGCGGCGGACAAACCCACTCTTATTGTCTGCTTGCGCTTGGCAGCAGCGGCACCGATCCGGCACTCACGACGAACGGGGCGCCCAAGGCCGATCTCAGCGGTTGCAGCGTAATGTCGAACACCAGCGCGGACTGTCACGGACACAACCTGAAGGCGGATAACGGTGATGCCCACAAGACGGACAGCGGCTGCGGTGTCACCCAGAACAGCAATGTGGCGCAGGTTGCCGATCCGTACAAATCGCTCGCCAGCAATATACCTACGGACCCCTGCGGCGGCCTCTACCCGCAGGAGCCGACGAAGAAAAGCGGTTCACCCTTACCACCCCTGAATACATGGGGATCGGCGGGCGTCACTACCGCGATGGCGCTCCCGTACCCACCTTCGACAGCTAACCACGGGATCGTTTGCGGTGATTTGCAGCTGCTCGGAGACGTTACGCTGACCACGGCCTCACCGGGTTCATTACTCGTCATCGTCAACGGGCAGCTCGACACCAATGGGAAGACGCTAAAAACCGTCGCGGGCTCGGCCTTGACGATCATCTTCACCGGCACTGCGGGGAGCTACACCCACGCCCCGACCGGCAGCGGCACACTCGATTTCCCGGCGCCGACATCGGGAACTTGGTCGGGAGTAGCGATTTATCAGGATCCGTCTCTGACCTCAGGGACGGACATCTCCGCCGCGGGCAACTCGCCAACGTGGGACATCACCGGCCTTGTCTATCTTCCACATGCGAGCGTGACGTTCAGCGGTGCGGTCAACAAGTCGAGCAACGGAGCTTCCTGCTTCGCTCTTGTGGCCGACAACATCACGATAAACGGCACCGGCGACATTCTCGCGAAGGGCGGCTGCGCCGCAGCCGGCCTCAATCTGCCGACCAACACCGTTGGCACCGTGGCTCTTGTCCAGTGAGACAGCCGCCGCTTCTGGGATCTGCGGCAGCTCCGCATAATCATCGGCGCGGATGCGTGGCAGGCGGCCGGCTTATTGACAACGCCGGCAATGCGTTGATCGAATTTGCTATCGTCGCACCGATATTGGTGCTGCTCCTGCTTAACCTGTTCGATTTCAGCTCCTTGATCTGGTCACGCATGCAGACCGATTATGCTGCTCAGATGGGAGCGCAGGCCGCCCTCAAGACGTGTGCGGGGGGGGCCTTGCCGGCAATGACAAGCGGCAATTGTTCCGGTTTGAACGCCGCAATCGCGAGCGCGATTCACGGCACCTCGCTTGGCAGCGGCGTCAGTCTTGCGAGCGGCTATCCGACTGAGACCTACTACTGCGTGTCCGGAACGGCCCTACAGTCCGTTGGCACGTATTCCGCGCCACCGAACCCGTTCGACTGCTCGGCAGCCGGAAACTCCGCTGTCGCGCCGGGAGATTACGTCGCCGTGCAGGTGAGCTACTCGTATAATCCGGCCTTTACCGGTTTAAGCCTTGCAACGAGCCAGACTCTGACGAGCACCGCGCTGGAAAGGCTGCAATAGTTTGAAAGGCAACCCTGCGCTTGTTTCCTGTGAACGCGGCACTTCCGCAGTTGAGCTCGCTCTGTGCCTTGCGGTTTTCCTCGGTCTCATATTTGGCGTGATCAACATTGCGCGGGTGCTGTGGATCGTCGGCAGCCTGCATTTTGCGGCGGAGAGCGCCGCGCGCTGCGCATCCGCCAACACCACGACTTGCGGCTCGCCCACCGCTATCCAGAGTTATGCGCTCAATCAATATCACGGAGAAAGCCTCGGCGGGACAAACCCGTTTACCTATTCGGCCACTGGATGTGGCAACACTGTGAGCGCATCCTATACTTACTCTTTGTCAATCCCGTTTTTTGGCACCTATTCGCTTCCTCTCGCGGCAACAGCCTGCTTTCCATAGCGCTCCGCCTCCCGATACGCGAGCATGCCTCAGTTCAGACGGTTCATTTTACTCGGAGCACAATAACATTTACATTGCCAGAATAGCATCGGCAAAATCGACCGTGTTCTGCAACAGTAATTTATTTTCAAAAAGCGTCTTATAAGGTAAACAACAACCTCGGGCGAAGAATCAACGCAAAATTTAAGAGTATATAAACGGTTCTAATCTAACTTACTTCCGGAAAAGATTTCCAAGCAGAGGCGGTAATGCGAAGCGAGTTCCTCGGTCGACTTAGATGTGTAACTAAACTGAAGGACTATAGCATGTTCCGGCTGCTCGAGGACAGCCTCGGGGTCACCGCGATCGAATATGCGCTGATCGCTGCGTTGATCGCAGTGGCAGCCATCGCGGCTTTCACATTGGTCGGCACCAATCTTAGTACCACGTTCAGCTACGTCGCCAGCCAGTTGTAGGGTCAGACGAGGCTGCACGCTGTCGGCCCGAACGCCGGATCGTTCAGAATAGCTCGGGTCTGTTCTCACTCGCGCCGGATTGTTGCGGGCTCGTCCTCACCCATCAGGAGCGGCTGCCAGACCGGGTTGAAATCGGAGAGGCGAATTGGAGCGTCAACCTCGTCGTACAATCGCCGGGCCTCAGCGGCGGGCCCGCGCCGCGCGCCCAGCCCGAGCACGCGAACGGTGCGGCAGAAGATGCCCTGCGGCACGACGATCGTGTCGCCGATCCGAACCAACCGATCGGCCTTTTTTAGAGTGACTTGATTGACCTTGACCGCCCCTGCAGTGCAGAGACGTGCGGCACGCGAACGGCTTTTGACCAAACGCGCGAACCACAGCCATTGATCGAGCCGCCGCCCCGAGACCTCGGCAGCGGCACCGTCGGCTTTCACCGGCATCCGCTTAGCCCAAGTAGAGCCGGTTTACTCGGAGCGCGGCATCTGCGGCCCGACTCCGGCTTAAGACATCGTCAGCTTTCCAGCGAGAATGGCCTCGGTCCTCGCCGAGCGCGGCTTCAATGTCGCATCGGCGGCGGGCAACCATACGACGGGTTGGGGCGCGGAGACGCTCGCTGATACGATCGAACTGCTGCGCGGCATGGGCATTCAATGGGAAATCGCTAAATTGCACGCACTATTCCTGAACTCGCATCAAGGTAGGATCGCACGCTAACGCACCGTCGGTCGGGTGTATATCCCCTGGCGTTTGCGACCTGTATGCTCGGCATGATGGGTGTCTTGAGCTCAATCTGCCCGGAGATTGTCGGCCCGGCTCAGATCGCCTGTGAATTCGAGATCTTCTGCCGCCCGAGATGCGAGGCCTAGTTTCACGGCAATCTGCCCTAAGCGAACAATAAGAATCAACGTAGCAAGGCCGCCACCGCCGAGGAGCGCCCAACGGATCGGACTGGCGCCGGTGGCCCATGCGGAAAGGCTGATATCCGTAAGTGTGCCGATAAATACATAGCCGCACAGCGCCGGTAACGATGCAAGCGTGCCTATGGCGTAGTCGCGCAAGGCGACCGCGGACAGACCCAGCGCGAAGCTCGTGGCAGAGAACGGCATGATTGGAGAGACTCTCAGTAGGCACACCAGTTTCCAGCCGTCCCGCGCAATCCGGGCGTCAAGCTTGCAACCGCGGCCGGCAGGCCGCCGAGCGCTCGACGATGGCTCGGAACAGCGATCGACTGAGAAGGAATGACAGTACAGCACCTGCCAATGTGCTGGCCGCGGCCAGCAAGAAACCGGGCACGAGGCCATAGATTGCGCCCGCCGCCACACCGAGAAGCGAAGCAGGCAATATGCCGCTGACCGCCACCAAAATCTGCATTATCGCAAAGAGGACAGCTCCGCGGACCCCAAGCCCTCGGACGACATGCATTAGCTTTTCGGCGACACCGATGACGCGTTCGGGCGAGCCCCATGCTGCGGCCATACCGAGCACGATCACCCCGGCTACACCGACAGCGACGACCCCGCGAGCGGATGGGCGCCAACCTACGCGCACCGCAAAGGTCACCTCGAAAGCTCTCCGCCGACGAACGAACGGTGAACGTCTATCTCCGTGAGCATGGGCAGGCGGTTCTCGGTCATATCGGCGAAGAGGGTCGAATTGATCAACCCCATTCGGTCCATCCGGAACTGCATCGAAGTCCCCAGCACGCCGAGCCCGTAGACCACGCTACGCCGAAAATTGATCGATGACGCTTCCGGGAAGTATTTCGTCGGGCAACTGACTTCACCAATCCGAAACCCGAAGTAGACAGCCTGTACCAGCATTTGGTTATCAAAGACGAAGTCGTCAGAGTTGTTCCGAAGCGGCAGTCTTTCCAGCACAGCCCTGCTCCATGCGCGATATCCGGTATGATATTCGGAGAGCTTCTGGCCGATCATGAGGTTCTCGAACAGGGTGAGAAACCGGTTCGAGAAATACTTATAGATCGGCATTCCGCCGACGAGCGCCCCTCGGCCGAGAATGCGTGAGGCCAGCACCACATCGAACTCCTCCGAGGCGATCATGGAGGCCATCGCGGTCACCAGTTTCGGCGTATACTGGTAATCTGGATGCAGCATCACAACTATATCGGCGCCTCGGGCCAGCGCCGCTGTGTAGCAGGTTTTCTGGTTGGCCCCATATCCCCGGTTGTGATCGTGGCGTATCGTCGGGATGCCCAGGGTTCGCGCCATCGCGACCGTGTCGTCCTTACTGGCATCGTCGGTCAGGATGATGTCGTCGACGATGTCATGCGGAATTTCGTCGAAAGTGTGCTTGAGCGTCTGGGCGGCGTTGTAGGCAGGCAGCACCACCGTAACCCTTTTGTTCGCGAGCATCGCGCCTCCGAAAGGTGGGACGCTTTTTATAGGTATTCTACTTAAAGAGTGCCAGCCGTATCAGTTGAGATCGTTCCCACCCAACTTCGCGGGCTCAGTCGCTTGCGCCTGTCGGCAATTGGATTGCAACACCCAGTAGCCGTTCCTTCGGTAAACGGCAATTCGCTGAGTTTGGCGCAAGATGAACCACGCTGATGTCTGTACAGACCGAGTATGGTCGTCAGCGTGGCGGAAAAACTACGGGCTGACCTGTCGAGGCTCTGGAGCTCGTAGCTTTGGCCGCGTCAAGGCGCTCCTCTGCCGCCGTCGGTCATCGCAAATGACCGCAAACATTTGCCGCCACCCTGAGACCTCGGCCAAATGGAAGGCGACGTAACGACCGTGGCTGACGACCTTGGCGCTGATCTTGAAATGCGCTCAAAAGCGCTGCGTCATCCGGTAAGTGCGGGTTTCACGCGAGCTTCAGCTCTCGGAGCTTGGCGAAGGGACCTTCGCCCATTTGCCGAGGTCCACGGCTGCTTTTGGTCGTTTCTCGTCGGCGCTGCGGCCGCAAGATAAATGTCTCCCCGCCAGCATCGATTACGGTGCGATAGCCGAGCCCCGCCAATAGCCCCCGCAAAGCTCGTGGTTCGACCCCCCCAATTGCGGCAAGTTCCGCCCCAGCGCGGAAGGGGCCCTGGCGTGCAAGGCGCCGCGCCGCAGCAGCGAGCCGCTCCAATCGATCGGGGCGCAGCGCGAGCCCCTCCAATACGAGCAATCCGATAGCCGCATAAAATGAGGGCGGCAGCCCCGGATCGACTTCGATCGGCTTGGCAAGACGACGTGCCGACGGCAGTTTCGGCACCGGTCTATTTTGCCGTACCCCCCAGAGCAGCGCCTGAAAGCGCATCGTATCTATGCGCAAAAGCGGCTCGAAATAAATGCTTTCGGTGCCGAAGCGGAGGCCAAGCCGGCTCAGCGACTTTCTTTCCGCTGGTTCCAGCGCGGCGACCTGGCCCGCAACGTCGGTCACCGGCAGGCATCCGAGCGCGTCGACGAGCTGGTAGACAAGCCCTCGCCCAACACCACCCAGCGGCAATATTTGCGCGGCAAAAAGCGGCGCCAGCCGGCGCTCGATGTCGCTGCGCAGAAATTCCTGAAGGCGTCGGCGCACCTTTTCGCGGGCCTCTCCCTCGAGGATGTCGCCGCCAAGCGGCTCCGCCTTCGGCGCCGCCAGCTTTTCTCCGGCTACCATTCGGCCGACCACTGCGCCCCGCCACCTCAGTTCCCCGTCGGCGCCGATTGCGAAGGCTTCGTCGGCATCCGCGGCTAGAAGCCGCGTGCGGGCCGCGATCTCGCCGCGGAGAACCCGGCTGGCGGCCGCGATCAGCATCCGCATCTCGACACCATCGACCGAATCGGGAACAAAGCGTAAACCGTCGATACGACCTACGTAAGCGCCCTCTACGAGAACCTCACCCGCCTCGGATACGGCGGCGATCAACTCGCCCTCGGAAGCCAACTGGCGGACCAGGAAGGCCGATCGCCGGTCGACAAAGCGCTGAGTTATGCTTTCGTGCAGCGTGTCCGAAAGCCGATCCTCGATACCGCGGGCGCGCTCCTGCCACTCCGCTGAATCCTCGACCCAGTCGCCGCGATGGGTGATATAGGTCCAGGTGCGGATGTGCGCGATGCGGGCCATCAAAGTGTCGATGTCGCCATCGATACGATCGAGGCTCGCCATCTGCCCGGCAACCCAAGCGACGGGAAGCCGCTCTTCGGGTCCGGCGAGGTGAAGAAAGCAATGGGCGAGCAGCCGAGTATGGCTCTCGCTCATGACCTTGCGAAAATCGGGGATCTGGCAGACCTCCCAAAGCAGCCGGACCGCACCTGGATGACTGGCCAGTTCGCCAATATCCGGGCTGCGCGCGAGGGCTTGCAAGGCGCGGTGGTCGTCCGCTTCGCGGGCCTGGACGAGACCAGGTACGGACGGGCGCTCGTCGAGGCTCTTCAACAACGCCGCGATCGATCCGAATTTCAGCCGATTGTTGCGCCAGTTCAGACGAGTCAACGGCTCAAAGCTGTGCGTTTCGATCGCTTCGACGACTTCCGCGTCGAGTGAACCCTGCTCGGCGGTAGTGCCGAAGGTGCCGTCGTTCATGTGCCGCCCTGCGCGGCCGGCGATCTGCGCAATTTCGGCAGCGGTCAGCCGCCGCGGGCCGCGCCCGTCGAATTTGCCGATCCGGGCGAAGGCGACATGGTCGAGATCCATGTTGAGACCCATGCCGATCGCATCGGTCGCGACGAGATAGTCAACCTCGCCGGCTTGGAACATCCCGACCTGCGCGTTGCGCGCTCGCGGGCTCAGGGCCCCGAGCACTACCGCAGTGCCGCCCCGCTGCCGGCGGATCAGCTCGGCAAGGGAGAACACGTCCGCGATGGCGAAGGCGACGACCGCGCTGCGCGGCGGCAGCCGGGTCACCTTTTTGTACCCCGTATAGGACAATGTCGAGAAGCGCGGCCGGCTTACGTACTCGACTTCGGGAACCAGCCGCCGCATCAGCGGCTTTATCGTGGCGGCACCGAGGAACATCGTCTCTTGCATCCCTCGGGCGTGCAAGAGCCGCGCGGTAAAGACATGGCCGCGCTCGGGGTCGGCGCAGAGCTGGATTTCATCTACCGCAAGGAAATCGACCTGCCGATCGAGCGGCATCGATTCGACGGTGCAGACAAAATACGACGGGTTCGTCGGTAGTATCTTCTCTTCACCGGTGATCAGCGCAACCGAACGGGCACCCCTCAGCTTGACGATCCGGTCGTAATTCTCGCGGGCCAGCAGCCGCAGCGGGAACCCGATCATACCGCTGCGATGACCGAGCATTCGCTCGATGGCAAGATGGGTCTTGCCGGTATTGGTCGGCCCAAGGACCGCGACGAGCCGCGGAGCGGGTCGGAACATGGCCATGCTCAATAGGTATCGGGTGGAACCGCCGCCAGGGCAAGGGCAAACCGACCGAAATGAGCGGTGCGATGCCTGCGCATGAGGGTTCGCCTAACCTTCCGCGGCCTCTGATTAACCGGCGGTTAGGAAGACTCTGCTCAACTCGGCATGCCACGACAGAATTTTGCGGCGGAATGAGAGCTCTCCAGGGAAACAATGGGATGCTGCTAGAGAGCTACTGTTCCCAGCTGGGGAACTTGGCGGAACACCGCTACTCCAGCCTAGCCCTCCTGGAGGCGAAACAGCAGGCCGAAAAGGCCGCCTCTGTTGCACATGAGGCGATGTTGAAGGCGAAGGCAGCCGACCACGCCAAAAGCAACTTCCTCGCTAATATGGCCCATGAGCTGCGCACCCCACTCAACGCGATTATCGGCTTTTCGGAAGTCATCAAGCTTGATCAAATCCAGATGCGGGAGAACTATCCAGAATATGCCGGATATATTCATGATGCCGGCACAATTCTACTCGATATCATCAACGGTATACTCGATCTCGCGCGAATTGAAGCGGGTTATGTCATGCTTCAGGAGGAACTCGTTGCGATTGGGGAGCTGATCAAGTCCTCGATCAACACGATAAGGCCGATTGCCGAACGGAAATCTATAGAAATTATTTGCGATATCCAAAAGCCGGCCACTATGATTTATATAGATTCAACTAAATTTAAGCAGGTAACGCTAAATCTGTTATCTAATGCTGTTAAATTCACGGAACCGCGAGGCCGTATTCAGGTCACCTCAATGCTCCACAAGAGCGGAGATCTGGTGCTCTCGATCAGAGATACGGGCATCGGCATCCCCCCCGAGCAGATCGAAAGAATTTTCGAACCCTTCGAGCAAATTGCAGATCATCTGACCCGCGAACACGAGGGTACCGGTCTCGGATTGCCAATCGCGAAGGCCTTGATCGAACTACACGGCGGCGAGCTGGTTCTAACCAGCCAACCCGGTGCGGGGACGACCGCAAGATTTCGACTGCCCGGCGACCGAGTACGAAGTGCCGCAGCCCCTGCCGCGGCGAAGATACCGCCGGCTCTTCCACCAGCTGAATGAGGACAAGGCCATCCCCGATACCAACTTTAGCGGGTTTGCAAGCATGGACAGCTGCACTCCCGCGCTATGTGATGCCCATTTAGGGCGCGTTATTGCGGTGTCGGCCTGTCAAGCGGTCGCGTTGCTCGAAAGACCGAATGCCGCAGCCGCAGATCGCGATCTGCCGCTCGAGATGGGTACCCTGGTCAAGATGCGGACGCGCGTCTCGATCGCTTACGGCATGGTGACGGGCCTCAGGGTACCGTTGCCGAGCTTGGAGGCTTCCCATAACGATCTGAGGCTCGTCGAGCTCGAGCTTGTCGGCGAGATTCGAGATGCCGGCGCTGTCGCCGACTTTCAGCGCGGGCTCTCCGCCTATCCGGCGTTGGACGAGCCAGTCTATCTCGCCTCGGCACAGGACGTCGCCCAGGTTTATGCCCGCCCCAAGGTGGTTGTGACCCCGGTCGGCACGATTCACCAGAACGGCGCGGTGCCAGCCTATATCCTGGTCGATGAGCTATTCGGCAAGCATTTCGGCATTGTCGGCACCACCGGATCGGGAAAATCCTGTGGCCTTGCAACCATCCTCAGGGCAGTCATCGATCAAAGCCCGAACGCTCATGTCGTATTGCTGGATCCGCATAATGAATACGCCCGAGCCTTTGGCGATCGTGCTATAACCCTCAGCCCAGCAGATGGTTTACATCTCCCGTACTGGTTATTTAATTTTGAAGAATTAACAGAAATCGTAATCGGTCCAGATCGCAACGCCGAACAAACTAAAGTACTTGGAGAGGCAATACTGGCTGCTAAGAATTCTTATTCCACCAAAGCCGGCATGGACAAATTCGGGACAGTGGACACCCCGGCGCCCTATCGTATGTCGGACGTGCTTCGCGCATTGGACATAGCAATGGGTAGCCTCAACCGGCCCGACGGTATTCCCTCTTATCAGACTGTCAAGGCAAGGATTCTCGCCCTCCAGAATGATGCCCGTTACGGATTCGTATTTGGCAGTCGATTGAGCTTGCGTGACGAACTTACTGAAATTCTTGGCCAGCTCTTTCGAATCCCGGTAGCCGGCCAGCCGGTCACTATCCTTGACCTTTCCGGGATCCCATCGGAGGTGGTCAATGTGGTCGTCTCGGTGCTGTGTCGCCTCACCTTTGACTTCGCAGTCTGGAACGAAACGCCGGTTCCGCTAACGATCGTTTGCGAAGAGGCTCACCGTTATGCCTCGCGTGATAAGCAGCTGGGTTTCGAGGCGGCGAAACGCGCGCTGTTCCGAATCGCAAAAGAAGGCCGGAAATACGGGGTGTCCTTATGCGTAGTTACTCAGCGACCGTCTGATCTGGCCCCCGGTCTGCTCTCGGAATGCAACACCATCTTCGCCTTTCGGATGACCGCTCAGGAGGATCAGGAGATCGTCCGACGCGCTCTTCCCGAGGCCTCGCATGGGCTGATGAACTTCTTGTCGGCCTTACGCAACGGGGAGGCGATCGCGGTCGGTGAGGGCGTGTCGATGCCGATGCGGGTATGTTTTACACCTCCGCCCGACGAATGCCGGCCGAAGAGCGCCACCGCATGTTTCACGAGTGGATGGTCGAAGGAGGTAGACGGCTCGGTTGTGGAGCACACGGTCGAGCGTTGGCGGCGCGGCATGCGATAGCAGTCCTCCTCGTTCCTCGCTGACAGTCTTGTAGAGCAAAGAATTTCGCCTCATATCCTCGGCGCGTCCCCGGCAACCTTCGACGGCAGCGATGACCCAGGAAACAAGGAGCTTCCAGGCGGAAGTTAGCCGCCTTCTCGAAATCGTCGCGCACTCGCTCTATAGCGAGAAAGAGATTTTCTTACGCGAGCTGATCTCTAACGCTTCCGATGCCTGTGACCGGCTGCGTTACGCCGCGCTGACCGAGCCGGCTCTGGCTGAAGGCGATACCGAATACCGCGTCACGCTTACCCCCGATAAACCCGCCCGCACCCTTACGATCGCCGATAACGGTATCGGCATGAACCGGGAGGAGCTGATCGACAACCTCGGCACGATCGCCCGCTCCGGAACCGCTGCTTTTGTAAACCAGCTGTCGGGCGACGCGCGCAAGGATGTGAGCCTGATCGGGCAATTCGGGGTCGGCTTTTATTCGGCCTTCATGGTCGCCGAAAGGGTCGAGGTCCTCAGCCGCAAGGCGGGCGAGAGCCAAGGTTGGCGTTGGGTTTCCGACGGCAAGGGCGAGTTCACGGTCGAGCCGCTCCCCGATGCCGCACGCGGCACCAAGATCGTCGTGCATTTGCGCGAGGGCGAGGATGATTATCTCGATCCGGCAACGCTGAGGCGGATCGTCAAGACCTATTCGGACCATATCGGATTGCCGATCATCCTCGACGAGGGCGGCAAGTCAGAGACCATCAACACCGCTTCCGCCTTGTGGACCCGTCCTCGGTCGGAGATCACCGCCGAACAATACAAGGAGTTCTACCATCACGTCGGCCACAGCTTTGACGACCCGTGGCTGACTTTGCACAATAAGGCGGAAGGTGTTCTGGAATACACGAACCTTCTGTTCGTACCCTCCACCAAACCGTTTGACTTATTTGATCCAGAGCGAAAAAGCCGGGTCAAGCTTTATGTCAGGCGTGTGTTTATTACCGACGAGGCGACCGACCTTTTGCCGGCTTACTTGCGGTTCCTGCGCGGCATCGTCGACAGCGAGGACCTGCCCCTCAACATCAGCCGGGAGATGCTGCAATCCAACCCGATGGTGGCACGAATTCGCCAGCAATTGACAAGGCGAATTTTGAGTGAGTTAACGAAAAAAGCCAACGAGGCGGCCGACGAATATGCCAAGTTCTGGGATAATTTCGGGGCCGTGCTCAAGGAGGGTCTGTACGAGGATCGTGATCACCGCGATGAGCTGCTAGGGCTTGCCCGGTTCCGTTCGACAACCAGGGACGAGCTGGTGTCGCTCGACGATTACGTCGCGGCGATGAAGCCGGGGCAGGACGCCGTCTACACCATCCACGGCGACAATCTTGACGTTATCAAGAAAAGTCCGCAGCTCGAGGGTTTTCGGGCGCGCGGGATCGAGGTGCTGCTGCTGACCGACCCGATCGACGAGTTCTGGGTGCCGTCGATCGGTCGATACAAAGAGAAACCATTCAAATCGGCCACCCGCGGCGGCGTCGATCTCGACAAGATACCACTATCCGAAGCCCCCGAGGAGAAGCGTCCCGAGCCCCCGGCAAAACTTGCCAGCCTCATTGCAATTTTCAAGCTGGCGCTCGGCGAGGTGGTCAAGGATGTACGCAGTTCCGAGCGCCTCACCGACAGCGCCGTATGCCTCGTGGCCGACGAGGGTGACATGGACATGCACCTGGAGAGACTGTTGAAGCAGCATCGGCAACTCGATACCGCCTCCCGACGCATCCTCGAGCTGAATCCGCGCCACACGCTGGTTGAGCGTCTGGCGGCGAGCGTCGGCGAACCGGGCGCCTCCGACCAACTATCCGAGTTCGCGTGGCTGCTGTTGGACCAGGCGCGCATCGTCGAGGGCGAGCAGCTTCCGGATGCTCCCGCTTTCGCCCGCCGTCTCGCCACCCTACTCGAACGCGGCTTGCCGCAAGCGGCCTGAGCTCAGGCAGAACCGTTTTCGGGAAACGGCGGAGTTGTCCCCTCGGGCACCGCGACTTGGAAAACGTTTAGGGTACCCCCGATCAGCGTGTAATAGCCGATGATCGCGATGACCTCGGTCAAGCCGGTTTCGCCCAGTGTCGTGACCG
>Ga0210400_10003115_pt1 | contig 14822 bp, 14 predicted proteins | sample IncBWH26MmetaG_FD_155456 | JGI IMG/M metagenome (GOLD analysis project Ga0210400, IMG submission 155456) | Forest soil microbial communities from Barre Woods Harvard Forest LTER site, Petersham, Massachusetts, United States - Inc-BW-H-26-M | ecosystem: Environmental > Terrestrial > Soil >... | reverse complement strand
TGGTATGAGCGAGCCACAGCTGACTGACGTAGAGATAGTCGATGTGCTTGACGCCGAGTTGGTCCAAATACGATAAAGGTCTGGTGCAGTCGCGTTTTTTTAGGTCCTCGCCAACATCGAAGAGGACCACTTGCCCCCCTGGCGAGATCAGGACCGCTCCATCTCCTTGACCCACATCCATGTGATGAATCTGGAGCTTTCCGTTGGCTTGGCCGTTCGCGATCCCCACGATAACTAGGATGGAAGCAAAAAGACAAATGAAACGCTTGAGCATATAGTCTTCTCACTGACTATCGAGCCTAGGGGGCACCGAGCGTATTTACCGTCTCGACCGCGATCCCATTAACTACATGCGGAACAGCGTTCAGTGCGAGCAACATCGCTGCGTAGTCTATCGGCTTTTCGGTGCAACTCCCGGGTAGCCCATTCTGCCAGTTCGCGGTTGCCTTGCTTCAAACGCTTGCCTTCGTTCAGGCGCTTAACCTCGTCCGACAGGGTGACAATATTTGCGTTGAGCAACGAATCTTTTCCATCAGCACCGCTATAGTTTCATCGGAAACCATCTGTCTGTTCCTTCGGCACTCATTCGTGTCTTCCATCTTTTCCACAGCCTGCTCAGTAGTCCGCGGATGGCACTTTCCTGTCGATATATACTCTTCAAGTACCTTCGACAGCCAGCCCGGCCCAGCTTCACCTCTGTTTCTCGCCTCGACGCTTCGCTTGGGCACCCTAGGTCCTTAACTGGGCAATCAGCGTAGTGGCTCTCCGCATAAGTTTAAAAAGCCATGCATTGCTATTGCAGGACCCAGTCGCCGTTTTTTTCAACGAACCGGAATGCGTACCGCGGGTAGGCCGTTTCGTTGGCTTCGGAGCGCACCACGCTAGCCTTGCCCACCAGTTGCTCTCCGCCGCTTTTCACAAAGACTTGCACAAGGGAATCCTTGGCTAAAACCGCCGTGCAGCCGCACAGAAATGACGAGAGAGCGACGTTTTCGGTGACGGTCTCTTCTTCAAATAGCTTGCCGTTTGCGTCACTGCCGGTTAGTTTTATGGGGACACGAAGTCCTACGCGGACTTCGCTTCGGCGCTCCACTCGTTTGGCGCCCAGAACCTGCGCCAAGCTAGACCTCAAGCCATCGAAATCGATAGGCTTTTCGAAGTAAGCGGTGGCGCCAAGATCCTTGCAAAGCGCCTTGGTCGTGCTTCCGGCCTCTCCGCTTACCACAAAAATCGGGATCAATTGGGTAAAGGTCATGGAAGCGAACGTGCGGCAAAGCTCGAAACCGGAAAAGCGCGGCATTCGCAAATCCAGCAAAATGGCGGCAGGCTTATTCTGCATAGCCAAGGCGAGGGCCTGCTCCGGATCGCCGGTGTCGATGACCTCGTAGATATCCGAAAGGTTTAACCGCATGAGCCGGCGCACCGCCGCTTCGTCATCGACGACCAAAATTTTCTGCATTTCCGTGATGTCTCCTATTTGGAATCAGTGTCAGCGCCAGCAAGCACCGGCTTTGACGCCGAGGCTGATGCGGACTCCGCGCTATCCAGAACTTCGCGGACTTTGCGGGCCAAGGTTTCCTGAGTGAATGGTTTATGCAGCAAGTATGCCCCTGCTTCAAGCACGCCGTGGCCTGCGATGAAGCTGTCGGTGTAGCCTGACATGTACAGCACCTTCATCCCGGGCTGCAGGGGTGCAAGACGTTCACCCAAGACTCGTCCATTGATTCCAGGCATCACGACATCCGTCAGCAATAGGTGAATGGGGCCGGAATGACTGCGAGCGACCTCAAGTGCTTCCCTTCCGTCCGCGGCGGTCAGGACTCGATAGCCGCTATCTCGCAGAAACATGTTTGCGAGTTTTCGTAGCGCCTCGGCGTCTTCGACCAATAAAACAGTTTCCGAGCCACGAATGCTTGCTGGCTGACCGGTCTTCGTCTCCTCTGCCGAAGCGGTTTGCCCCACGCGAGGGAGGTAGACGGAAAAACAAGCCCCCTTGCCTTTTTCGGAGTCGACCGCAATGTACCCCCCGCTCTGTTTCACTACGCCATATACGGTGGCCAAACCAAGTCCCGTTCCTTTGTCGCGCTCTTTGGTGGTAAAGAACGGCTCAAAAATTTGCGACTGAATTTCGGGATCAATGCCGGTGCCAGTATCCCTAACAGCGAGCATTACGTACTGGCCCACGCGTGAGCCGGGATGTTGATGGGTGTAGGCAAGGTCGAGATCCACGTTAGCGGTTTGAATCGTCAATTTGCCGCCGTCGGGCATGGCATCTCGGGCGTTGACCGCTAAATTCATGATCACCTGTTCGATTTGACTGGGGTCCGCCTTCACCTGTGCTAGTTCTGAGTCAAGGTCCAGCTTCAACGTCACGTCTTCCCCGATCAGACGCGGAAGCATCTTTTCCATATCAGATACAAGCGAATTGAGGTTCAGGATGACAGGCTCAAGCACCTGTTGGCGGCTAAAGGCCAGGAGCTGCCGAGTCAATGAGACCGCACGCTGGCTGGCTTTCTCAATTTCCTCGGCGTGTTCAAACAATGGATTCGCATTTCCGAGACTTCGCTTCAGCACCTGACTGTAGCCGATAATGACGCCCAGAAGATTATTGAAGTCATGGGCAATGCCGCCGGAGAGGCGCCCGACCGCCTCCATTTTCTGGGCCATACGCAGTTGTCGCTCCAGCACGCGTCTTTCGGTGACGTCTTCGGCAAAGACTTCCAGATAGGTCACCCCACCTGCCTCATCCTTTATGGGCCAGCCGCTGCATCGCACCGTAATCGGCGCACCATCCTTGCGTTTCCACTCCAGTTCAACGTCTTTGAAGTATTGTTCCTGAATAACCGTCTGAATGAGTTTTTGATGTTCGGAGGCGTGGCGATAAATGTGCGTTCCGAGATTGGCTTGACGCAGCTCCTCGCGCGAATCATAGCCAAGCATTTTCTGGAGCGCGGGATTCACCAAAATCAACTCGCCGGCGATGCTTGCTCTGTAGATACCGTAGGGCGCGTCTTCGACAACCGATCGGAAACTGGCCTCCGAGCGCTCCAGCGCGTCCGCGGCTCGCTTCCGCTCCGTAATGTCACGATTGACGATCACCAATTTTTCAGGGTCGCCTTTCGAATTACGGATTACGCTCGCCGTGGATTCCAGCACTCTCCATCTTCCGTCCTTATGGCGAATACGATATTCGGAGGGAGAACCTATGCCGGTGCGCCGCGCTTCCTCGCCGGCTTGTCTTACACGATCGATATCCTCGGGATGGATATGAGCAAAGGAGGATGACCCTTTCAGCTCATCGAGTGAATATCCGAGAACTTTTTCGTAAGAAAGGCTGTTGAAAATCCGGTTCCCCTCCATGTCGACGACAGCGATCATGTCGGCGGCATTTTCTGTGATCAACCGGAACAGTTCCTCTCCCTCGAGTAGTTTGCGGCGCATCCGGTGAATCTGTAGTTGTTGGTATAGCGTGTAAATGTCGAAGATAAGTACGAGACCGACGAGGCCGCGCACCGCCTGAGGAAGGAGGGAAGAAACGTCTTCTTGTTCGCGCAATAAAAAGGAAGCCAGGCCCGCGGTCAACAGCAACGTGACAACCACAGCAGCCGACCAGAGAAACCATTCGCGCCGCTCGATTCGCCCAATGTTCATACTGGTGTGGGTTGGCATGGCGTTTTTTTGCTATGCGCCTTCGCGACCATGAGCATTAGCAAAATGCTGGAGTTGAATACTTATCACTCGTGCGGCATTGCGGTCGTCAGCGGACGCAAAGCTCAAACCGCCAGAGTTCACGACAGTGCTAATCTGCACGCTTGCGGCTTCCTCTCGAATCGCTGCCCACTTGCTCATAGAAATCGCGAGGAATGCGCGCACAACGGTCCAGTCGAACAATTTCCCTGCTGCGCGCTGAATTTCGTCGCGCGCTAACTGAAAAGGCATGGCGGAACGGTATGGCCGGTCCGAGGTCATGGCGTCAAAACTGTCCGCCACGGCAAAGATCTTGGCGCCCAGCGCAATTTCCTCGGCTTTCAACCCTCGCGGATAGCCGCTGCCGTCGCATCGCTCGTGATGCGCAAGAATGATCTCGGCTGCATCCGCCAGAAACGGAATCCCTTTTACTAAGTCATAGCCGATCTGGACGTGGTGCTGCATCACCTCGCGCTCTTGCTCGGTCAGTGCACCGGGCTTCAGAAGAATCCCGTCGGGGATGGCCAATTTCCCGATGTCGTGCAGCCACGCTCCCATTCCGAGGTTCCGGAGTTCCTTCTCCAGGCCTCCAATGGCCTGCGCAATTTTGATGGAATACCAAAACACTCTGCGTGAGTGGCCCGCTGTTGGACCGTCCCGCAGGTCAATGGCGCTACCCAGCGCTTCCAGAGTCGCCGAGTAACTGTGCTCCAATTGGGCCATAGCCGTTTGAAGCTGTTGCGTGCGCTTGGCGATCATCTCCTCTAAATGGCGTCGGTAATTTTCCAATTCTCGCTGGAGAGCCTTCTTCTGGAAGGCGCGTTCCAGGCTGGCCAAAACCATGTCCAGCTGAAAGGGTTTAACAAGATAATCGTCAGCGCCTTCTCTCATGGCCTGGACTCCGACGCGGACATCATCCACTCCGGTGGCGACCAGAAAGGCCACTTCGGGATATTTGCGATGCACTTCAGCGAGCAACTCCAGCCCAGAGATTCCAGGCATGCGCAGATCCGAAATCACCGCGCTGAACGATCCACTCGGCAAAACATCGAAGGCCTCTTGCGCGTTGGCCGCACTCTGGTTTGCAATTCCCGCTTGCGTCAACATCACTCCCAACATTTTTCGAACGGCTGGTTCGTCGTCAACGATCAAAACGGGGTCTGTTGAGGGTTTCATTCGGTAGGCTTGTCGCGAGCAGGTTAACCTTTCGAAAAAAATGTTCCGTTACGTGCCCAGAACACATAGTATAGGTAGCGGTGATGCGGGGCATGTTAGAAACGGTCAGAGGAAGTGCCCTAGTAGTATATACAGGGACGCACATCGTTCTATTGTCAGGGCAAAGGACGGCTCAAAGTGCTTGTCGAAGCAACGGCTTTATTTACACATTGTCGGCATCGCCGTCCGAGCATAGGTCCGCTCGACAAGCTCTTCTGGGTCGTAGTTCGTCGATTCTTCAGGATGGAGTCCATTGGCACCGGACAGATTCTCGAATGTCTTGGAGGTTGGTCTCCAGAGTCCGGACGCAGGTTGGAAGAAGACGGGAGGTTCGGGAGTTGATCGTCCAGATGATTGCCGAGAACCCAACCTGGGGAGGGCCGCGGATACAGGGGGACTGCTCCGTTCATTTTAATGGTCGAAGTAGCGTGATTGCAATGCTTAAGGTCGCCCGATGAAGGGTCAGTGTCCTCTTAACCAGGCTTCCCTCGATGCTGCCGGGCTGATGGCTGATACAAAACACACGTTTCACTTTCCAGCCCAATTCTACGCGGCATATATTACCCGGTCATGGAATAAGAAGAACCACGCCGGTTTACCACGTACGATCCGAAGAATCCTCCAGAATGAGTGGGAGCGGAGGTCCGCCGCAAATGATTAACAAGAAGCGTTACATCCCGCCGCGTTTCTTTCAGTATCCGCCCGATAAAGTTCCCGAAACGGTTCAACAGCTGTTTTCAAATCGTGTTGTTACTCCTGTCTCCAGTAGAGGGGATCATGTCGAACCGATATACACCACTATCATTGACAGCGATAGAAAATACGTTGAGGTTTCAGAGAACTTTTGTGAACTCCTCGGCTACACGAGTGAAGAATTGATTGGCAGAAGATTTGACGAAATAACCGCGCCAAGGACCACAGACAGTATGGCGATTTTCAACCTGTTCAAAAGACTCGGATACATGCACGGCCTCTGGATGTTCGTTCATCGCACCGGATACCGAATTCTGATTCGATATGAATCTTGGCTCCGGCCAGACACTAACATTCATTCAAATATAGAAGTCGTGCAGACCTTCGTTTAGTGCGCGGACTACGGGCCCACAACGAAGGGGATAAGGCATCGTACGTACGTAATCATGGTTCCGAATAATTGTTGACCTATCGTTCCAAGAATATACGATGTGCATGATTGCGGTTTCTACGCGCCGGACTTCTCTTAGCCGAGGCACGGGCCCTTCACGTCCCCAAATGCAACCAGATTAGCGTCCTGTTACGTTTCCTCAAGCTTTCTTAATCAACTCTCGCGGATTCTTATCTTTGCGGAGCGCTACGAATTTGAATGCCGGAGTTGTTCGACGCCGGGGACCTGTGGTTCGCCAAAACTCTGTCCGACTTTGAAATCAATGACTTAGCCGCCCTCCCGGCACTGTTCTGTTATAACTCCTAGCCATGTTTCGATTCATCGATCTGTGCCTCGGAACGCTGGTTCGACTCTTGCGCGCGCGTCGGAGCCTGTCCTTCGCCAAAACTCTGAGAGTCACTGAGCTTCACTCTTTAACAATCTTACAGCCCTGTTCGCAAGCCGTTGATTTAAAGGTTGATCGTCATTTTGGCGAGGGACAGCCCACCCGTTTGACTAAATCGTCTTAGCTGTCTTCCTCCAGCTTCTCGACGTTAGCAGCTTGCGGTCCTTTTGGCCCTTGCACCAACTCGAACCTAACCCGGTCCCCCTCCTTCAGCGTCCGATATCCGTCTCCCAGAATTCCGGAGTAGTGGACGAACACATCTGGTCTATTTTCACAGCCAATAAACCCGAATCCTTTGGAATTGTTGAACCATTTGATCCTGCCTTCCATTTGACCCGCCTCCAAGATCTGTGAATCAACAACCCGAGATCTAGAACCAAACCAGCCGGTTGAGCCACCGTAACCTCGCCGCGAGCTAATTTAGGCATTTGACTTCAGGCAGCGGTCCACCCGCCGCTTCTCTGGAAGCGCGTTGCCGCACAATTGGTATTCGTTCCAAACGCGAATTTTGTACCAACACCTTCCGCGTTCAAGAACTGAAACCAAAAGGAGGGCTATTTCAATGCACTCTCCATATTGCGGCGACAAGCGAAAGGATGTTTTCAAGACGGCCCTTTCGCCGACGCAGAACATACCGCTACCGCCGCTGCCTGTTCTGTAAGGCACGATTCCGCACGCAGGAGAAGGCAGTGTCGTGGGAGGGGTGGACAGAAAATGGCTAGGAACAGCACCGACTCGAAAAGGCTGGCGGAGCAACAGAGTCTCAGCACTGTGGGAGAAGTGCGAAGTGGAGTCGTGCGGCCAGGACTTCAAGCAGGCGGGAGCGCGCCGGCATGTGGACCACATCGTGCCGGCAAGGCTGATCCGGCGATTGAGGGCAGGGAATCCAGACCGGCGGAACCTGCAGCGTATTTGCAGGAACTGCCGTGGATACAAGCTCCAGGCCGATCACAAACTGTGCTTGGGTGACAAGCTGGGTTATCTCGAAATTCTATGCACTCACAATTTCGATGTCGCGCGGGCCGAGCGGGCGCTGGCCCTGTTCGGTCTGTAGTTTCCGCGTGTTCACGTCCTGAGGTCGTGGCTTCGATCCCTGCCGCCCTTCTTCTCATCTTCTAGGCCGCAACAAACAGGTCAGGTTTGCGCGTTTATGGTCCCAGTGGATTACTTCCGAGCGACCCGTCATCCCCTGAGCAATCAGATTGGTAACCGCTACTGCTGGGTTTGCCCGCGAAAATTTCCTTTGACGGCTACATAGGCCGAACGGTTTCAAGAAAATTTGTGAAAAATCCGCACAAAAGCGTAACTCGATAGGCTCCGCCGTGCATCTACCGCAGTGGGCGCGACAATTTCTTTTAACGATTCCGCTTCTAATGCCTGACGGCGTTGAGTGTCGTGCCCTGTCCCTCGCCAAAATTCAAAGCGCGTTTGAAATGACTAACATGCGGAGAGGCCTGTAACATTGTTGCGCGGACGAGATTCATGGCCTTGCGGAGTTTTGGCGAACAACAGCCGCCCGTGCTCTTTCTAACTCGTTTAAAGTACTTATGACCTTGCCAACCTTCACGGCAGAGACCGCAGGTTTCCAGGCCGATCATCTATCCAAATTTGGGTTTTAAGCAGGGCAGTCGTCAACTAGATCGCGCTGCTGCTCACGAGGCAGGTGCTTCTCTCAAGGTGCGCTTCTCCGCCACGCGCGTAACATTCTCGTGACACAGATATCGGAACAGCGCCGGAATACAGCATTTGGTGCAATGGTCATTCGGGGAGCAACCGAACGCTCGGGAAATCTTTTCGTCATTGTTGAAGTCCTTCGAGAGCCAAGAATGCAGCACCGCAGCGAGACTATCTTTGGCGGGTGTTCAGCTTGTCGAGTGCGCGCTTCAGCTCTTCAAGCTTCTGTCCCGCCTCGCCGAGCTTGCCTTCCGCTGTCAGGCGCTGATAGTCGGCGAGGTCTTTGGCGGCTTCCGCGATGAGGGCGTTAAGGTCGGCCGCGGGTCGGGGCGATCCGGCGGATGGCGCTGCGTTTCGCGCCAGTTCCGCAGAGACTGGAGCGGCGCTCAGCGACGAGGCCGCCCCGCCAAAGAGGGAAGCCATCGCCGACTCGAAGGTTGGTCCGTACGCAAGCCGGTCTTGCAGGGCGAGCACGACCAGACGCAACTCCGGCATCGGACTCCGCTCGGCCTGCAGGTAAATCGGCTCCGCATACAACAGCGCGCGCCCAGTCGGAATCACCAGCAGGGCCCCGCGCCGCACGTGCGAGCCTTGTTGATTCCATAGCGTCAATTGGCCGGAGAGCTGCGCGTTTTGATCAATGCGCGCCTCGATTTGCAGTGGTCCGTCGACAAGTTTCGTTTTGGGGAAGTTGTAGACCACCGACGTACCGTATTGTGCGCCGTCGCTGCGCCCGGCAATCCAGCCAATCAGATTATTCCGGTTGGCCGGCGTGAATGGCAGAATCTCCACGAACTCCACGCCGGTTTCGCCCGGCAGTTTCATCAGCACGAAGTTCGGCTGCATTGCCTGTGTCTGCTGCTGCCCCCCTTCGCTCAAACCGACTTCGGTGGCGACTGTCCAGAGATCTTCACGGTTGTAGAACGCTCCGGGGTCCGTCATGTGATAGAGCCCGTACACTTCGGCTTGCAGTTTGAGCAACAACTCGGGGTAGCGCATGTGCTTACGCAGCCCGGGCGGCATCATGGCAGCATCCTTGAACAAACTCGGAAAGATGCGGAGGTACGTCGCGATGATCGGGTCCTCCGCGTCAAACACGTAAAACGTTGTCACACCGCTGTAGGCATCGATCACGACCTTAACGCTGTTCCGCATGTAATTCATGAGATCGCGGTCGAGACGGTAATGGCTCGCGTACGGATAGCTGTCGGAAACCGTGAACGCATCCATGACCCACGACAGCCGGCCGTCGTCGCCGAGCACGATATAAGGATCCGGATCGTAGGTGAGGAACGGCGCTAGTGCCGATACTCGATCTCGCACGTTGCGCCGCATCAACAGCTGGCTATCCTTGTTCACGTCATCGCTGAACGGCAGCTTTGCGAGATCGCCGCGCTCGAGCGCGATGATGATGCGGCGCAAAACACCGCCGAGCACGATACCACCGTTGCCCTCGTAAGACGTTAGGCTGTTCGTCTGGCCTTGCGGGTAGTTGAATTCCTTCTGCCGCGTCTTCACGTAGACGTCGGTGTTGGTCAGCTCGCCGAAATAGACCTCCGGGCGCGTCACGGTTAGACCACGCACTGTGCTCTGGACGGGCATGTTGCTCAGAAGCAGCGTGGGCAGTCCTTCCGGCGTGAACCCATTGACTGGATTCATCGTGATGCCGTAACCGTGGGTGTAGATCAGCTTCTCGTTAATCCAGTTGCGGCTGCTCTCCGGGAGCTTGTCGACGTTCAACTCGCGCGTGGCGAGCATCACTTGGCGAGTCGTGCCGTCGATTTCATAGCGATCGATGTCGATGTCGGGAAAGTCGTAGTAGGTGCGGATTTCCTGAATCTGACGCAGCGTGTCCTGGAGAGCGCGCCAGTCCCACAGCCGGATGTTCTGAAGCGTAGCCTGATTATTCGCCGGGTCCGCCGCCGCGACGTCTGTCTCAGCGGGGAACTCGCGTTGCGAAACTCGGTCCAATCCGTAGGCCTGCCGCGTGAGTGCGATATTGTGGGCAATGTAAGGCTGCTCGCGAACCAGCTCGTTCGGTTTCACGATAAAGCTGCTGACGTACCAGCCGACTAGTTGAATGGAGACATAACACAGCGCAGCGGGGAGAATCGCCGCCGCAATCCAGCGCCCGCGTGGCACCCTCACGGCGTTCGCCGTCGCGATCACCGCGCCGAGAACGAGCGCCGCGCAGACAACGAGCATTCCTGGAAGCATGACGTGCGCGTCAGAGTAGGTCACACCCGCGAAAATCGTATGACCATCGAACAATCGCTCGAATCGACCGAGGTACACACGGATCGCAAGGACCAGTAACACGACCGCAAACGTAATGGAGAGCCCACGCCAAGGCGGTGTGACGTAGGTCCTGCTACGCCCGGCAAACGCACGAGTTCCGCCCGTAATGAGAATAAAAAAAACAGCGAGTGCACAGGTCATGACAACCAGGGTAAGTAGCCAGCCAACGAGGAGTTGGTAGGCAGGCAGGGTGAAGAGAAAGAAGCTCAGCGGCTTGCCAAAAATCGGGTCCACGAAGCCACCTGCGGCGCGCGGTGCGGACCAGAAGAGCGCGATCGTCGGCCACTCCAGCATCATGCCGGCGCCGGTAGCAACGGCAATGACGAGCGAAAGGCCAAGTGCGATGAGGCGCAAGACGGGTTCGACTGGCAGCCTCAGCGGCTGTCCGCCGACGAAAATCGTATGAGCGCTCGGCAGATCGGGCAGATGCGCTCGCTTCAGAGCCAGAAACGATCCGTACAGAATGAGAAATGTGGCCGCTGCAAAAGCCGCGAAAATTCCCCATTGAAGCCCTAGCGTTTTCCAGAACACGTCGCGGTAGCCGAGCGACTCGAACCAGAGCACGTCCACGTAATACGACAACGCGGCCCGACCGCCGAGAACGATAGCGGCAAGGGCCCCGAGAACCAGGAGAAAAAAGCGGCGGCGCCGCGGCGGCGCATGCATCCCCGGCCAGTCAATGGACTCCGGCATTGCTCCACCCCCTTCTTACCAGCATTTCTATTGTCACAGTTCGCGCTCACATTAGCTAAATCTCAATGGATCGCAACGGCCCATTCACTGGATCTCGGATTCTTGGAGCTTGGCCCGAACCCCCGGATCAGCCGGCACAGTTCACTTCTGCTCGCACGTCCAAGGACGCCCATCGCGCAAGCTCACTTGCTCAGCTGCCGGAAATACCGAAGCCGGCAGGCTGTTGTGATTGCTGTCAATGTGACCGCATGCGCTTCAGCGGACGCGCCATGCCCCAGAGCAGGATCCGCGTACTACAGCCGGACAGATGCACGTCGCATTGAGGTGGCATCCACTCTATACAAACGACGGGGCATCAAGCGTATATCTCGGTACTGTCAACTCAGCTCCGACTGCGGTCGGCGACGACTGTGACTTGAAGGTCTTGTGCTAAGCGAACGATGTCCTCGGTAAAATTCTTGCCACGTAGCCGTTCCAGAAGACCGACTTGTACGTGCGCTACAAAGATTTGCGTGACTTGATTGTCGCGAGCGAATTCCACCACCGTCTTGGCGATATCGCCACCGCCAAGGATCCGCGTTTCAATCTGGAGACTCCGCGCGAAGCGGAGGTGCTTTTCTACCGCCTGCCGTTCCTCGGCTGGTAGTTGCGACAGTTCGGGAGTCTGGTGCACGAAGAGCGCGGTGCAATCGGCGTGGAGGTAGTCGGCTACGCGGCGTCCTCGACGGATGAGCATGGCGGTCGAAGGATCGGCCGTGATATGGATGAGAACGCGCTCCTTCGGCTGGTCATCGGTTGCTCCGCCGGGACGCGCCTCGGAAATCCGCGGTACCTGAAATCCACGCGTCTCATCATACGCGGACTGCCTGAGATCGACTTCATGAGCCGCCTGGCGAAGCGTCAATTCGCGGAGCGCGCCTAAATTGGAGCCTTTAAAAAATCCGGTGAGTGCTTTCTCTACCATTTCTGGCTTGTAGACCGCTCCCCGCTTTAGGCGGTTGAGCAACGCATCGGGTGTGACATCGACTGCTACAATTTCCGCCGCTTGCCGGACGATCCCGTCCGGCACCGTTTCGCGTACCTGGATGCCGGTAATCTGCCATATTTGGTCATTGAGGCTTTCGATGTGCTGGACATTCATCGTGGTCCACACTTCGATACCAGCGTCCAGCAGAACTTGAACGTCTTCCCATCGCTTGGTGCGAGCCGAGCCAGGGATGTTGGTATGCGCCAATTCATCGACCAACGCGATGTTTGGCCTGCGCCGCAACACGGCCTCCGTGTCCATCTCCTCAAATGTTTTGCCGCGATATTCGATCTTGCGATGCGGCACTATCTCGAGCCCCTCGGCCTGTCTGATCGTGTCGGGGCGAGCGTGAGGTTGAAAGTAGGCAGCGACGACGTCAACTCCCCGTTGTGCGGCAGCGTGGCCATCCGCAAGCATCTGGAAAGTCTTTCCGACACCGGCGGCATAACCCAGATAGACCTTTAGGCTACCGCGTGGAGTGTCCACAGGCGCAGGCATAGCGGAGCTAGTGAGGGAAGACTCGGACGTCGATACCTTCAGCCGCGCGAATGAGGCGGAGCACCGGATCACCGAAGAAGCGATCCCGCCAGCTGTTGTGGGCGCTGTGCCCGATGAAAATCTGCGTGATGCGTTTCTGACGCTCAAAGTCGACGATCGCGGATATCGGGTCGTTGCTTTCCAGTACTTCCGTGGTGGCGCCGGCCTTTTTCGCCGCGTCGAAGTATCTTCGAAGCGTGACTCTCTCTCTTCGCGCTCAAGGCAGGAATGTGGGCATCGCGCCCCCAGCCGTTGCGCACATTTGCTCCAATGACGCCAACACGGATTCTTTCTGTCGCCATGATGATTTTTCCTTAAGCGGACTCTCAACTCTGACGTGGACCCGATCTTTGAGAGAGCGATCGGGCGATTTCAAAAAGAACGTTGGTGTTGAATTGACGTCAACGAGTCCGTCGGGATCTGTACGGCAATCCGAATGGGCCCAGGCCGTCGGCTTTTGGTTGGCGGTACTCATTGTTCTTGCCAGCCTCCACCGAGATTTCGGTAAATGCTGACCAGGCCTAAGAGCTCGTTCAACTGAGCCCGAGCGAGTCCCAACTCCGCATCAAAATAATTGGTCTCGTTTGTTAGCACCTCCAAGTAGCTGGTGGCGCCGCCTCGATAGCGCGTCTCGGAAAGCCGGGCCGCGTCCTCAGCTGACAACGCGAGTTGCTCCTGCTGCTCTCGGAATTCCCTGTCTCTACGGTATTCGACCAACGCGTCCGAAACCCCACGAAAGGCCTGCTGGATGGTTTGCTGGTAGATAAGCAGTGTTTCCTGTTGTCGAGCTTCCGAGAACCTCACGCCGGAACGAATTCTTCCCCCGGCGAAGATGGGCTGTACCAGTGATCCTCCGAAACTCCACAATCCAGCCGGACCCGTGAACAGGCTAGTAAGCGCTGAACTCTGAAATCCGCTGCTCGCGGTCAAACTGATTTGCGGGAAGTACGCTGCTTTCGCTACTCCAATTTGCGCGTTGGCCGCGATCAATTGTGCTTCGGCCTGGCGAATGTCCGGCCGCCGCTCCAGCAGGGTGGAGGGAAGGCCTGCCGGAACCTCCGGCGCATGCGGTTGCTCGGTCAACTTCGCCCCGCGCGCGACAGGACCCGGATTGTTTCCCAGAAGTGTGCTGATGAAGTTTTCTTGCTGCTCAATGCGGCGCTCCAGATCGGGAATGGTTTCAGCCGCGGTGAACACCAACTGCTCCGCCTGCCGGACGTCGAGCATGGATGTGGCCCCACCGTTTGCTAACAATCGCGTGAGTTGCAACGAGTCTTGTCGCGAAGCTAGCGTGCGCCGGGAGATTTCGAGCTGCAGGTCGAGTTCACGAAGTTGGAAGTAAGCTGCAGCAACGTCGCTGACCAATGTGCTGATGACTGCTTCGCGCGCCCACTGAAAGGCTAGCAAGGTTGCCCGCGCGGACTCGTTGGCGCGGCGATACTTTCCCCAGAAATCGGGCTCCCAAGCCAGCGAAAGATCCACCTGGTGAGCGCTTGTTTCGAATGCCGGGAAGAATTTTTGGCGCGCAGTGCGTTGATCGAAAGACTGAGCTCCGGCACTAATGGTCGGCAACCCGTCGGCGCGCGTGATGCCAACCTGCGCCCGGGCTTCCAGGATTCGCGTTGCTGCAATCCGAACGTCGTAGTTCTCCTGGAGAGCAGTGTGGATCAGGTCTTGAAGCTGCTGGTCCTGAAACAGCTCCCACCATTTTTGGTCACCGATCGATTCCGCCGCAGGCTGTTCTGCCTCTTGCGGCATAGTTCCACGATATCTATCGGGAACGTTTACGCTCGGACTCTTATAGTTCGGCCCGACAGCGCAGCCAGAGGTAAAGACCATAACCAGGGAAACAGCGACGAGCCTTCTCACGTCAGTCCGCCTCCGATGGGCTGGGTTGCGCAAGAACAGGGTCGTGCGTGTCACCGCGGCGTTTCGCTAGACGCTCAACCAAAACGAACAGCGCTGGAATGATGAATATGGCAATGCCGGTGGCAGCCGCCATGCCGCCGATTACGGTAGTACCCATACTCTGACGGGCCACCGATCCCGCGCCGGACGCTATCCAAAGCGGCACGCAGCCGAGAATGAACGCAAAGGACGTCATCAGAATAGGACGCAGACGAAGTTTTGCCCCTTGGAGCGCAGCGTCAACGAGGGGTTTT
>Ga0210400_10003114_pt1 | contig 14826 bp, 9 predicted proteins | sample IncBWH26MmetaG_FD_155456 | JGI IMG/M metagenome (GOLD analysis project Ga0210400, IMG submission 155456) | Forest soil microbial communities from Barre Woods Harvard Forest LTER site, Petersham, Massachusetts, United States - Inc-BW-H-26-M | ecosystem: Environmental > Terrestrial > Soil >... | reverse complement strand
GGCATGGCGATGTTGATCGCGTGGCAGGTCATCAACAAGGCCTTCGGCCCGAGAGATGCCCGCTTCACAAACCGCTTTCTCGTCGTTACGCCAGGGATCACGATCCGGGACCGACTTCGCGTTCTTTTGCCCGCCGACGACCAGAACTACTACGACCTGCGGGGCCTCGTGCCACCCGACATGAGGTCAACCCTCAACACCGCCTCGATCGTCATCACCAACTACCATTCGTTCTTGCCGCGAATCGCGAAGGAAGTCCAAGGCGTCGCCGCCAACACCCGGAAGCTCCTCCGGGCCGGCAGGTCCGTCGACCCATTCGTAGAGACGGAAGATCAAGTCGTCGACCGCGTCCTGCGCGACCTGGGCGGCCGAGGGACCGGGGAGGTCGTCGTGTTGAACGATGAGGCGCATCACTGCTACCAGGACAAGCCCCTCGGCGAGGCGATCGACGAGGAAGCGCGCGAGCGAAACGAAGGCGCGCGGGTCTGGTTCCGCGGCATACGCGCCGCTTCTCGACGGACAGGGGTGAAGGCCATCTACGACCTATCGGCAACTCCTTTCTATCTGGGCGGTTCCGGGTACCAGGAGGGCTACATCTTTCCGTGGGTCGTCAGTGACTTCTCGCTCATGGACGCTATCGAATCGGGGATCGTCAAGATCCCGAGGATTCCTGTAGACGACGACGTATCGATCGCCGATCAACCGACGTATCTAAGGCTTTGGGATGCAATCGGCGACGAGCTACCGAAGAAAGCGCTCAAGAAGGCTGTCTCCGACGCCAACTGGGTTCCACCAGCGGAGCTTGAAGGAGCTCTGCGCAGCCTCTACCGCAGCTACGAGCGTTGGTTTCGAGATTGGGAGCGCGACCTGGCTCCGCTCGAGGAGCCCCCCCCAGTTTTCATCATCGTCTGCCCGAACACCATTGTCTCAAAGCTCGTGTTCGACTGGGTTGCAGGCCAGCAGGTGGAACTGCTTGATGGTACTGAGGTCCTGAGACCCGGGCATCTGCCGTTGCTGTCGAATGTCAACGACGGTCGATGGATTGACCGATCACCCACGATCATTGTCGACTCTGCCCAGCTCGAATCCGGTGAGGTCTTGAAGGCCGACTTCAAAAAGGCGGCCTCGCGAGAGATCGAAGTGTTCAAGAACGAGTACCGACTTCGCAACCCAGGCGCCGACATCGAAAAGCTGACCGACGAAGACGTGCTGCGAGAGGTGATGAATACCGTCGGCAAGCGTGGCCGCCTAGGGGAGCGGATCCGCTGTGTCGTCTCCGTTTCGATGCTCACTGAGGGCTGGGACGCGAACACCGTCACTCATATTCTCGGCATCCGGCGGTTTGGGAGTCAGTTGCTTTGCGAGCAGGTGGTCGGGCGTGGGCTCCGAAGGCGGAGCTACGCGCCCAACGCGGCAGGGCTATTTGAGGCCGAGTATGCCGAGGTGTACGGTGTCCCATTCGCCTTCATTCCGACGGATCGCAAGATCGCGGCGGCACCGCCCGCTCGTCCGGCAGTCGAGGTGCGCGCAATCGACGAGCGCTGGCCGCTTCGCATTGAATTCCCCAAGGTAGAGGGCTACCGGGTTGAAATGCCTGATCAGCGCGTTCAATTCGACGCGGAGCGAGCAACACCATTACACGTGGACCGGGAACTGGTGGCTACCTGGACGCAGACAGGCGGTGTTGTAGGAAGCGCCGCCGAGCAGCGCCTCGACGAACTTCGTGACGCACGCCAGCAAGAGATCGCTTATGCGATTGCTGTCGAAGTGCTGAGGCGCAAGTTCGCCGGGCACGATGGCGCCCCGAAGCCCTGGCTCTTCCCAGAGCTAGTTGACGTCACCAAACGATGGCTGGACGATAGAGTGACGTTCGCGGCGGACACGCCGGCCGGAGTTCTGCTACTCGCACAGCCGAAAGCTCGCGCGGCGGAGGCTGTGTTCGACGCGGTCGTCCGGGGCAGTGAGGAGCGTCTCGAAAGAGTCCTTCCAATTTACCGGCGCTTCGACGGTAAGGGGTCCACTGACGACGTGTCCTTTCTCACCCGTAAGGCTGTGATCGAGACAGCCAAGTCGCATGTGAACCTGGTGGTGCTCGACGGCGTCAAGGGCAACACCTGGGAGCAGACGATTGCTGGCCTCCTGGAGGAAGATCCGAGAGTGAGGTCCTTCGTGAAAAACGATCACGTCGGGTTTGACATCCCTTATGTATTTGAAGGCCGGAGCCACAGGTACATACCGGACTTCCTGGTCCGGTTGGCTGTGGAGCGTGAAGATGTCGAGCGCACTCTGGTCATTGAAGTTTCTGGTGGCCGAAAGAGTCCCGGCCCCACTGCTGTGAAGGCCGCTACGGCACGCGACCAGTGGTGCGTGGCCGTCAACAACGACGGTGTCTTCGGATTCTGGAGTTACCTCGAGATCAGCACGATGTTTGACGCACAGCGACTAATCGCCCAGGCGATCGACGACCTCCAATCTCTCGGTCCGGCGGTGGAAGGAGTGAGCCCATGACCGCTAAGCGCAGCGGCCCGACGCCAGTCGAGGCCATCATCCATCCGGACAAGCGGTCTAACCTGCCGACAGCAGATGCCCACGACCTCGTCCCGCCGGAGGTCGAGGAACTGGTACCTGTCAGTTATCCCAGGGAATTGCACTCACCAATGCTTGTCTGGGAGGGCAAAGAAGCCCTCGATCAATCCGATCTCGAGGTGGATGCGCCGCCAATTTACATTCAGGAGAAGATCGACCCCCGAGTCCTGGTCGAGAACCTCCGGCGGACGGCGCAGGCCGAGGAGCAAGAACCGGAACTCTCCCTGTTCGCGTCGTTTGATGGCCTGAGTGAGCTGGACCTCGTGGAGTTCTACAGACACGAGGCGAACTGGTCGAACCGGATGATACTGGGGGACTCCTTGCAGGTCATGGCCAGTTTGGCCGAGCGAGAGCGGCTCCGGGGCAAGGTCCAGATGATCTACTTAGACCCGCCATACGGAATCAAATTCGGTTCGAATTGGCAGGTGTCGGCGCGCAACCGCGATGTCAAGGATGGGAAGCTCGAGGACATCGCTCGTGAAGCCGAACAGATCAAGGCCTTCCGTGACACGTGGGAACTCGGTATCAATAGTTACCTGACGTACTTGCGGGATCGCTTGCACGTTGCGCGCGATCTGCTCACAGCGTCAGGGACAATCTTTGTCCAAATCGGCGACGAGAACGTACATCTGATCCGAGGGTTGTTAGACGAGATATTCGGCAGTGAGAACTTTGTAAGTCTGATCCCCTTTGCTACGACGAGCGGGGCGGGGAGCTTCGCGGTGGGCACGAATCTCTTAGCGAGCGTTGTGAACTACGTCGTCGTGTACGCGAGGGACATTGAACTCGTCAAGTACCGCCAACTTTTCAGGCCCAAGGAGGTGGGGGGCGATGCAGCATCTCTTTACACACGCGTTCTCCTGGCAGATGGAACGACTCGACCGCTTTCATCAAGCGAACGTAAGGGAAGTCCCCTCCCCGATGGCGCCCGCGCCTTTGGCGTCGATAACCTGACCTCTCAGACCACTCGCGTCGGTCAGACGACGGTGTTCCCTGTGGAGATCAACGGGCGCACGATCTCTCCTCGCACCGGGGGATGGAAAACGAATCGGCAGGGAATGGATCGACTTTTGCTGGCCAACCGAGTTCACATTGGCGACGGCAAGAACCTCGGATACATCCGCTACATCGACGACTTTCCAGCCTCGCCGGTTAGCAACCTTTGGACCGATACCCTGGGCCAAGGTCAGTTCGGCGGGGACAAGCTCTATGTGGTCCAGACGGCGAACAAGGTGGTCGAGCGATGCATGCTCATGTCCACCGACCCCGGCGACCTAGTGATCGACCCGACGTGTGGATCGGGGACAACGGCCTTTGTTGCTGAGCAATGGGGACGTCGCTGGATCACCATCGACACGTCGCGGGTCGCACTGGCTCTCGCTCGGCAACGACTCATGGGCGCCAAGTTTCCTTTTTATCTTCTGGCGGACTCGGTGGAAGGTCGGAGGAAGGAGTCAGAGTTGTCGCCGACCCCACTGCCGCCGGCGACGCCGACCTCTGATATCCGCCACGGGTTCGTTTGTGAGCGGATCCGGCATGTCACCTTGAAGTCGATTGCAAATAACCCAGATCTGCGGGAGGGCATGAGCCGCGACGAAATCGACAGAACAATCAAGCGGCATGCTGAGTTTGAGGTCCTGTATGACAAGCCGTTCGAAGACGAGCACGTCGTTAGAGTTACCGGGCCATTTAGTGTCGAGAGTCTGTCTCCACATCGGAGCCTCGCCGGCATGCGGACTGACGAGCCAGTGTCGGCGACACGTGCCGCTGAAGAGCCAGGCGCGCCAACTTTCGAACAGACGATCCTTGACAATCTGAAGGTCGCGGGCGTTCAGAATGGTAAGCGCCATGAGCGGCTGACCTTCGATTCAGTTGAGCCTTACGCCGCCAACTACATCCAAGCCGTCGGTGTACGCGAGGACAGCACCGACACTGCGCCGAAGAGAGTTGGCATCTCTATTGGGCCGCAGTACGGGACGGTAGCACCGGGCTTCGTAAAGAGCGCGGCTCGGGAGGCGACCAAGGCGACCGACCTCGATTTGCTTTGCGTGCTGGGCTTCGCGTTCGACCCCCAGGTTCTGAACACAGGCCAAGATTTCGTCGCCACCGATGAGAGCTTTGATGTCGCCGCGGAGCGCTCCCTCGGGCGGATCCCGGTCCTACTCGTGAGGATGAATGCCGACTTGTTGATGGGGGAGGAGCTGAAGAAGACTGGTGCCGGCAACCTCTTTACGGTCTTCGGAGAGCCCGACATTGCCATCACGATCGAGGGCGACGAGGTGCGCGCGGAATTGCTAGGCGTGGACGTCTTCGACCCGACGACTGCAGAGATCCGTAGTGACTCGACTGACCGGGTAGCGCTCTGGATGATCGACACCGATTACGACGGAGAAAGCTTCTTTGTCCGCCACTGCTACTTTACCGGGGGCCAAGATCCCTATGTTCGACTGAAGAAGGCGCTCAAGGCAGACATCGACGAGGAGGCTTGGGCGACACTCAACCAGACCGTCTCGCGACCCTTCCCGAAGCCGTCGACCGGCCGAATCGCGATCAAGGTAATTAACGACTACGGCGACGAGGTGGTCAAGGTCTACGACTTGTAGCGAGTCGGGTCAACGTGCAGCATACCGACAGAGTGTCCTGACTTCGCATCTGCGGCATCGCGGCCCTGGCGACGGAGCATAGTCCCGGGCCCGTAGCCTCTTAGCGGCTTCCGATATCTTGGCCTCCGCTCCTATGATCGCCTCTTCGCTGACGTCGATCGAAACACGCGCGCCAGCCTTGAGGTCGTGGACGTAGGCAGCCCGCACGTCGAGGCCCTCGCGGCGGCCGGCATCGGCGTAGACCTGCAGCTGTAGCCCATGCGCCTCCGCGGCGGGCGTTGAGGTCTTGTAGTCCAGGATCGCGAGTGCTTTGTCGACGTCGTCTTCGCGGTCAAGAATGACGTCGGCACGTCCAACGACGGTGATGCCGTTTAGATGAAGTTCGAACGGCCGCTCTGTTTCCCAGATGCGAAACAGATCGTCAGCATGGCTTGTGGTGTACTCGGTTACGAGGCGACGAGCAGCCTCCTTGAGCTGGCGGTGAGCGGGCTTGTTTGCGGTGGCGAGAAAGAAGCTCTGGTTGAGTATCTCGACGATGTCGGTCGGAGAGGGAACCGCGCCCACTGCCTTAGTCGTGTCCGCAACGGTGCGCAGAACATGATGGACAGCCTTGCCGTAACCGAGTTCGGGCGCGAGCCGGGGCTGAAAGCCGATGAGATTTCGGAGCCGGTATGCCAGGGCGCACTCCAGAAACGACGCGAGCTCGCTGTAGGTGAGTTCGATCGTGTCCTCAGCTGCCCCGACTGACTCGATCGGAGGTGGTGTGATGGTGGCGGGGTCAACCTCGTGTTCAACGAGTTCGCCGTAGTAGCGGCTCTCACCGACGGCCTTGACGGTGACTCGCTCGTGCCGGGAGATGGACAGCCAATCGCGCGCTCGGGTTAGAGCGACGTAAAAGAGGCGACGTTCGTCGGCATCACTGCCTTCGTAACGGTCAGCGTCGAATAGTGTCCGAGGGACGAGCCAGTTCTGCGCTTCTCCTGTCCGAGTGGTGGGGAAGCGGTTGGCTGTCAGGGACGGTATGAAGACCACTGGCCACTCCAGACCCTTTGCGCTATGGACCGTCGTCAGATCGACCGCGTTGAGTTCGAAGTCTCGTTCGCCATCGAATCCTTCATATGTGCCCTGGGCGTAGTTCACGATATGGACGGCAAGGTTCCGGTAGTACCAGTCGCCCCGGTCCTCGCCTCCCACTTGTTCGCCAGGGGTAGTAGGGTCTGGCCGCGCACGACGTCGAACCGACTCGTAATCCGCGAGCAACGCTGTAAACCGTGCCAAGGTGCCGAGGCGGTTGACGGCGAGCGGCTGCGTCATATCCCAAGAGCGAACGTCGAGTTCCCAGAAAAGGTCGTATAGCTCGCCGACGAGGTCGGCAGTCCGGTCCTTGCGCGGTACCGCTTCCCGCCATTGGTGAAGGAAACGGCGAAGGCGGTTGCGACCTGCGCCATCCAAGCCGTAGATGGTCTGGTACTCGTTGAGCAAGTCCGCCTCGGCCACCGCCTGGCCCGGGCCCCGGAGGGCTCGCCAGTCGACGCCAGTCATCCAGGCGAAAGTGCGACCAAGCACCTGGGCGTCCGGCTGATCGAACAACCCGGTGCGATCTCCCGGTTGAATAGGGATGTCAAACGTCGAGAAGGTGTCGACGATCCTCGCGTAGCTCGTGCGTCCTCGGACCAATATGGCCATGTCGCGGTAGCGAACCCCGGCCTCGCTGAGGTCAAGGATTATCTGCGCGATCCAGCCAGCTTCACGCTCCTCCGACGGGGCTCGCCAGAGAACTACTTCCTCGCCCCCGCTTGGTTGGCGGTGCGATCCCATCGTCTTTGCAAGTCGGCCCGGGATCGTGGTCGCGAAGATGTTGGCCACATCGATGATTCCTGGCCTGCTGCGCCGATTCGTTGCGATCTCGAAAGTCGCTACGTCCGGGTAGCGAGTACCGAATGTAACGATGTTGGCCACGTCCGAGCCTCGCCATTGGTAAATCGCTTGGTCGTCGTCGCCGACCACGCACAGTTCGACCAACGGGCCCGTAAGGAGCTCGATCAGCCGTTCCTGTGCGGGGTTTACGTCTTGGTATTCGTCGACGATGAGGTGCCGCAGGTTGGTTTGGACTGATGCGAGTGTCGAAGGGCGCTCGAGTTCATGAACTGCCCGAACCACCTGCTGACCGTAGGTGAGGAGTCGGTATCGTGCCAGGGACTCGAGGTAGGCGAGCAATACGGAGCGGAAGGGCTCCGGCATCGCCTCGGGATCCAGGAGTTCGTTCTCGACTACGTCGACCCCTCGGAGAAACCGGTCGATCGAGCCAAATAGTCGACCCTGCGGATCAAGGCGCCTCAAGTCGAGTCGAGCTGCCTCTCGGGCCAAGAAGGCTGTCAGTTGATGATCGTCTAGCACGTCATATGTTTCGTAGCGCGGCAGGTGTGTTTGCAGCAGGCGGAAGCAATAGGCATGGATCGTGCCGACGAACAGACGCCCCAACTGGTCAAGGACATCTCGACCGAGCCGCTCCTCAGCTCGCTCGGCAATCCTTAGTCGCAGTTCCGCTGAAGCCCGCTCGGTGAAGGTGAAGGCGACGATCCCGTCTGGTGCCTCGCCAGTGGCCAGCAGGTCGGCGACGCGCTGAGCGACCACTTCGGTCTTGCCGGAGCCCGCGGACGCGATGATCTGAAGGTGACCGCCTCTGTACCGCACCGCGTCCAGGGCGTCGCCCGTGAGCTTGGGAGCAACCACGGAAGCTATGTTGACGCACGATCTACTTCCACAGAGCAGTTCGTGATGCTCTGTATGCCTGCAGTAGTCTGGGGCCGCCCCTCGGAAATGCTGCTTCAGCCGCCTAGCGAGTCGCGCAACGCGCGTGCTTCCGCAGCCCGACCGAGCAAGTCATATGCGGTGGCAAGGGTGACCCCGACCCCTGTCAGGTCGGGGCGCAAACGCATCGCTCGCTCCAAGGACGGCACAGCGCGTGCAGCGTCGCGGTCTAGGAGCGCATTCCTTCCCAGGGCGAGCAGGACTTGAGCAAGGGCCCCATCGAGCCGGCTCCGAAGGGTTTGCACCAATTCCTCCGTCGCGCCGCGCCCTTCAGTGATGGAATCCGCCAGTTCTTCCCAGAAATCGAGAAAGCGGCCATCGACCTGCCGAGCGATCCTGACGGCGGCCTGCCGGAGCTGGCCGGAACGGAGGTCCGCGTCGACCTCGCATTCCCGAGCAACGCCGATAAGCTGATGGGCGTCCACCACGCAGCTGTCCAAGTCAAAACCTAGCGTCTTCCCGTCATCAAGCACCAGAGCCGCAATCGCGGGCGGAACCGCGCCATGCTTCATTTTCGACAACTGGGTTCGCATGCGTTCCTTCTGCGTTTCGCGGTCGAGCCCGGGGTACACCTCGTCGGCAACGGATTGCCGAGTTGGCCGACCCCTCTCGCCATCGAGACCCAGCATCAGAAGGTACAGCCACATGAACAGCAGCGGCTGACGCCTGCGCAGCGCGGGCGCGTGATCGTCAAGACCATGACGTACCTCAAAGCCTCCCATCGTGCGGATGCGTACGCGAGTATCTCCCTCGACAAAGGCCTCTGTGGCGGCCTGACCCGTGGCGCTCGAGGGCTCTAGCGCCACCCCAACGGCCGGCCGCGCGGAGACACCCCCACCCCGCTTGGAAGCGAGAACCGCTCCGCCGCCACCCCCGGCAGACAGGAGCAGACCGAAGACCAGGATCGCAATGAACCACAGACGGCTAGCGGGGTTCCTTGGGGTTCCATTGGCCAGACGCGGTCCAGGGGTAGTTGGCCCAACAATGCTTGGCGTCGCCGGCGGCGACGGCGACGCACTCGAAGCCGGGCTCGGCGAAGGCGACACTGCCGGCTGCGGGATGGACGACACTGGCTGTTCATTCAGATTCCAGTCGGCAATCAAGTAGCGACCGACGTTCAGCCTCATCAGGTAGTGGTTGTCTACTCGCAGGACCGTCTGGCTCTGGATAGCGCCGCTGTCGGTGAATTCGTAAGTCAGCCGCTTATATCCCTGCAACTCCACCACGATCCCGTCGGGCGGAAGGTTTGGATCGGTCCCGATCCCCACGAGGATCGACGAATTTTGGTCCTCCTCGACGATCACCAGATGGTTCGCCTGGTTATGCGCAGTGATATCTATCAGTTTCACGGTGGCTTGTCCCACGCAGCAGGTCGCCAGGAGATCCCCCCCGAGCTGCTTGGACAGATTCCGTTGCGCTTCTAAGAAATCGCGTCGGATATGGCTTTCGGTGGATTCCGGGGAAGGGGGCCCGGTGGGCGACGGACCGCCCGCAGCGGACCCTGAGATGACCGGTGACGCTTGATCCCCCGGAATCGCGCCAATCGCCTGTTGCGTCACCCATAGGCCGGCACCGCCTGCAACCAGCAAGACCACGCCCAGAACTGCGGCTAATAAGGGGAGCCGCCGCCGCGTCATACGGAACCGGCCTCCGCTGTCAGTTGCGACTTCGCGCCCGTCCACCTCAGCCACGCTTCATGCCCCTTGCCGCGCATGTTAGCCCCGCGGCCGCTGACAGGTTCTGTTCGCCCGCTTGGCGGACGCGAGCTGCAGCCCGAGAGGCGCGTGATCTCAGTGCTGGTTCCGAGACGCCTAGGCGCCGAGCCATGGCACCGAACGGTTCTCCGTTGACATGATGGTTCACGAGAATCTCGGCCTCCATGCCGTTCAACCCGGCCTCGATTAGCAGCGACATGCACGATGCCGCGTCATGACCGGCGGACTCGCCCGCAGCCACCTCGTCGACCAACGGATGCCGAGGTACGCGGACCTGCCGCTCCCGCCAGCGGCGCACATTTCGGAGAGCACGCTCCATGAGCATCCGGGGAATCCATTCTTCGGCGTCTAGACGCAGCCCCTTGGCCATAGCCAAGAGCTCGGCCGCGAGTTGCTGGCGCAAATCCTCCGAGTCGATCAAGCCGGCCGCCGGGTGCAAATGCCCAGCCGCCGCTCTGAGGCGACCGTCCATCAACGATAGGATCACGTCGCTCCACGGCTCGAGTTCGCCCGCCTGGTAGCGACGGATGGCAATAGCAAGATCTGAGTGCTCGCCGTCGGAACAAGCCTCAATCGGGCATCGTGATATTTCGGACACAGGGCACCTCCTTTTCGCACCCACGCTAGGAATCCACCGTGTCCCGTCCGTGTCCTGACGCAGTCGCCGCTGAATTCAGGACGGACCCACGACCGTGTCCTAAACGTGTCTGTTTCAGGGACACGCTGAAAACACGCTCGTGACTGCAACATTTCGCCTCCCCCTCAGGCGGTTAAGAGAGGTAAGGGCGCGCCCGGGCCCCTCGCCTCCTCCCCGCCGGGGCTCACCGGAGCTGAGCCCCGGCGTCGTCTCAAGGAGAGACCTCAATGCTCGATGCGATCGGATCCCTCATCGGCGGCCTGATCCTCACGTTTGGCCTGGCCGTCCTGATGCTGCTCTACTTCCTCCCTAGCATCGTCGTCTTGATGCGCCGCGCCGACGACATGGTCGGCGTGGTGATCGTCCTCAACGTATTCCTCGGCTGGACCTTCCTCGGCTGGGTGGCATCGCTGGCGATGGCATTCTCCGGCTCCAGCGGACCGCGCCAGGGATACCCGCAGCCGTATATCTACCCGCCAGCGCCTCCCACCCCGGTGTACTACCCGGCCAGCTCTAACCGCAATGGTGTTGCCTCCGAGCCTCACCTCGCGAACCCCTCTCCGAATGCGGACAGCTGATGTCAGCAGCTCTGGATCCCGCTGGCCGGTCAGACCTGCTGCGTGCTAGCTCCGCCAACCGTTTTCCAAACAAGATAAGCGGGGCCCCTGCCCCGCATCTCAAAGCTGTACAGAAGCCAGCTCCGAGAATGCATTTCGAGTTCACGCGGAGGCGGCCTTGATCCGCCGCCGGCCGCGACTAACGGAAGTGTTGGTGCTGCGGATGACGCCGGAGGATGCCGCCCACCTCTGCACCTATGCCGATGCGGAGGGGCGGACGGTTTCCGAGGCGGTCCGGTACCTCATCCGCGTCGGCCTCGGCGGCAGAACCGCGGAGGCCGACTTTGCCTCAGGTGCGCAGCCGGAGCCGCGCTCGGACCTGCTCGCTGAGCTCGGCTTCCACAACCTGATCGCCACCGAGCAGGTCCTCAAGCTGCTGGAGACCATCGTCCGCGACGGCCAGGGCGCCGCTGACCGGCTGTTGCCTGCAGCTGGTCAGGCAGCGCAGGTTCGGCTGGCTCGTGCCGAATCCGGCAGGCCCCGAAGCCGATGAGGTCGACAACGGCGATCATCAAGCTCCGATGGCACGCCACGGCGGGCGGCGGCGGACATATGAGGTCCGCCGCCGGGCTGCTCGACTACGTCCACCACCACGACCGCCATCCCGACCTGGAGAAGACGGACGACGTCGACGGCCTGACTCGGTACGTCGCCTGGCGCGACCACGCTACTCCGGACGCCCGGCTTTTCGACGCCGAGCAAACGCTTGGTGACGCCGACCGGGCGGAGCTCGCCGCCTACATCGAGCGCTCGGTGCAGGGCCTCGAGCAGACGCCGGGCTGGCGGGTCGAGCACAACCGCAAGGCTTTCTACCACTTCATCATCTCGCCCGAGGACGCTTATGGCCTGGACCTGCGCACGGCCACCCGTTCGGTCCTGAGCCAGCTCGAGAAGGACGCCGGCACCGGTGGTCTCCCGCCCTGGATCGCGGCCGAGCATCGCAACACCGAGCACCCGCACGTGCATGTCGTCATGGCAGCCCGGCGCCAGCTCGCTAGCGGTCGATTCCGCAGGATCGACATTACCGGTCCGCGCCTCGACCAACTCCATGACGCGCTGGCGGTCGAACTCCTCAAGCAGCGGGAGGAGCGCGCTCAGCTCCGTAGTTCCGCGCTCCGCGCGGTCGAAGCGGCGACCCGGTCACCGCTTCGCTCACAAGGATCCCCGTCGTCACCCTCCCGCACCACCGCGGTGCAGAAACGGCGCGAGATAGTTGATTCATTGGCTTGGTCGCCTGCCGCCGATCGAGACATCGCCCTGCGACGCGAGGTGTCCGCCCTTCCCACTGCTCAGGTCGCCCGGATAGCGGGACGGCTGGCCCGGCACTACCAGCGAGAGGCCGAACGTGAAGCCCGGAGGCGCCTGGCCGAGGGGCGTGAGCAGGGCCGGGAGCGTGACGAATGACCGCGCTGGTCGCAGTCAACCTCGCGACTTCATTGCTCGGTCTGGGTCTCTACGCCTACATCCGCTTCGTCCGCGGATGGTCCAGACCCGACACGCACGGCGACAGCCGCTGGGCGCAGGCGCGAGATCTCAAGGGCTTGATCGGCCGCGCACCCGCCGGCGATCGGATCAACCTCGGCTGGATGGGCAGGCGCCTTCTGCAGGCGCCTGCCGAGGACAACACCCTGGTCTTCGGCGTCCAGCGCTCCGGCAAGACCTCCGCGCTGGCGATCCCCACGCTGTTGACATGGAAAGGGGCCGCGGTGGCCACCTCGACCAAAGAGGAGTTGGTGCGCCTCACGGCACGGCACCGAGCCGGCTTCGGACCGGTGTCCGTCTTCGCGCCGCTCGACCTCGACACAGGGTGGGTGCAGGAACTCGGGCTCCGCGCCGTCACCTGGAATCCTCTCATCGAGTGCACCACCGCTGGCGGTGCCGCCGAGCTCGCCGACTTCTTCACCTCAACCGGGAAGGAGTCGGACGCCTCGCACTGGTACCTTTCCGCGGCCAATCTCCTGACCGCCCTGTTCCTGCTGAAGCACGAGCAGAACGGGGATCTCTCCGAGGTTCTCTCGCTGCTCAACCGAACGCCCCTCAACGGCTACAGCATCCTGACCGCACAGGCTAACGGCGTGGCCGCCGAGATCCTTGAGGGCTTCGCGGCAACCCCCGAGAAGGAGGCCGGCTCGATTATCTCCACAGCACGCTCGAGCCTCTCCCTGTGGCTCGACGAGCGTGTCGCGGCGGCCACCACGTGCAACCCTGCGGCCGGCTTGGACCTAGGGGAGTTGCTCAGCAGTGCAGGCACGGTGTATCTGGTCGCACCCGCCGAGGAGGCAGAACGTTGCCGGCCGCTGTTCTCGGCTCTGCTCGCTGGGATTCTCCGACGCGCCACCGAGACGGCACGCGAGCAGGGAGGGGTACTTAACCCGCGACTGCTGCTGGGTCTGGACGAGGTCGCCAACTTCGCCCGCATCCCCCGGCTCGCGTCGTACGTATCGACTGGTCCTGGGCAGGGCATCCAGTCACTACTCTGCTTCCACGACCTAGCCCAACTCGAGCACGCCTATGGCGCGGACCAGGCGCGCACGATCTGGAACAACTGCCGGGCCCGGCTCCTGCTACCCGGGCAGGGCGACCTTAAGACCCTCGACCTCTTCTCTCGGGCCATCGGGAGCGAGACCGTTCTCTATGAGTCCCGAACCTGGAATCGCGGCGGGGGCTCGACCAGCCAGGCCCGCACCGGCCGGCCACTGCGGTCACCCGACGGCCTTCGCCGCAGCCAGGACGCCGTGCTGGTCTACGCCAACGCGCCTCCGGCGCGGCTGACGCTTCGCCGCTGGGACCAGGTCCCGGACTTCCGAAAAGCCGTGCAAACGGCCAACTCGCCTTCGAACCAACAAGCGATCTGATCACCGGCTGCCGCCACCCGGCAGCCTCACCACCAACTCAAGGAGGTATCACCTGTGTTCAACGCGCTCATCTCCCGGCTCGCCGACATCACGGTGACGCCGGACTACAACGGGCTCCCTAGCAACCTACAGCAGGGGCTAGTGCACCTGACCAACAACGCTGCCGCCCTGATGCTGCTGGTTTCCGGACTTGGCATCGTGCTGGCCGTCGGAGGTGTGGTCGCTGGCCACGTTCTCCACAAGCAGCACATCAGCGAGCGCTCCTGGAGCGCGCTCGGCGTCGCCGCCGGCGCCGGAGCCATTCTGTACGTTGCCGTCCACGCCGCCAACTACACCACCGGGCTCTTCCGCTAATGGGCTACGGAGATACAACCAACTCGATCGTCAGCCAGTACGCTGACGCCGCCGCGCAGCAGGCCGCCACCGCGGCGGCCCAGGCCGTGGCCTGGCTGCTCAAGGTCCTGGGGCCCGACACGGAGCCGACGTTCAAAGTGATGGGCCCGGCCTACAACCGGATGCTCGCGATGGCGCTGCTCCTCGCCGGCGCCTTCATCTCGATGGCGGTGGCCGAGCGCATCCTCGGTGGCCCAAAGGGGGCGGGTTGGAACGTCATCCCCCGGACGGTGGGTGCCTGCATGGCGTCGTTCGCAGGCCTGGGCGTGGTCCAGTACCTCGCCCACTACGCCGCTCTGATGGCGACCGCTTGGGCGGCCCCCGCTGGAGGAGGTCTGGGCGCCAACGTTGCCGCCGGGACTCAGCAGCTCTATGCCTCGCCGACCAGGGACCAGGCCTTTGGCAGCGCCATCGGGCTACTGCTGGTGGCGCTGATCACAATGCTGCTGACGCTCCTTCTCTACGTCGAGATGGTCCTGCGGGCCGCGTTGATCTTGGTCACCACAACCTTCATCCCGCTGGTCTGCATGATGGCCATCTGGCCACGGCTCGCTGGCGCGGCTACGCGCATGGCGGAGTTTCTCGTCCTCCTCCTGATGTCGAAGTTCG
>Ga0210400_10003113_pt1 | contig 14829 bp, 7 predicted proteins | sample IncBWH26MmetaG_FD_155456 | JGI IMG/M metagenome (GOLD analysis project Ga0210400, IMG submission 155456) | Forest soil microbial communities from Barre Woods Harvard Forest LTER site, Petersham, Massachusetts, United States - Inc-BW-H-26-M | ecosystem: Environmental > Terrestrial > Soil >... | reverse complement strand
GAGTATCCCTCGGTCCAGATACGACCGCTTCTGTTCCACGAGGAAGGAGTAGGTTCCTTTGGGAGTGCGCACCTTGAGGGTGCCGTCGATTCCTTGATCGCCGCCACGGTTCTCCGGAGAGAAATCCAGATCGCTGATGAAGTGCAGGGTCCGGAGCTGCTCTAGAAAAGGAGTCAATGGAGGTTCAACTCGCATAGCGTCCATTATTATGCCATGTCCATTACTAATGGACAACAGGAAATGTGGACATGGGCTCCTGAAGGAAACGCGCCCCCTGCCTCCTAAACTGAACTGGACACCGCTGCTGATTGGGGCACTCTCAGATGCAGACCGACCCAGCACCTTTTTGTATGATTGTGCCTTCAGCGTAACGAGAATGCTTGAGATCACGCCAGACGATATCGCGCTATTAAGCGACACCGAGCTCCGCACCCTGATTGGGTTACTTTGCGAGGCAGAGCTTAGGAATCGAGGATTGTCTGCCGCTGCGGTGACGTGGAGTGGCCATCAGAACTCGGCGGATGGAGGCCTAGACGTCCGCGTAGCCCTGGGGGACAACGTAACGATCGCAGGCTTCGTACCGCGCCCGCACACTGGCTTTCAGGTGAAAAAGAGCCCCATGCCGCGCACCGCAATTCTCGATGAGATGCGGCCGGAAGACGTTTTGCGGCCGATTATTCGAGATCTTGCGAATCGATCGGGTGCGTACATCATCGTGAGTGCGGAATCAACATCGGAAACGACTCTTCGAAACAGACACGATGCTATGCGAGAGGCTGTGGGTGATCTTCCGAACGCGAAGGACCTTGCGCTAGATTTCTACGACCGAGGGCGTGTAGCGAGTTGGGTTCGCGACCATGCAGGCATGGTTCTCTGGGTCAGGAGCAAAATCGGGCGCGCGCTGCCGGGGTGGCGCCCGTACGAGGCGTGGGCATATGCGCCTGAGGGTGTCAGCGGAGAATACCTGCTCGACGATGCGGTCTGCATCCGTACAGACACTGAGGCGACAGAGCCCGGCCTGTCAGCGGCGGTGGGCATTCAACGCGTTCGTGATCGACTGTGTCACCCTGGCGGCGTAGTCCGTCTCGTCGGATTATCAGGAGTGGGAAAAACGAGATTTGTCCAAGCCCTTTTCGACAGCCGCGTTGGCGAGTCGAGCCTTGATTCGGCATTGGCGCTTTACACAGATGTGGCCGACGGACCGGACCCGTCTCCCGCAAATCTTATCCAGAATCTGATCGCGTCACGCTCGCGGGCAATTGTCGTGGTGGACAACTGCCCGCCTGACCTTCACCGGCGCATCTCCGACGTGTGCCGAGTTCCGGAAAGCACAGTGAGTGTGATTACTGTTGAGTACGACATTCGCGAGGACCAGCCTGAGGGAACCGAGGTTTTCGAGCTAGAAGTGTCGTCAGAAGCCTTGATCGAAAAATTGTTGAAGCACCGATTTTCCTATCTTTCATGGATCGACCTACACACCATCGCGCAGTTTTCGGGCGGAAACGCACGAATCGCCATCGCCCTGGCCGAGACTGTTCATCGCGATGAGACGATTGCTGGCATGTCCGACGAAAATCTTTTTAAACGATTGTTCGAACAGCGTAATGCACCGAATGAGTCTCTGTTGCTTGCAGCACAAGGTCTATCACTCGTGTACTCGTTTCAGGGAGAAGACGTGTCCGATGGTGATGAGGCGGAACTTTTCCCGCTGGGGGCCGTCGTAGGGAGGAGCGCCCAAGAAATGTTTCAGAGTGCCGCCGAACTGGGGCGTCGCCGTTTAGTCCAGCGCCGAGGAGTCTGGCGCGCCGTCCTTCCCCAGGCAATCGCGAATCGGCTGGCCGCCCGAGCACTCCAAGATATCCCGACCACCGTCATTGAAAAACACCTGGTCAACGAAGCGCCCGAAAGACTTCTAAGGTCTTTCTCCAGAAGACTCGGGTATCTCGACAGTTCTCAAGAGGCAAGGCAAATCGCCAGGGGCTGGCTTGGCGTAGGCGGGTTGTTGGAGGATGTCCTAAACCTCAACGAACTCGGCGAAAGTATGTTCAGAAACATAGCGCCATTAGACCCCGAGGCCACCCTCTCGGCGCTCGAACGAGCTGTGCCTGAGTCGAAAAGCGACGAATCTGCGAAGAAATCCGCGCGCTACGTGCAACTGCTGATATCCCTTGCTTACGAACCCGAGCATTTCGAAAGGTCCGTTGCGCTCCTCGCCAAGACTGTGGTAGCCAGCGCAGAAGGATCTCGGGAATCCATCCGCCAAAATGCAAAAGATGCAGCCAAAGCGTTCGGCTCCCTCTTCCTAATCCAACTGTCAGGCACTCACGCATCTCCGGAGCAGAGGGAATCAGTGATTCGGTCGTTACTGGGCTCAAGCGATCCCCTCGAACGAGAATTAGGCTTGAGGAGCCTCGACGCCGCTCTAACCGCGTGGCATTTCGGACCTGTCCTGAACTTTGGATTTGGATCACGGTCACGAGACTTTGGCTACTGGCCTGCGACTAGGGAGGCAGTGGTCAACTGGTTCAGTCGATTCCTAAAGTTGGCCGAGGAGTTGGCATGCTCCAGCTACTCCGAGGCTCAGCGCGTGCGTACTATCATCGCGGATAAGTTTCGCGCCCTCTGGACAGGGGCCTGGATGTATGAGGACCTTGAACGCATTTGCCGTTCGATCTCGCGAAAAGGCCTCTGGAGCGAAGGATGGATCGCCGTGCGGCAAACGGCCTATTACGATTCCAAGGGGTTCGCCCAGGAGGTGACGGAGAGGCTCGCCCGGATCGAGGCGATCCTTCAGCCGCAGGGCACAGTTCAAAGAGTGCGCTCAATCATCCTAGCGGAACCCGCGTCACACGTCGGCATCCCTTTGGTAGGCAAGAGCGATGAAGGCATCGAGTCCGCCTGGTCTCGATTGCAGGATACCGCCTACGAGCTTGGCGGGAGTGTGGCGGTGGATAGCGGTTCGCTCACCGAGCTTCTTCCGGAACTAGTCCGCGCGAGAAGTGATCAAATCTGGAGCTTTGGGCGCGGGCTAGCGCAGCGAGCAGATGATCCAGTCAAAATCTGGAAACAGTTGGTCGCCCAACTGCAACGAGCTGTGGAAGGAGCGACCACAGGAGTGTTCTGCGGATTCTTAAGCGGCCTTCACCAGAAAAACCCGGCGCTCGCGGAATCCATACTCGATGACGCCATCGTTGATGACGTGCTCGCGCAGTGCTATCCCGCACTGGAAGCGGCGATCGGAAGGATTAATGAACGAGGACTTCGTCGCCTTCTCCGCTCGTTGGAACTCGGCAAGGCTCCAATCCACATTTACCGCATGCTAGAGGGCGGGCGCGTTACAGACGATCTCAGTGGGCCGGATCTCAAGGAGTTGCTACTCAGAATTTCTGGTCACACCGAGGGCCTGGATGTTGCGATAGAGATCCTTTACATGAGACTGTCTTCCGGCCAGGGCCGCCTCTCCCCGGATGAGTTCGTCGACGTCGGCTGCGAGCTTATGCGCCGGCTGAACGCAACGGGTGGCACCGACTCTAACCTCGCCTACAGGCTGCAGATTATCGGGACACACTGCCTACTCGGAAGCAAGGGCGCTGCGACTGTGCGCGAGGTCTGTACCAACCTTCGCGACGCCGTTTACAAATCCCAAGCATCCGAGTACGGTCACCGCGAGCTATTACAGGTTTTCTTCAACGCCCAACCTTTCGCCGTCCTACAAGCTCTATGCGGCGACGGTGACGCGAAACTGGTGAGGACCGGCGTCAGAATTTTGGAGAGTTCCGATCTGTTGCACCCGCACACCTTCGGCGTAATCCCGGAGGAGGAACTCGTTCGTTGGTGCGACGAATTACCCGATTTGCGCTATCCCATCGCAGCAGCAGGCATAGCTGCGATCAGACGCGATACGGACGGTCCTCATTGGACAGAAATCGCACGAAAGATAATCGACAAATCCCCAGATCGCGTACAGGTGCTCAGAAAATTCATTCGGCAATTCCGCCTGCCGGGCTGGGATGCGCCGCCCTCTGAGAGTGGGCAGTCGGACTTACGACTGCTCGATGACTTGGCTACCCACGCCTACCCTGAAGTAGCCGAGTTCGCTAAAAACGAAAAAGCGAGGCTCTTGCAGGCTATCGCTGCATCGAAGGAAATCAGACCCCCGGTTTACATGCAGCCGGACGAACGATTTGAGTAAGGCAAGGGAAGGTGGCGGGTAGGGCTGGCCCTTTCAAACCCGAGCGGATTTTCCAATAGCGGAGGGTTTGTTCAGGCCGCCTTAAGCAAAAGCGCGGCACCTTGTTCCCAATGCTGGAGCATGCGATTGCCTATCTCAATGAATTCCGCGTGCGCTTTGATGTAGGCGTGCAGTTTTGAGGTGTCCGCAATCGCAGGCTCTATGCGTTCGAGTATTCCCGCCTCAGCGGCGTCGGTCCAGACCATCATCATGCCGTGCCTCTTCCATGAGTTCTTCAAGCGTTGGCCGGCTCGCGCTTGCTTCCTGCAGCTTCAGCTCCAGCCCCAGTGCCGTCAGAATATTGGTGATCTTGGAATATCCCAGTTCGCCCATCCGTCCGTTTTCCAGGGCGTCGAGCGTGGAGAGTCCGACCCTGGCTTTTTTTGCAAGCGTGGGCTTCGTCAGGCCGAGTTCTTTGCGCTTGATGGCGATCTGCTCGGCTAGTGAGAACAGGGGCAACATAAACCTAATATACGAGGCGTTTACGCGTAATGCATCAAAATAACCTAATATGCTGGGCGTTGATAGCGCTAATGGGGGGACAAGCAAGCACGATCTCGGAAGAAAGACGGTCAATGTGTCGTTGCGCTCATACTTCTTCTTCTTCCGCCATCTCGTCTTTACCCGAGTGAACCACATTGATAGCCGCGGCGTTGAGCGAGTTCTTGATATGCATCCCGTAATATTTCTCGATCATTCCGACACTCGTACGACAGTTCTTTGCGATTTGATAGATGTTGGCTCCCTCCGTCAACCGCATGCTGATATACGTGTGCCGTAGGCTGTATGCCGTACGTGGTCGGCCGTCTCTGTCGAACCGAAGATTCTCCTTCTCAGTGATGGTCTTGAAGAGCTCGCTCTGCCATTTGGGGAAAATGAGGTCGGTCGGTTCGGGCTTGCGCCATTCCTTCCCGAGGACATCAGAGTTGTCGGACACTTCGGTGGGCGTACGCACGCTCTCAACGCGCCTCGGACGGAGCCTGCTTCTGAGTCGCTCAAATGGACTCACTGCACCGGGCATACTCTTGCAATATCCGAATCCCCGTTTTCCGCGCACTTCAATCTCAAGAATCGTCTCGCCAGAAGGCTCGTCGTCAACGATCTCGACATCACGGAACTCAAGGCGTCGTGCCTCATCAGGCCGCAGCCCGGTATTGCCCGCGAAGAGGACATAGTCATGCAGTTGCTCCGCTTGCCATTTCAGGCCCCTTTTCTTCGGCTCTAGTGCGCGCTTTCGAGTCGCTTCACAGAGTTTCTCGTATTCTTCCGGCGAAAACCATGCACGGTATGAGATTTTCGATGATCGCCGGTACGGCTCAGAGAAATCTGGAAGCCGGTCCAGCCATCCGTGGCACAGCGCGGTCTTCAAGGTCTGGCGCAGCGTCACGATTTCGTGGTGCATGGTGCTGTGTGCCGGCGGCTTGCCGCGTTTGGCAATTGCCTGTTGGTGTCTGTGAACTCGATAATCCACGATTTTTCCGGTGGTGATCTTCGAGATGTCCATGTTTCCAAAGAAGGGCACCAAGTGAACGCTCGACCGCAAATGCTGGCCCTTCACGTATTGCTTGCTACGTTCTCCACGCGTCATGATCTCGCATTCGCGTAAGAATTGTTCAGACACCTCGCGGAAGGTCTTTTCGGCTCTGAGCTCTCCAGTGAGAAGTTTTCCCCGAAGCTGTAGATACCAGTCTTCGGCGACTTCCTTGGCTTTGGAGAGACTCTCTTCCTTCGTGCTGGTACGACGATTCTTGCCCGCGAAGAAGCTTGAGCATTGCCATCGGCTGCTGTTCGGCCGTTTGTAGACGTAGACTTTTCCGCCAAGGATCGTGTGTTGTTCCGCCATCTTTCTCCCTCAGTCTGCGCAGAGCGAATTCGCAAAATCTGAAAATAACGTGGAGTATAAATCCCGACGGATCTGCCCTATGATAGAAATACGGTCAGGCAGCCGCGCGAGCGTGGCGGAATGGCATACGCAGCGGACTTAAAGGGAAACTTGAGTGCTCGCCTGGGAAACTGCCGATGCAGAACTGCTCAAGTTCGGGGAAACCTTAAATGGCAATCCCGAGCCAAGCCCGGAGAGAGACCAACCGGGAAGGTGTAGATACTAGAAGGGCAGCATCTAAACTTCGAATTTTCCGGAGGACGGTGAAGGGATAGTCCAGACCGCAAACCTGGCGTGAACCCTCCAAGGGCCTCACCTCCGGGCGGCGAAAGCCGTAGACGGTATGAAAATCCGCAGGGCTTAAACGGCCCATGAGGGGCAAGTCCCTCTGCCCGCACCACTTTAGCAGCCAAGCGGTGATCTGCTCACTACCATATATGGGCGCCAGCGAAACGCAGTCTCGCGGATGAAGGTGAAGATCAAGACCGTTCTTGGGAAGTATTTGAGGGGACTGGCAGCGGGCGGCTAAGAGATACAACGGATTTCACTGCGGTTGTGGGATTTCGTTTATTTTGTTGCTCTCTGGTGATTTCTTTTTTTCTGCGCTCTTCGGTTTTGATTTCTGATAGGCGTCGGACTTGAAGACGCTGGTTGTGCCTCCAAATGTTTCCTCCGGTTGATCGGTGGACAAGAAACCTACTTTGACTGCGTCCTCGAAAGCCAACTCGGGCTCTTTTTCTTCGGACAAAGCATCTAGCTTTTTGCGCTGGTTCTCCGACAAGACTCCCACCATCTTATTGCGGGCTTCCAGCTGGTCCCTTTGTATTTGGGCTCCCAGCGTCTCAACCTTTTCGACACCATCCGGCTGCTTTTGTTCGCCCTTGCGCAGGATCTCATCAATCTGGTCTTGTTTTGACTGCGTCTGCCGACTTCTATCTTGTTCGATCTTCTGAATTTCTGCGGTTTGCTGTTTTGATAACTTCAGATAGGCCTTAAGGTGCTCGCACTGACCGACTTGGGGTGTTTGGTCTTGTGCGACAGCAAATGGTGAAAGTGTGGTTGTGAACACCAAAAGAATGAAGTATAGGGACTTCATAGCTGCCAGCCTCGTCTATAGTATACGCCCGCAATTCCCGCCATACGAATGTAGAACGTTGAAACCCCTTCTTCTTGCACATCTGTCGGCGAGGCAAAGGTTAAGAGTCTTACATAGGAACCTTATGACGAATAAATAGCGAAGGCTGTCGGGAACGTTCGAAGCCGAATCGAGCGCGCTTTTCGGCAGCACCCTAGAGAACTTACTTCAGTTCGACTTCCCAAGCACCTCGCCCGTGGGTAAACGCGAATAGCTTTTCGGTGCCCGAGAATTCACCAATCGTTAAGAACTGAACGATAACGTTCGGAAAACCACTATTCTCCACGCTCCAGGTGGCGGCTCCATCCAGGGACACATAAATCCCGAGGTCGGTCCCCACATAGATGTGTTCGAGATTGCGAGGGTCAAGTACGAGCGTATGAACAGGAATGTCAGGCAAAGAGGTTCTTCCGGAACCATCGAGATTTTTCCACGCTTGACCTCCATTGAGAGACTTCCAGACATGCCCTTTGTTAGTGCCCTCATCAAACGAAGAATACGTCGCAAAGACCGTTTTGGGCTCGGACGGGCTAATGGTAATTGAAGATACCCAACCCGTTCGGGGTCTGCTTCGGTCCCATTTGGTGGATGCATCTGCTGACAGAGCCTTGTTGGTGTAATGAATCCAACCACCAGCGCTATAGCCCGGTTTGCCGACGATACCGGATTCCGCGAATCCAGCAACGACGACATTGGGATTTGTTGGAGAAACTGCTATGGCGTTCAATGTTCCTGAAGGCGTGGAGTAGTTGATGGCATCAAGTTGGCTACTCGCAGGCTTCCAAGACTTTCCAGCGTCATCTGTGCGGTAGAGTCGGTCCCCGCCAGTCCAAAGTCTGGACTGATTCTTGGGGTCCATCACGAAAGGCGTAATAAAAAGGAAGCGACCTCGCAAGCCAGCGTTCGCAAGTTGAAAGTGTTTCCCCCCATCCGTTGATTTAGTGATCTGATTTCCGGTGAAAGAAGCATAAAGAGTTGCGGTCGTTGCATCAATGGCAACAAATCCGCCATCTCCCCCTTGAATGGTCGACCAATTGTCAACCCCGGCTGTATCCGACCCCAAAATCGTTCCGTTGTCCTGAGTGCCGCCAAAGAAACGTTTGCCGTCAGGGTAGAACGTCCCATTGTAGAACTGCGCCACAGCAAAGCCACGGTTTTTGGCCTCCCACTTTATGACGGTATGCGACGGAACTCCGCAGATCGCTCTTAGGCTGTCTTCCAACGCTGCCCTAGCATCTGCAGTCTTGAAAATGCCTCCGTCATTTGCGACATACATATTTGCGTTAGTTTTCCCATCATAGTTCGGCGGAAACGTGATCGCATGCTGGTCTGCATGAGCGTACTTCGGGTCCGCGGTGGAGTTTTTCCACCAGTAACTGGCTACAGACCAAGTCTTACCGGCATCATCGGATCGGAATAGATCTGTGCCGCCTACCCACACAATATCGGAGTTCATGGGATCGACCGCGATGACGTTGTCGTACCAGCCTTGATTCAAGAAATTGTCTTTTGGATTGGTCTTACATTCTTGGAAAAATGCATCCCTCGGATTGGTGAGGAGAACCGTATACCGCTTTTCAGAGTTTGTGTTGTCAACTTCGGTAGTCCAGCTGCCGGGATCACCATTGCTGCTACTTCGATATACCCCAAGAAGACCCTCGTTCCGCTGGCCTTGCTCTGTCGTCGCCGCAACTGCGTAAATTACATTTGGCGAAGACGATGAAATCGCAAGAGAGGTGCGCCCCATATGGGGTAACTGAAGCACTGAATCCCAACTCTGTGAGCCGTCTGTATCCTCTGCCCTGTACACTGTTCCCTGGGCAAAAGTGCCGCATGAAACGAACAAATAGTTGTGCTCCGGTTGCTTCGAAACCGCGTTGGAGTCCGGTCGCTTCCAAATCGCGATGTCCATGCACCCATGTACCGGATTGGCATCGATTCCGATCTGGAATGTCTTCCCCCCATTCGTGCTTCGTAAGAGGCCCCTATTAGTCGCTGCATAAATCACGGCACTGTTTTTAGGGCTTACGATTATTTTTTGCACATACCAGAAATCGCTATTTTGGGCCGTGGATGAAAGTACTTGCCATTTCTTGTCACCCACCAACTTGAAAATCCCAGCGCCCCGTTGAGCATCAAAGTTGAAATACCCTTCACCAGTTCCTGCATAAAGAGTGTCGGGTTGTTGTGGGTCCATCGCGAGTGAGCTTGTCGATATGTTGGCAATGAAGTCAGAGATCGCCCCCCAACTCTCACCGCCATTCTCGCTCTTCCACACGCCTCCACCGACCGACGCGGCGTACATTATCTTCGGATTTCGAGGATCAATTAGCAGCGAACGAGTTCTGCCCGCGACATTACCCGGCCCAAGGGGTTTCCAAGTGTCCAAGGTCGATCTTTCCCCGGACGTGTCGGCAACAGTCGCTTCTTGAACGTTTCCGGCCATTAGATTCGAAATGTTCGTTGTTGCAACAAGTCCATAGCTTTGCTGAAGTGATCCTCGAAAGGAGGCTGTTGCCGTGGCGTATTCGGACATCGCTGCGGAGTGCTTGGCCGCTATAACATAGCGCTCGCCGGGAAGGACCCGGTTGTAGACCTCATCGGCTGTCTCCGTGGCATTCTCTAGCAACGAGGCTGTTGCGGCATTTGCTTGGTTACCGGGTTCATCGTTGCCGTGAGGCTTAGTTTCATCCGATTCAGATGGCAGCCGTTTGTTTACGAAGTACAGTAACTCTTGACTGGGATCGTCGTGTTCGCCGACGAGGTTGCTCATTTCCAACTGCAGCTGGCGAGCCTCGGCATCACTAATTTGTTCTTGACTTGTTCTTCGGCAACTGCTGACAACAAAAATCGAAACGACCAAAAGGAGCAGAAGACAAGACCACTGTGCAATGCGAAGACGAAGGTTGTTCATTGTTTGAAGGCTCCGATCTATTTTGACCCACCGCAAGAGCGTCGCCAACAACCGTGCGGCTATACTCACCGCAGACGGTGGAAAACTCCATTCTGGTTTCGGCTCGCAGCTTTAGTGTGAGGCAAGTCTGAAATCAACTCCCCGCCTTTTCATAAGACTCCGACACGAGACAATCCAACGATTACTTTACGGTGAAACTGGCGGTGCTTTTCACCACATTGCCGTTTATAGTGAGTGCGATCTTGCCACTGGCTGCTCCTGCGGGGACCGTTGCCGTCACTTGCTTGTCCGTTACAACTTTCACAATTGTTGCTGCTTTCGTACCGAAGGCAACCTGAGTGGTTTTCGAAAGTCCAGACCCGGAAATCGTAACGACAGTACCAACGGAACCGCTCGTCGGAGTGAAAGTGGTGATCTTCGGGGCAGCGGACGGGGTCGCTGGAGCGGCTGTTCCAGTCAGGGATAGTGTCTCCTTGGTTGGGATAGCGGCTGCTCCAGAAGCTTTCGGGTCCAAGCTGATCGTCAAGGTCAACGGCAGGTCGCTGCTCGAGATGCTCGCCTTCTTCAGGGCATCGGATGTTATCGCGACCTTCGCGACGGTCGCCGTCGAGTCGGAGGTCAACGCAACCTTCGTTATGGTCTTGGTTGGCGTTCCAGTGCTAACGAAGTCTAAAGACTGCGCCTGATCCAAGCGATAACCATTGACCGTCACAGTTACACCCGCTGTGCTTTTCTGAACGTCCGCAAAGTCGATTTCTGCGGGGCTCGGCTTCCCTGCTGGCGGCGGGGGCAGATAGGGTTTTCCACCAAGGTTGACGGATTTGCCGCTGTCAACCTCGCTTCCATCTGTAGTCTCCATGAAAACCTCGTACTTCTTGGCTGACAGGTTGCCCAGGCTATCTAACGTGAAGGAGACATTCCTGTTGGTGGCATTTCCTTTAGAGCTTGGATCAACCGTGCCGCTGGCCGTCTTCGGATCGGATAGTTGATCCGCATTTTTTAGTGTCAGCGACTGCAGCTTATCCAAGTTGGTCCCGGTGAGAGGGCAAGATACGCTCCCATTTGCTGCTTTATCGAAGTCCACATCACCAGCGGCATCGACGGGACAATCGACTTTCGTGAGGGTCGGACTGGCTGACGTTTGCTCCTGGATGTGTATTCCCGCAACAACCGCCAGGGTAAGCTCACGGAATATGGCTTGTGCACGGGGCGTCCAGTTTTTATAGGCTACTTTTTTGGGTTGAAAGTAGGCAGAATCGCCGGTGATGTCTCGACTGCTGCCGATGTTGACGAGTCCCGGTTCGCACGACGCGTTCCCTTCTGAATCGGAAGCGCAAACGTTACCGGAAGGCTCATTACCTGAGCTATGGCTGTATACATGCGCGCAGACGCGTCGGGCCTCGACCAAGTCAATTCCTATCTTGGGAATACTGGTATTGGTCAGGCATTTAGAGTCGGGATTTGGCAGGTTCAGTTGGCCGAGACACCTGGCGGAGGTTTTCGGGTTATCGCGTTGCAGGCTCTGTTCGCTCCTGATATCGATTTTTTCTGCGCAGTCCTGTACCCACCACCCTTGCTGAAATTGGTCCGAGCGCACGAATATCACGAACTCCGCAGTCCCGGACTTTGGGACGACGGTTCGCTCCGTGCGGTAGGAGGAAAATCCCTCGTCATTCAGCAGATTGAGTTGATCAGTAGAGTGGTCCGGCAAAACTCCCAGAAGGGCATTTATAAATCCCGCGCTGTAGACGTTGGCCGCATCTTTGACGGAAGCCCCATACACGAGTGAAGAGCTGCTCAATATGGTGCCGATCCCTTTTGCGATGTTAATGACTAGATTGCGCCCGCTGAAGTCTTTGGCGGAGAGCATATACGTACGAGTCGTGAGCTTGTCGGTGCCTGGGGCATACCTGCCATAACGCCCGTTGATATCGTCATCCACAGCCACTTGTGCGTCATGAACCAAAAACTCAACCTTGTCGTTGAGATTTCTGACCACGATCTGAATGGGGATGAACGCATTCGCCACTTTTTCGCCAAAGGCGTAGCGTGTAGTTTCGTAAGAGAGAATGGACATAGAACAGGCGATGTCCTTGGGCGGGAGGAAGGCTGCAGTGGCCTGCTGCACGGCCTGGGCGATCTGATTTTGGCTGGGCTTGCCCTGTGGGGCTGTCGCGGCCTGGGAAGCAGCATCTTTCAGGCTGTTCGCGGCGACCACCTTCTGTGCCGCTTCCGCCGCCTGTAACAGGGTCAGCGCCGGCGCCAACGCCTGAGCTTTCCCCACATCAGTTTTTGCGGTCTGGGCCCCCTCTTTGTTAGCGTCCTCTGTCGCGACTTTCTCCAAGGCCTGAAGCTTGGAACCTGCCGCCTGTTCTGTCGAGCCGAGGTTGGGCTCCAGGCTGTACGCGCTAGCCGAGTATTTTGTAAAGTCCTGGTTGGTGCCTGAGGCCGCTGTAAGAAGTTGGTCGGCCTTCGGATCTGCCGACAACTTGTTTTGAGCTAATTTGGAGGCGACTGACAGTTTCTCTTCGGGAGACTGGCCGACGGCGGCAAGCTCTTGGTTCATTACTGCCTCATTTATTCCAAATTGTTTTTCAAGAACGGCGGCAAACTCAGCATTGCTTTTGCTGGCAGCGGTGGCTAAGTCGGTGGCTTCTGGGACCTGGCTCGTAGCACTCAATTGATCCACCGCCACTTTAGCAGCGATCTGCAGTTTAGCTTGTGGTGTCTGCTCTTGCGATCCAAGTGCGTTCAATATCTCGAAGCCGTATTTGTCCCGAACATGGGAGGCAAAGGTCTCGTTGCTTCCTTGTGCGGCGAAGCGCAAGTCTGTCGCATCCGGGTCGGTCTGAGTAGCCGACCACAATATCTCGATCACTTTGCCTGCGGCTTGACTGGGAGTTAGCCCGACAAGCGGGGCCTGGGCAATACTATTCACAAAAAACTCCTGTTGCACTTGGCCTTGGGGGAACGCGGCGGCATTGGTGCTGTCTTCCGCTTCGGCAATGATTTGAGAGCGCAACAAGTCTTCGTCCTTCGCCGTCAGCGTGATGACATCGGGGGTTGGCCTCAGCGTCAAAAGAGCGGCGCGGCCGAGCTCACATGGAACGTAGTCGCCGACGTCACCGAACACAGAAGTGGCATCTTTGGCGATCTGGCTCTGCAGAGAGGGTTTAATGTTCGTAGCCGGCTGGACGGGCGGGGCCGTAGGATCCGGGGCGGCCGTGGGCTTTTTTGTCTTTGTGGACTTCGAAGCAGAAGCGGGAGCAGCTTGGGTCTGTTGCGAGCCTGCGTTTGTTGCAGGCGAGTTGCTTTGTTGCGCTGTCGCGAAAGGACTGATGATGAGGTTGGAGACCACGACAGCGCATAGCAGGCTCCTAGCGGCGCGCATGAGCATGTTAGAGTCCTCTCTAAAATCTCTAATCTTCGATTGCCTAGTATTCACCGTTCGTGCGGGAGTCCCACAAGGGCCGAAAGCCGTCTCACTTAGAGACACTTATGCACTCGACAATCAAGTGCCTAAAACCACTTCTGTTCCTATAGTGAAGTCGGCGAGTAGAAGCCCCCTCGGACGAGAAGCATCACTGCTTCATCCTTCGCTTCGCCGAATGACAGGTAAACTACAATCAGCTGCGAATTGTGTCAAACGCTAAATAAAGCATTGTTACGAAATCCGAACAACGAACCTCCTATCTATTACGAAAGCAGTATGCGACTAGTTGACTGATTTGAGTTGCAGGTAATCGCGAGCGAGGTCTTTGAGAGACAAAAAGGGATAGTCAAGACCGCGAACCTAGCGCGAGATCTCAAAAAGCTTCACGTCCGGGCGGCGAAAGCCGTAGATGGCATGAAAATCCGTAGGGCTTAAACGGCCCATGAGGGTTCAAGTCCCGCCACCCGCACCATTTTTTTCTTGGACAGAAAAGGCGCCGGCCGAGCGCGACGAATGTTGCGGACGGTGTCTGCAAAATGTTGTCTTGAGGTCCTACACTATTGGCGCGATCCCGAAACACTTGCTGCCTACTGGACAGCAAGGTCTTCTCTGGGGGACCCCCCGCTATGGTCGGCTGGATGTTCAGAGATGTGTTGCAATACGACATTAGTTATGATTAAGTAATGACATATTGAAACAGGCCACCGCAGCGCCTCTTCAGAAGATTACGGAGTACATCGGCGAACACGGGATTGTCAGGTCCCGTGATGTCGAGGCCATCGGTTTTCCGCCGCAGTATCTGGTTCGTCTCCTTCGTCAAGGCAAGCTCAATCGGCCTGCACGTGGAATCTACACACTTCCAGATGCCGACGTGACGGAGCGCCACTCCTACGCTGAAGTCACCAAGCGCGTCCCGAAAGCTACCGTCTGTCTGCTTTCGGCACTTGTCTTTCACGACATCACGACGCAGAGTCCTGCTTCGGTTTGGATCGCTCTCTCCAAAGGGGCAAGGACGCCTGCTCTCGCTTCGCCTTCACTCAGGATCGTTCGGCTGTCAGGGCCATCACTCACTGAGGGAATCGACAAACATCAAGTGGAGGGCGTCCCAGTCCGTGTCTACTCAGCCGCGAAGACCGTCGCCGACTGTTTCAAATTTCGGAACAAAATCGGACTCGACGTCGCAATCGAAGCCCTAAAGGATTGTCTTCGCCAGAAAAAGGCCAGCATCAATGAA
>Ga0210400_10003112_pt1 | contig 14832 bp, 13 predicted proteins | sample IncBWH26MmetaG_FD_155456 | JGI IMG/M metagenome (GOLD analysis project Ga0210400, IMG submission 155456) | Forest soil microbial communities from Barre Woods Harvard Forest LTER site, Petersham, Massachusetts, United States - Inc-BW-H-26-M | ecosystem: Environmental > Terrestrial > Soil >... | reverse complement strand
TTGGGGATTTTCGGCGCTGGTGGAGCACGACGGGAAGCGGATTTTGTTTGACAGCGGGAACAACGCGGAGATTTTCGAGCGCAACGTGAAGGCACTGGGTGTGGATTTGACGAAGATTGATTTTGCGGTGATTTCGCACCGGCATTCGGATCATGCGACGGGTGTGAAATATTTGCTGAAGGTGAATCCGACTGTGACGATCTATGTGCCGGCGGATGGGGCGAACGGATTTGGCGGGATGCCGGTGCCGGCGGCGTATTTCCGGCCGGATGCGGAATTGCCGGGGAAGATGCGATATTTCGGAGGGACACAGCCTGAGCATTTGAATTCGGGGAAGCTGTACGATACGGGGAATTTTGTGCTGGTGAGCAAGATGACGGAAGTGATGCCGGGAGTCTTTCTGGTAAGGACAGTGTCGAAGAAGAAAGGAACGTTGGAGTTGCCGGAACTGACGCTGGCGATCAAGCGGCCGACTGGATTGCTGCTGGTGGATGGATGCTCGCACTCGGGGATTGAGGCGATATTGGAGGCGGCCAGCGCGATTGATCCGCGGACGGAGATTGTGTTTGGAGGATTACACCTGGTGACGACGCCGGTGGAGGAGATTGACGCGCTGGTTGGGAATTTGCAGACGAAGTGGAAGGTGCAGAGGATTGCACCGGGACATTGCACGGGGGAGCCGGCGTTTGCGCGCTTGCAGAAGGCGTTTGGGGAAAGGTATGTGTATGCGGGGTTGGGGACGACGGTGACGGTGGAGTGAGAACAGGCTGAAAATTGAAAGCGAAAGTAGAAAGTTGAAAATAGAAAATCGAAAAACGCCAGCACGGGAAATTTGGGAGGCAAGACGCGGTGGTTGAGGTCCTTCAGCTATCTTTGTCAGATAGCTTCAGGATGACAACCCTGGAAGAAAAAGCGGGGCCACCTGAAGGTGGCCGCTACGCGGGCGGAGAGGGCGCACAAATGGTGCGCCTTTTTTTATTTTGGGTCGGGCAAGGAGTAGGTGAGGTCGTAGGAGTGGTGGCCGTCTTTGATGATGATTTCCATGGAGCCCTGGAGGCCGATTAGTTGGGCGGTGCCGGAATCGGGGACTACGATTACGTTGAGGTGGTAGACGCCGTTTTGCATGGTGCCGTTGTGCTGGAGGATGAACGTGCCGGTGCGGCCGTCGAGGGTGCCGGTGACGCGCTCGATGGCTACGTAGCCGCCCGAGCCTTTCACGGTGCCTCCGCCGGAAAGCATTTCGCCTTTGCTGCTGGCTTCGAGAGCGCCGTGGAATTGCTTGTCGAGAGAATAGCGGCCGATGGAGTTGTCTTCGGATTTGAAGGCGGGCTCGAGGGGAGTGAGTTTGACTTCGAAGGTGCCGGTGGCGTGGTGGGGCATTGGGGTTTCCTTTTGGGCGGCGCTGAGGGCGATGACGCAGATGGGAAGAAGGAGGAGGAGCGCGGCGCGGAATTTTGGTTTCATGTTTTTCTCGGGTGGTGTGGGATTGGGTGGAGAAATATAACATGGAGAGGGGGGAAGAAAGAAAAAGATAACGCAGAGACGCAGAGTGCGCGGAGATTCGCAGGGAAGAGAAAAGTCTTAACACAGAGGACACGGAGGCCGGAGCGCAGAGGGCGCAGAGAGTACAGAGAAGTGAAACCCAAGAGGGAGGGGCGAGCCCCTCCCCTACAAAGGACGGATTAGGATTTGAAGTATTTTAGGCGTTCGAGGACGGCGCCGACCACCAATGGGAGAGCTACCGTCGCATCTTCCAGGACTTCGGCGAAGCGGCCGCCTTCTTCGCGGGGGACGAATTTGCCCCAGCTGACGGCTTCGGTGTAGGTGCTGCCGCTGAGGCCACCCCAGTGGACGGGCTCCGGGCAGATGCGAACGCCGTAGTGATAGCGCTTGAGGGGAAGTTTTTCGTAGCCGCGGCGGGCCATAAGTTCGGCGTAGACGCCGAATTGCTGGGACCAGTTGCGCGGGACGCCTCCGCCGATGGTGAAGATACCCATTTTTTTGGTGGCGAGCATGGTGTTGGTGAATTTTTCAAAATCCTCGAAGGGATCGAAACGGAGGAGCGGGCGACCATCGCGCTTGCGTCCGTATTTGTTCAGAGCGAAGTCGAGGCCCAGTTCGGAATCGGAAAAGGCGGGAACGAAGACGGGGACGTCACACTCGAAGGCGGAGCGGAGAATGCCACGACCGTTGGTGTTTTTGTGGAGATATTCGCCGATTTTGCGATGCAGCTTCCAACTGCAGACGACTTCTTCGGCGTCCCATTTTTCGAAAATGGCGTCGACGACTTCCTCGACGTGATCGAGATTGCTTTCGGGCTCGAGGGAATCGTAGACGCGGTTGTAGCCGGCGAGGAAAAGTTCGTTGTCGTCCATTTTGGAGGGATCGTAGCGGAAGTGGGAGAGGCCGGTGGCTTCGACGAGGCCGTGAGCCATGAGAGCGCCGGTGGAGACAATGGCTTTGACAATGCCGGATTCGATGAGATCGCAGAAAACGAGACCCATTTTGCCGACAGTGAGGGCGCCGGAGAGTGTCATGACGACGAAGCAGTCTTTGTCGCGGGCCATGGCTTCGAGGACGTCGGCGGCGTCACCGACCTGGCGGGCGGTGTACGCGGTGTCACCCATGGCGCGGACGAGATCGTCGATGGTTTTAATTTTGGAGAGATCGAGAGGAAAGATGGGACGGAGCTTGTCTTTGACGGGATCGTGAAGGACGCGCCCGGTAACGGTTTTACTTGGCTGTTTGGCCATCGACTCTCCTTGCAGAACGTGAACAAATGTGATGATACGGAGCGAATAAAAATTGTACGTGTAGTGTACTAGAAGTGGAGAGAAAAAATGCAAGGGGAGAGGAAAAAACGGATAGCAGATAGCAGCGAACAGATAGCAGGAGGCGAAGAGAAGAGGAAGGATAACGCGGGGACGCAGAGGACGCAGAGGATTCGCAGAGAAGAGAGAGAAAAGAACTAACACAGAGGACACGGAGAAGAGAGACCCAAGAAGGCGGCGTAAAGCCGCCCCTACATTGAAGAGTTAAGAGAGTGGGGAGAAGAGAAAAATGTTCGTGATAGGATTGATTGTATGAACGATAAATTTGCTGTGGGACTGGTGCAGATGCGCTGCACTACGAATAAGGAAGAAAACCTGACGCGGGCGGCCGAGAAGATTCGCGAAGCGGCGGGGCGCGGGGCGCAGTTGATTTGCCTGCATGAACTGTTTGCGGGGGAATACTTTTGCCGGACGGAGGATCCGGAACTTTTCAATTTGGCGGAGGCGGTGCCGGGGTCGACTACGGAACGGCTGGCGGCGGTGGCGAAAGAAAAGAAGGTGGCGCTGGTTGTGTCCCTGTTTGAGCGGCGGGCGGCGGGGGTTTATCACAACACCTGCGCGGTGCTGGATGCGGATGGAGCGTACCTGGGGAAATACCGGAAGATGCATATTCCGGATGATCCGCTTTATTACGAGAAATTTTATTTTACGCCGGGAGATCTGGGGTTTTTGAATTTTGATACAAAGTATGCGCGGATCGGAGTGCAGATCTGCTGGGACCAGTGGTATCCGGAGGGTTCGCGGCTGACGGCAATGCAGGGAGCGCAGCTGATTTTTTATCCGACGAGCATCGGGTGGCATCCGCATGAGAAGGGCGCGGTGGGGGCGGCGCAACTGGATTCGTGGAAGACGATTCAGAGGGCGCACGCGATTGCGAATGGATGCTATGTGGCGGTGGTGAACCGCGTGGGGTATGAGGGGAAGCCGGAGAAGGGCGATCCGGGGATTGAGTTTTGGGGGAATTCGTTTGTGGCGGATCCGGCGGGGCAATTGCTGGTGGAGGGGTCGAACGACAAGGAAGAGATATTGGTGGCGGAGATCGATCCGAAGAAGAGCGAGGAGCAGCGGAGGAATTGGCCGTTTTTCCGGGATAGAAGAATTGATGCGTTTGGGGGATTGACGAGTCGGTGGCTCGGGGAGAAATGAAGTAAAGAAGTAACGAAGTAAAGATTCGGAAAAAGCTAAGGATAACGCAGAGTTCGCTGAGGGCGCAGAGTGCGCTGAAAAGAGAATGGCAAGAGAAAGAGAAGAGATTGGGTGCGGTTGGATCGTAAGAGCCCACCCTTTGCAAAAGGCGCAAAGGGTGGGGCACCCTCAAGTTCAGGGGAGAGGTGGCGTTCGTTGAAAAATGCGAAGACGGAGGAGAAGACGCCGGGGGAGATGGGGTTTCGGATGCCGGCGGAGTGGGAGAGGCATGAGGGGACCTGGCTGGGATGGCCGCATGAGCTGACGGATTGGCCGGGAAAGTTTGCGCCGATACCGTGGGCGTTCGCGGAGATGGTGCGGCTGCTGTCGCAAGTGGAGAAGATTTTTTTGCTGTTGCAAAATCGCGCGGCGGAAAAGCGGGTGCGGGGGATTTTGCGGAAGGCCGGGGCGAAGCTGGAGGCCGTGGAATTTTTTGTGGTGCCAACGGACCGCGGGTGGATGCGGGATTCGGGACCGATCTGCGTGCGGAATGCGGCGGGCGAGGTTGCGTACAACAATTTCGTGTTTAACGGGTGGGCGAAATATCCGAATCATAAGAAGGATGCGTTGGTGGTGCGAAAGGCGAACGCGCGACGGAAGCGAAAGATATTTTTTCCGGAGCACAAGGGGCGGCGCGTGGTGCTGGAAGGCGGATCGATTGATGTGAATGGGCGGGGGACGCTGCTGACTACCGAAGAGTGTTTACAGAGCAAGGTGCAGGAGAGGAATCCGGGGCTTACGAAAGAAGATTACGCGGAAATTTTCCGGAAGTATCTGGGCGTGACGAATGTTTTGTGGCTGGGGAACGGGATTGCCGGCGACGATACGCACGGGCATGTGGACGACCTGACGCGGTTTGTGAATGAGACTACCGTGGTGACGATTGTGGAAGAGGATCCTGCGGAGGCGAACTACCGGGCTTTGCAGGAAAATTTGCAGCGGTTGCGGGGGATGAAGGATCAGGATGGGCGGGCGCTGACGGTGGAGACTTTGCCGATGCCGGCTCCGGTTTATTTTGATGGGCAGAGGTTGCCGGCGAGTTATGCGAATTTTTATATCGCGAACGGGATTGTGATTGTGCCGACGTTCAATGATCCGCAAGATCGAGTAGCGTTGAATACGTTGGGGCGGTTGTTTCCTGGCAGAGAGGTGGTGGGGATTCATTGCCGGGATTTGGTTTTGGGATTGGGGACGTTGCATTGCATGACGCAGCAGGAACCGGGGGGAGGGAAACTATAGTCGACAGTCAACGGTCTACAGTCGACAGCTTGAAGAAAGAGAAGAGATTGACGCAGAGAGCGCGGAGTACGCAGAGGTCGCTGAGAAGATGGAGGAAAGAGCCCGCCTCGGAAGGCGGCCTCTACATAGGATCGGAAATTTAGGAGGGTGGAGATGATCGGGATGCTTGGGATGATGGCATTGGTGCAAGAGCATGTGGTGATTGTGGAGTGGAGGCGGGGATTGATTGGGTGGCTGCTGATTGGGTTGCTGGCGGGATGGCTGGCGGGAAAGATGGCGCGGGGGCATGGATTTGGGTGCATAGGGGATATTTTGATTGGGTTGGTCGGGTCGGTGATTGGGGGATGGATTTTTACGCAACTGGGAATTGGGCACGCGAATACGTTTCTATTTTCGCTGGCGGCAGCTACGGTTGGGGCGGTGCTGCTGGTGTCGATTGCTCATTTGTTTTTTGGCGGGAGGAGCTAGGAGAAGAGTTCACACAGAGGACACTGAGAAAGAGCACAGAGTTCACAGAGATGAGAGGAGGGCGGCATAAAGCCGCCCCTACACGAGGCCGATCCGAGACTACGATTTGGGGTAGTTGGGGTCGGCTTTTACTTCTTTGATTTGGTTGGTGTGGCGTTCGCTGTGGGCGGCGATTAAGAGGATGAATTCATAGGCGTCCCACTTCTGGCCGGTGGGGCTGTCCGCGGCGTGATCGCGGAGACCGGTTGTGGTCTTGAGGAAATTTTCGGTTGTGGCGCGACTCTCGACAAAGTGGTCGAGGGAAGCTTGCGGAGAACCGAAGCGGTTGGTGGGCTTGATGGCTTCGGGGGCCTGGACCTTGTTTTTGCGTTCGGGGACGTTGGCGATGATGCCGGCGTCGATGGCGGCGATGTCGCGGCCCGGGACAGCGGGGGCTTTCATGACGCCGGATTCAACCATGCCGCGGATGTAGTCTTCGGCGGCGGCGATGTGTTCCATGCATTCGGCGATGGACCAGCGGTCGGGAGTGGATTTGAAATTCCATTGGGCCGTGGAGAGGCCCTTGGTGGCATCGAGGACGTCTTTTTTGGTGGATTCGAGATAGGCGAGGGCTTTGTCTTTTTCGGCCGGAGTGAGTTCCTGGGAGCGCACGGAGAACGCAAAGAGAAGCGCGCAGACCAATACCAGAGTGAAGCTGGATTTTCGGATCATCTTGATAATTCCCTTCCCTTTTTGACGTTTAGAGAGGCGACGGAGTGCCTCTGGTAGGAGTACGTACGGGTGAGTAGGAATATAACAGGGATTGGGGCGTGAGGGGAAAGAAAATAGAAAGTGGAAAATGGAAAATAGAGAAGAGAAATCAGGACAGGAGTTTACAGGGAGTGGTTAGAGGTCGGAGCGCAGAGGGCACGGAGAAGAAAGCCCAAGAAGGCGGCGTAAAGCCGCCCCTACATGGCCCGGGCGGAAGCGGGGTGCGGTGCGGTGTGATACGATTCAAGGTTCTATCGTGGAGAGAAACCTTTCTTGAGCAAGAGCAAACAATCACTGACAGTTATACCGCTTGGCGGGCTTGGCGAATTCGGAATGAACATGATGGCGTTCCGGTTCGGCGACGATATTTTGGTGGTGGACGCGGGAATGATGTTCCCGGAGTCCGAGTTGCTGGGCGTGGACCTGGTGATTCCGGACATAACGTATCTGAAACAGAACCGGCAGCATGTGCGGGCGATTGTGCTGACGCACGGGCACGAGGATCACATCGGGGCGCTGCCGTACATTTTGCGCGACCTGAACGTGCCGATTTACGGGTCGCGGTTCACGCTGGCGCTGGTGAAGAAGCGGCTGGATGAAGCGGGCCTGCTGGATTCGGCGAAACTGTTCGAGACGGTGCCGGGGCGGCTGGTGGAGATCGGGCCGTTTGAGGTGGAATTTATTCCGGTGACGCACAGCACGATTGATTGCGTGGCGCTGGCGATCCGGACTCCCGTGGGCGTGGTGATTCATTCGGGCGATTTCAAGATCGATCAGACGCCGGTGGATCATTACCAGTTCGATCTGCATGCGTTTGCGCGGTACGGGAACGAGGGCGTTCTGGCGCTGTTCAGCGATTCGACGAACGTGGAGCGGCCAGGATTTACGCCGTCGGAGCGGGTGGTGGCGCCGCGGATCGAGGAGTTGACGCGATCGGCGCCGCGGCGAGTGGTGCTGTCTTGCTTTGCGTCGTCGGTACACCGGATCCAGCAGGTGATTGATATCGCGGATCGGGTGGGACGGAAGGTGGCGTTTGTCGGGCGCAGCATGGTGGACAACGTGGAGATTGCGCACGACCTGGGCTATTTGCGGATACCGGACGGGATGGTGGTGCGGCCGCAGGATATCCGGAGCTTCGATCCGAAGAGGTTGATTGTGCTGGCGAGCGGGTCGCAGGCGGAGCCGATGTCGTCGATGTCGCGAATTGCGGTGGACAATCACCGGTTCGTGACGATCGATGAGAACGACACGGTAATTTTGTCGGCAAGGATTATTCCGGGAAACGAGAAGGCTATTTTCCGGATGCTGGATCACATGTTCCGGCGGCGGGCGCTGGTGTACTACGACAATTCGGGGGGACCGATTCACGTTTCGGGGCACGCGAGCCAGGAAGAGCAGAAACTGCTGCTGCAACTGGTGAAGCCGAAATATTTCATTCCGGTGCACGGAGAATATAGGCATCTGTTCCGGCATGCGGCGCTGGCACATCAATTGGGCGTGGTGAGCGGCGAGATCATGCTGCTGGAGGATGGGAAGTGCGTGGAGTTTACGGAGGATGGGGCGTTCCGACGCGATCCAGTGACGGCGGGACGTGTGCTGGTGGATTCGGGTTCGCTGGAAGAGATCGAAGAGATTGTGGTGCGCGACCGGAAACATTTGTCGGAAGAAGGCGTGGTGATTCCGATTATCGCGATCGACAAGCATACGGGGCGGGTGGAATCGGCGCCGGAGATTGTTACGCGCGGATTGATGAGCGAAAACGGGAACGAGATGCTGGCGGGGGCGCGGGAAGTGGTGGCGCGGACGGTGGAGAATTCGAATCTGGAGGAGCGTGCGGATTGGTCGGTGATTAAGGAAAAAATCCGCGTGGATTTGAAGAGGTATATCAATAAGCAGACGTCGAAGCGGCCGTTGATCTTGCCGGTGATTTTGGAAGTGTAGGAAGAGTGGACTGCGACCAGCGACCGGTGGCCGGTGAAGAGAGAAAAAGTTAACGCAGAAGCGCAGATGTTCGCCGAGAAAATGTATGCGAACGGGGTTGATTGGTGTGGGATCAGTGAAAGTGCCTGCCTGAATTAGATAAGAAAAGAAGAAAAGTCAGCACCGGAAAGCATAGGCTAGAATCGAAGACCTATGACACGAACGGAAACGAGTGTGACGAACGGCGGGGCGTCGAAGGCTACGTTTGTATTTATTATTGTGACGGTGGCGCTGGATTTTCTGGCGTTTGGGATTATTGCGCCGGTTTTGCCGAACCTGATTATCCGGTTTGAAGGCGGCAACATGGCGCGGGCATCGGATATCACGGGATATTTCGGGTTCGCGTGGAATCTGATGCAGTTTTTGTTTTTGCCGGTGCTGGGCGCATGGAGCGACCGGTTCGGGCGGCGGCCGGTGATCCTGATTTCGTGCCTGGGGTTGGGGCTGGATTACATATTTATGGCGCTGGCGCCGACCTTGCAGTGGCTGTTTGTGGGGCGATTGATCAGCGGGATCACGGCGTCGAATGTGTCCACGGCATTCGCGTATATCACCGACGTTACTCCAGCGGAGGACCGGGCGAAACGATTTGGGCTATTGGGAGCGGCATTTGGGGCGGGGTTTGTGATCGGGCCAGCGGTGGGAGGATTACTGGGCCATTACAATTTGCGCGCACCGTTTTGGGCGGCGGCGGGATTGAGCCTGGCGAATTTCCTGTATGGACTGTTTGTACTGCCGGAATCGCTGCCGGCAGAGAAGCGCGCGAAGTCGGCCTGGCACATGGCCAATCCGCTGGGGTCGCTGACGCTATTGCGTTCTCACCCGGAATTGGCGGGGCTATCCGTGGTGGTGTTCCTGTATTACCTGGCGCATCAATCGTTGCAGAACGTTTGGGTGCTTTATACGGAATACCGTTATGGGTGGAACACCCGGAGCGTGGGAATATCGCTGGCGCTGGTGGGAATTTGCGCGGTGATTGTGTCGGGGGGCCTGGTGGGGCCGTACGTGAAAAAATTCGGAGAGCGATTCAGCCTGGTGAGCGGATTGTTTTATGGATTTTTGGGCTTCGCAGGATTTGGGCTGGCGTGGCGAGGTTGGGGAGCGCTGGCGGCGATTCCATTTATTGCATTGTGGGGCGTGGCGGGACCGGCGATGCAATCGCTGATGTCGCAGCGGGTGGATGCAACGTCGCAAGGGAAATTGCAGGGAGCGATCAATTCGCTGCGGGCGCTGACGGGGATGGCGGGGCCGCTGCTGTTCACGCAGGTGTTTTCGGCAGTAATTGCGGCAAACGCAAAAGTGTCCCTGCCGGGGGCGCCGTATTATTTGGCGGGGACGTTGTTGGTTGGGGCGTTGGTGGTGGCAGTGGTGGTTACGCGGGCGGCGGCGAAGCGTGCGGAAGTGGCGGCGTAAGAAAAAGATTCACCACAGAGAACACGGAGAGCACAGAGCGAACAGTACGGGGTGAAGTTTGCTTTTTTATAGTAATGTGACACAATGCGGCCAACTGACGGGCCAGAGGAAGAGGCGGCCTACCCTTCGGATAAAACGCTCCGGGTAAAATGCCGCCCCTACAATAAACCTGCCGGAATGATCCGAAACGAGGCAAATTATGAGTTCAGCCGCAATGCAGCCGGAGCAAGTTATCGCCACGCTTCCGCCGATGAAGCTGTTTATCGGGGGAAAATGGGTGGAAAGCGATTCGAAAGAACAGATTGATGTGGTAAGTCCGGCGACGGGGAAACTGCTGGCGAGGATTCCGCATGCTTCGACGAGCGATGTGGCGCGGGCAGTGGAATCGGCGCGCGCGGCGTGGGATGGCTGGCGGATGACGGCTCCGTTCGAACGGGCGGCGGCGTGCCACCGGATTGCGGACCGAATCATGGCGCGAAAGGAACAGATAGCGGCGGTGATTTCCCTGGAACAGGGAAAACCGTACTTCGCCGAAGCGCTGCCCGAGGTGGAGGAGACGGCGGAGAATTTCCGGATTGCGGCAGAGGACGTGAAGCGGCTGGAGACGCCGATTATTCCGGCGCGGGATCCCAACAAGAGATTGTTCACGTTTAAAGTGGCGATCGGAACGTGGGGGATCATTACGCCGTGGAACTTCCCTACCGTGATTCCATCGGAATATTTCGGGCCGGGGCTGGCGGCGGGAAATACGATTGTGTTCAAGCCGGCGGAGCAGACGCCGCTAGCGGCGTTTTTCATGACGCAGTGCATTGAGGAAGCGGGACTGCCGCCTGGAGTCTTCAACCTGATTACGGGCGATGGACCGACAACGGGTGATGCGCTGGTGTCGCATCCGGGGATTGATGCGATCGGGTTGACGGGCGAGACGACTACGGGCGACACGATTCAGCGGCGCGCGGGCGTGAAGAAACTGTTGATGGAGCTGGGCGGAAACGGGCCGCAGATTGTGCTGGAAGATGCGGACTTGCCGCGGGCGGCTCGGGCGGCGGCGTTTGGAGCGTACTTCAACGCGGGGCAGGTTTGCTGCGCCACGGAACGCGTGCTGGTGGACAAGCGGGTGCACAAGGACTTTCTGGAGCTGGTGATTCAGGAAGCGAAGAACATCCGGGTGGGGGATCCGCTGCTGCAGGGCGTGACGATGGGACCGATGAACAATACTCCGGTTTTGGAGAAGACGGAACGGCACCTGGCGGATGCGGTACAGAAAGGCGCGCGGGTGGTGTTCGGCGGGAAGCGGGCGGCGAACCAGGCGACGAAGATGTATTTCGAGCCGACGGTGATTGATAACGTCAGCACGACGATGCTGCTGAATAAAGAGGAGACGTTTGGGCCCGTGGTGCCGGTGATTACGGTTACGGAATATGACGAGGCGATTGCGCTGGCGAATGGAACGGGGTATGGGCTGCAGATGGCGGTGTTCACGCGGGACATTGATAAGGCGTTTTATTTCGCAGAGCGGCTGCGGAGCGGGAACGTGGTGATCAACGACACGACGGATTATTGGGAGGCGCATGAGCCGTTCGGTGGAGGAGGTGGGACACGGAGCGGGTATGGGAGGTTGGGAGGGAGATTTACGTTTGAGGATATGACGCATTTGAAGACGGTGGCGCTGCATGTGAACCCGTTGAAATAGAGGAGGGGAGCGCTTGCCGGCAGGATGCCGGCGCTACCTTGCGGTGGCGCCGCATGTGAATCCGTTGAAGTGAAGAAAACTTAACGCAGAGACGCCCTTCGCATATCTTGCTCAGGGCAAGCAGAGAGCGCAGAGAAGAGTAACCCAAGAGGGCGGGGCGAGCCCCCCTACAAGAGGAATCGTTGGAGTAGGAGAAAAGCGCCCGCCGCGGACGGCGGCCGCTACAAGGGTAGAAGCCAGGAGCACAGGCAGGAGTGCCTGTGCCACAGGAGAGAGAGGCGTGAAATTTACGGTGGTGGGTGCGGGGATGATGGGATGCGCTACGGTTTATGACCTGGTGTGCTCGAAGCAGGTTTCGGAGATTGTGGTTGGGGATTTTGATTTGCCGCGGGCAAAAGAGGTGGCGAAGAAGTATGGCGGCGGCAAGGCTCGGGCAGTTTTTGTGGATGTACGAAACACGGAGGAGACGGCGAAGCTGCTTGCGGGGAGCGAAGCGGTTTTGAACTGCACACAATACTATTGGAATCTGGCCGTGATGAAGGCGGCGATTGAGGCGCGGGTGAATTATTTGGATTTGGGCGGGTTGTTTTACACGACGCGGAAGCAACTGGAGATGGACAAGGAGTTTCGGCAGATTGGGAAACTGGCAATCCTCGGGATTGGGAGCGCGCCGGGGATCGCGAATGTGATGGCGCGGTACCTGGCGGACCAACTGGACCGGGTGGAGTTTGCGGGAGTGTACAACGGGAGCCGAGATTTTCAAACGTATCCGGATGCGATGTCGTTTGGATTTTCGATTGCGACGATTCTGGACGAGTTGACGATTGCGCCGATGGCGTTCACGAAGGGAAAGTTTGTGCAGCAGGAACATTTTTCGGGCGCCGAGCCGATGATGTTCGGGAAGCCGATCGGGAAACTGGTGATGCGGCATTCGATCCATTCGGAGGTGGCCACGCTGCCGCTGAGTTTCAAGGCCAAGGGGATTCGAGAGGCGTCGTTCAAGATAAATTACGATCCGCAACTGATTCAGGCGGTGCAACTGCTGACGGCAATGGGAATGATGGAACAGAAGCCGGTAAAGGTTGGGGAAACTGAGATTGCGCCGCGGACGTTTCTGGAGAAGATTTTGAAGGCGCGGCCACCGTCGGGTAAATCGCCGAAGGATGTGGAGACAATCCGGGTGATCGTGCGCGGCAAGAAAGGCGGGCGAAAGCAGACGCTGTCTTTGGATGCGACCGCGCGATATACGAAGAAGCCGGATTTCAGCGCGGTGGCGAGAGATACGGGATTTCCGATTTCGGTGGCGGCGCAGATGATTGCGAATGGCGGTATTCGCGAGACGGGCGTGCAGGCGCCGGAGACGGCAATTCCGGCGCGGGAGTTCTTGAAGGAATTGGACCGGCGGGGGATCCGGATCAGCGGGGCGACCTGGCGGTAGAGGAAGATGGCGGCGGGGGTAGAGCTTCGGTGACGCGTTTCGGTAGGGTTTAAGTTGAGGTCCTTCGCGGCGCAAAAGGCGCGCCGCTCAGGATGACACGCTTATTTAAATTTTTAATCATCAAGCAGTGATTGCCCTAACGAGAGTCAGGAAGCGAGCAGGGCTCCGGCGATGAGGGCCAGGACGATGCCAATTCCTTGCCTGGTATTCAGCTCCTCGTGGAGGAGCGTGATGCTGATGAGAATGGTCACCAGAGGATAGAGGGCGGAAAGGGTGACGACTGTCGAAGCACTTCCCTTTTCGAGGGCGGCGAAAAAGGTGAGGAAGCCGACGAAGGCGAAGAATCCTCCGAGGGCCGCCCACGTAAAGCCCGCGGTATTCCACTCGATTTTAAATTTTTCCATAAACAGAACGATACCGGCGAAGGCAAGTACTCCTACGGTTTGAAACAGGAGCGCCTGGCGGGGCTTGGTGTAATTAGAGGCGAGCTTGCTGAAGACTCCCCAGAGTCCCCAGGTGACGACGGTCATGATGGCGTAGAAATACCAGGTCTTCAAAAAATCCTCCGTGAACCAATGAATAAACGAGTCCGGGTATTGTAATGGGAGAAGGGGGAAATGGCTAAGGCCTGGCAGGATGACGGTTCAGAATATTTGATGGAGCGCATCGGGTTTATTGATTCTGGCGTCGCGGGGGAGTAGGCTTGTTTCCCACCCAGGCGGAGAAGAAGGCGGCCTAAAGCCGCCCCTACAAGATTCGGAATTGAGGGAGGAACGATCATGGCTACGGCGACTACGGTAATTGAACCCAAGGTGAAGGTTTCGGCTACGAAGCTTTTGATTAATGGGAAGTGGGTGGATGCGGTTTCGGGGAAGACTTTCCCGACGATCAATCCCTCGACAGGCGAAGTGATCACGCAGGTGGCGGAGGCGGATGCGGCCGATGTGGACAAGGCAGTGGCGGCGGCGCGGGCGGCGTTTGAAAAAGGGCCGTGGCGGAAGATGTCGGCATCGGCGCGCGGCGTGTTGATGAACAAGCTGGCGGATTTGATTGAAAAGAACATTGAGGAGTTGGCGGAACTGGAGGCGCTGGATAACGGGAAGCCTTACCAGGTGGCGCTGACGGCGGATTTGCCGCTGACGATTGCGTGTTACCGGTACTACGCGGGATGGGCGGACAAGATTCAGGGTAAGACGATCCCTGTGCAGGGGCGGTATTTCACTTATACGAAGCACGAGCCGGTGGGCGTGGTCGGGCAGATTATTCCGTGGAATTTTCCGCTGCTGATGCAGGCGTGGAAATTGGGGCCGGCGCTGGCGGCGGGTTGCACGTCGGTGCTGAAGCCGGCGGAGCAGACGCCGCTGACGGCGCTGCGCGTGGGCGAATTGATGCTGGAGGCGGGATTCCCGGATGGCGTGGTGAACATGCTGCCGGGGTACGGGCCGACGGCGGGCGCGGCGATATCGCGGCACATGGATGTGGACAAAGTGGCGTTCACCGGGTCGACGGAAGTGGGGCACCTGATCATGCGGGCGGCGGCGGATTCGAACTTGAAGCGAGTGACGCTGGAACTGGGCGGGAAGAGCCCGAACATTGTGTTTGCGGACGCGGATATGGAGAAGGCGATCGAAGGGGCGCACTTTGCCCTGTTCTTCAACCAGGGACAGTGCTGCTGCGCAGGATCGCGGTTGTTTGTGGAGGAGAAGTGCTACGACGAGTTCGTGGAGAAGAGCGCGGCGCGCGCGAAGCGGCGGACGGTGGGCAATCCGTTCGACAAGAATACAGAGCAGGGCCCGCAGGTGGACCAGGAACAGTTTAACAAGGTGATGGGCTAC
>Ga0210400_10003111_pt1 | contig 14836 bp, 12 predicted proteins | sample IncBWH26MmetaG_FD_155456 | JGI IMG/M metagenome (GOLD analysis project Ga0210400, IMG submission 155456) | Forest soil microbial communities from Barre Woods Harvard Forest LTER site, Petersham, Massachusetts, United States - Inc-BW-H-26-M | ecosystem: Environmental > Terrestrial > Soil >... | reverse complement strand
GATGCGTCTTGCCCACGCGTGTTGATGGCGGTCGGTAAAGAATAGAAACAGCCTCTTCACTTTCACGCTGCGACAGTCGGAGAGCAGCTTTTGAAGGCGGCGTGGGCTGAGGTTCGAGAGGCCCTCGATGAGCTTGTCAACCTGATGAAAGCTTTCTCGCTCTGGTAGTTCGTCCAGAAGTTCGAGTACCGCGCGCTCCGGCGTGGAAAGAGTTAAGGGCCAATCCGATTGGCCCCAAGGCTGAACAATCAGGCCGCCATGCGGCAAGTCGGCATCCGTGCTGCGGCTGGCGTGTGCATTCGAAGCGAGGTCTTTTATATCCCGGGGGACATCCTCACTACCGAAGAGTTTCTGGCTATTGTGATGGAGAAAACGCACACCTAGTCGCAGCTTGTTCAACCATGCCGGTGGACGATCAGGACCGTAGAGGTGCACTTCCTTGGTTTGGTGGGCCAGATAATGCGCGTAGCCTTGCAGTTCAAGGGCGGTGCGCCCGCCCACTGTCAACGGGTAGCCGAGGAGCGCTTGCAACGAGATAACCACCTGCTGCCAACGCAGCGGACTCCCGGGTCGCCGGTAGACTTGCCGTGCGGGCTGCTCCAGCCAGCCCCCTGTCACGTATTGGCTTCGGAGTGAGCTCGAATATCCCTTTTTGTTAAGCCATCCTGCATCCACCAAGAGTCCTTCGGGCAGATGATGTGCAAGATAGTTTAACTTTCCTTTCGTTCGCTTAGCCATACTTAGCAAAATAGCATGTTCTTAAACTAAGTGCAAGTTTAAAACTAACTCCAAACGCTTAGCCATACTTAGCGTAATCCACCTTCAGTAAACCACGTCGAACTGGGGCCATGCTATAGCTGATGGACCTGTCGGAGTCCCTAAGAGATGTGCGAAATGTGTATGGGCGTATAGCTAAAGCGGTTTAACTGCGTCTGGCCGCTGCGCATTCTATGGCGCAATAATGGCCCCAGCGCACCTCGAACAAGCAGAGACGGTCGGCGATCTCACCGTGAACGACCGTGAAACTTTACGACTGGTGTTGCAGGCTGGAGGAACTGTGACCGCAGCTGAATTAGCGGAACAGCTCGGCATCGAGCAGACCACAGCGGGAAACCGCCTTGTAGCACTCAACAAGAAAGGCTATCTCCTGCGCGTTGAGCGACCCCATCCGGTAGGTCACCAATTCTTCGATGTGCGCTCTGTAGATTTGGAAGTCCGCAAGTAGCTCCGTGAGAGGAAGTTTCGGGCCCATGCTGTGACACAGGATCGGCATAGGCTGTTATATCAGGTATGCCTGGCGAGCAGTCCGGTTTGCCAACCACGCAATCCGTTTTCCTTCCGACTGGAGGCCTATTCCTTTCATATCGTGGTGATCCCGAAGCGAAATCGCAAAGTTGTTCCCTTGACGCTGGTGTTTGAATCGCGACAACCACGGTGTCAGTTGTGGTGTCAGTTGGGTTTCCAGTTTCATGCACGTCCATGCAATACGGTGCCGCCACGAAACTCTTGCTAAGTTTCACGCTGAGAGTTACATAGCACGTGAGTGCAAATCTGTGCGCAACCATGCGCCTTAGATCCGGGAGGATTTTCAATTCTCAGCGCCGCAAGAACGGGGAATCGGAATATTTACTAACTCGGGCGAACGGCGGCGGGCGGAGTGGGCCAATCGGCCGGGACGAAGTCGACACCCCAGAAATGCGGTGCCGGAGTGAGGAACTCGAGCCCCACGCGCTGACCTTTATCCGTGGCGTCACCGAGAAATACAATGCGGCATTCCTGCTCTTCCTGCGTAAATGGGTTGGTAATGACGAGGAGCGCGTCGTCGGTAAGTGGCTGGTTCAGATACACAAGGCCGCCATGCGCATTGATCACGATGGTTTCACAGGCCTCGCGAAAACGGCGGCCGTCGGAATTCTTTCCCGCGACGACCACGCGCACACGCATAAACACCCGGGTACTGCGTCGAGTCTTGTCGAAGTCCGCTTCCGCCATGATAGCTCCATGCTGCGTCACATCTACTGATCAGTCAACGAAACTGTCGATAGAATGTTCCCGTTTTGCAACTTGGAGGCCAGATGGTATCCCCCCAACGGAGGCCCGTGTTTCCGTGTGCCACGGGCCGCGTTACGCGCTATGATTCCGCAGGTCAGCCAATCACCGGTACGCTAAACGAGGGGGCGGTTCATGAACCTTACGGAATACATTGAATCGAAGCGCAACGAGCATCTGAACGAGCTATTCGAATTTCTGCGAATTCCAAGCGTCAGTGCGCAATCCAACCACAAGCCGGACATCGAGCGCGCCGCGAAGTGGGTGGCTGAACGCCTGCGCGCGGCTGGCCTGGAGAATATCGAGATCGTTCCGACGAAGATGCATCCGTTGGTGTACGCCGAATCGCTGCACGCGCCCGGCAAGCCGACCGTGCTGTTCTACGGACACTATGACGTCCAGCCTGCCGAGCCGCTGGACCTCTGGACTTCGCCCGCATTCGAACCGACTGTCCGCGGCGGAAACCTGTATGGCCGCGGCACAGCCGACGACAAAGGCCAGGTGCATATTCACATTCGCGCCCTCGACGCGATCCAAAAGACGGCCGGCAAACTGCCCATCAATCTTAAAGTAATGATTGAAGGGGAAGAGGAAGTCGGCAGCGTGAGCCTGTGGGACTTCGTGAACAAGAACAAGGCTCGGCTCAAGGCCGACGCGTTGGTTGTCTCGGACACCGGGATGTTGGCGAAGGGCGTGCCGTCGATCACTTACGCGCTGCGCGGCCTTAACTACTATCAGATTGAAATCACCGGACCGGCACAGGATTTGCACTCTGGAACATTCGGCGGCGCGGTGCCGAATCCGATCACGATCCTCAGCGAGCTGTTCGCAAAACTGCATGACAATAATTTCCGTGTAACCGTGCCTGGGTTTTACGACGACGTTGCGAAATTATCAAAGGCCGAGCGCAAGTCGCTCAATGCTCTCCCCTGGAATGTGAAAGAGTTTCGCAAAAATGTTGGTGCGCCAGGGCTGATGGGAGAAAAAGGGTTCTCGGTTGTCGAACAACTGTGGACGCGCCCGACGCTTGAACTCAATGGAATCTGGGGTGGCTACACAGGCGAAGGCTCGAAAACCGTGATTCCGTCGAAAGCCTACGCGAAGTTTTCGACGCGCCTGGTGCCGAATCAGGATCCAGACAAGATCACGCGGCTGCTCGAGCGCCACATCCGCAAGCTGCTGCCCAAGACGGTGAAGTTCAAGTTGGACGTGCACAGCCAGGGCAAGGCGTGGGTCGCTCCGTATACGCATCCGTTTTTCGAGGTAGCGCACAGCGCGCTGGAGAAGGGATTCGGCAAGCGCGCGGTATTTATCCGCGAAGGCGGATCGATCCCGTTTGTCACGCAGATGTATGACACGTTCAAGGTGCCGTGCATTCTGCTGGGGTTCGGGCTGCCCGACGAAAATGCGCACGCTCCTGACGAGCATATCGCGCTGGAAAATTATTTTGGCGGAATCAAAGCCGTCGCGCAATTTTACGAGGGTTTGGGGAGCCTGTAGCGAATTCACCATCCGCAGTCTGATGAAAACATTAAGTTACATTGTCGAGAGTGCCGCCTGTCGTCCACGCGCGAATTCTTCAAGCGCCGTGTTCGCCGTTGAAATGACGCCCAAAGCCTCGGACACCGATTCGAGTTTCGCGCCGGGCACGACAACATAGAGTTCGCCCTCCCCGAGGCCGGTGTAAACGCGATTCCCGATGCAGCCCATACTTGAGACGGTGCCGTGTAGCACGGCTGCCGGCAACGCCATGCATGTCGGTCGCCCGAGTATCGGCAGCGTGCTGCCCGCGCCCGCTCGGATCGCGGCCTCGTTGAGGAGCATCGCTGAGTCCGTGCGGCATACAAAGAGCACGACACTCGGTGCAACCGGCGCATCACCAAGCGGCGCAAAGACGATCGCGGCGGGCTCTTTGGGTAAGCGCGGAATTCCGGGAACTTCCTCGGGGCGTAGGTAGCCGAGATTGAACATCATGCCCAGCATCGTCTCGGTCTCCTGGACACGTTCGGGCGGCAGCTGCACGTTATGCGTGTAAGCTCCCACCGCGCAATTGAAGTGATCGGCTGGGACGGTATAAAATGCGCGCCCTTCGGCGGCCAGCCGCCAGAAGCTGCAACCGGCAGGCTCGGTGCCGGAAAACTTCTGGATTCCCGCGGGTACGGCGTCAAGGAAGGTGACGGCCACGGGCCGGCGGCCCATGGTTAGCCGGGCTGCGAATTGTTTTTCGAGTTCCTTCGAGTTTCGCATATATGCTCCTCGTAAAAAACGAACGCCAAGAATAGCACACGGCATCCTTACGTGCCGTTCTGGACATTTGTCACTTGGTCGAAATCGGTCCCGGACGGGCAGGACTGCTGGAAGCCGCGTCAATTATGGCTTTTTAGATGTTTTTTCTTGCGTTGAACGCACTCTGCCCTTATAGTGCTCGCCGTGCGCGGCTCGTACTCTTTGAGGCTGGCCGACGCGCCTGCAGTCTCAATTCTGAGGAGGAGAACGAAACTAGATGGCAAAACCAATGAGCAAGTCCAAGATCGTTGCGCACATGGCCGACAAGATCGGGACGCCAAAGAAAGTCGCCGCTCAGTTCTTCGAAGAACTGTTCAAGCTGGCGGTCAAGGAAGCCAAGGGCGGCGCGGGCAAGTTCGTCATTCCGAACATCGGACGCGCAGTGAAGGCGCACCGGAAGGCGCGCATGGGCCGTAATCCGCAGACTGGCGAAGCGATCAAGATCAAGGCGAAGACAGTTGTGCGTCTCCGCGCGGCAAAAGCGTTCAAGGACGCCATTCTCGGTTAAGCGTCTTCTCGCAAGAGACCTTTTCTACTCAATGAGCGGGCCGGGTGTATCGCCGTGATTCCGAGACCGCTTACGCGGATTTCGAATGCGTGGCAGGCGCTGGCGATTCATCCGGCACCCTTTAACCCTATTCGAGCGGGCACGAAATACACCCCGTCCAGCGCAGCGGTTTCGCCGCTTCTTCTTCCGCCCCGGGCCCCGACCCTCCGGGGCTTTGTTTTTTCATATCTCCGACTGCGATCCTGCCCTCCTAGAGTTTGCTTCGACGACGTAGCCAGCCGAATGGGCTGAGGGACCGGCCTGTGCTAAAGTTTGCGCGGCCGGGAGGAAACCATGGCGTCGTCCTATTGGGATGAAGCACTTGCGGCGCGGTACCGCGCCTTCCAGTACAATTTTGCGGAACGCCCGCTTGCGGGGCGCGTCGTCATCATCGCGGGAGGAACGGGCGGGCTCGGCGCGGCGACGACGATGCTGCTCGCGCGAGAAGGTGCCAAGCTCGTTGTGGGATTCCGTTCCAACCGCCCTCGCGCTGAGGCGCTTCGTGCCGCGGTGACCAGCCAGACCGGCGAGACAATTTCTCTAGTGGAAGGCGACCTGGTCCTTCCCGAAGTGCGCCGCGTCTATCTTGACGCCGCGGCCAGCCTTGGCCCCTTGGAGGGAGGCGCCATCTTTCCCGGCGACCCGGCGCGCGTGAGTTGGGAGTCGCTGGATGCAGCGGCGCTGAGGAGTTCGTGGGACGCGAATTTCGTTGGCCCGATGCTGCTGGCAAAAGATTTGGCTGGAGCCATGGAGCAGAGCGGTCATGGTGGGAGTCTGGTGCTACTGGCCACAATGCAAGCGCTGGCGCCGTTTGCTTCGAGCTTGAATTATGCCGCGCCGAAGGCGGCGCTGGTGCACGCAGCGCGAATTCTGGCAAAACAATTCAGCGGCGTGCGCGTGAACGTCGTGGCCCCAGGCGCGACCGTGGCGGGCATGGCGGAAGCAAGCATTACCAGCGGCAAATACGACGCGTACGTATCGAATGCCGCCATCCCGAGGTTCGGCCGTCCCGAGGACATTGCTCGCGCCGTGCGATTTTTCCTCGAGCCGGACGGCTATGCAACAGGACAAGTGCTTCTCGCTGACGGCGGCCTCACGCTGCGACGCGACCAGTCATGAACGACGCCAGATGGCGTGCCGTGCATGTTAGCGGGTTCTGATAAACAGAATGCCATTACGTATCAGCGCAAGCGCCTGGAAGTTGGCGCTCTGACATTGAGGATTGTGATTGTGGTTAACTAAAAATAAATTAATACAAATTGAAGGAAAAAGATTAATATCCTCCCATCAAAGGGGTCTCTCCGAAGGGTCTATCTCTCGTAGAGGACGACCGGGGGTGTTCTTATGAAGAGGAATCTTCTGTGGCTGCTTGGATTTTTGCTTCTGACTTCCAAGGTAGGGGCACAAACGGGAACAACATCGCTGCGTGGTACTGTCTCGGACAAGACCGGCGGCGTGGTCCAGGGCGCGAAAGTTACTTTAAGCAACCCAGTACAGGCGGTCGAACGGACTGGCACCACTAGTGCCTCAGGCGCATATCAATTCCTGTCGCTCCCACCAGGCACTTATTCGCTCACCGTGGAGATGACCGGTTTTCGCAGTTATCAGCAGAGGACTCTGCAGCTTCTGGTCGACTCGCCGGCAGCCGTGAACGTGACGCTAGAGGTGGGTTCGACGACCGAAACGATTTCAGTTACAACGCAGATCGAGACTCTCAACACGTCGAACGCCTCACTTGGTATTGCGTTCAATGAAAACCAGGTAAAACAACTTCCACTGGAAGGACGCAATATCCCGGACCTGCTTTCTCTACAAGCAGGTGTCGCTGTTACAGGGAACCGCCCCTTTCTCGAAACGCGCCGGGACGTCGATACCAGAAATGGGGCCGTGAACGGCGCACATAGCGACCAGAGCAATATCACGCTTGACGGGGTAGACGTAAACGACGAGACGCGTGGTTACGCATTTACGTCGGTTCTGCCCGTGACGTTGGATTCGGTACAGGAATTTCGCGTCACGACCACGAATTACGATGCGGATCAAGGGCGTTCGTCCGGCGCGCAAGTCTCTCTTGTAACCAAGAGCGGCAGCAACGATTTCCATGGATCCGCGTACGAGTACCTTCGCAATACCATTACCAGCGCGAACGATTACTTCGTGAAACTGTCAGAATTGCAAAACGGCCAAGCGAACGTGCCCCCCAAATTGATCCGCAACATTTTTGGGGGTTCCGTTGGCGGTCCGATCCGGAAGGACCGCCTGTTCTTCTTTGCCAACTATGAAGGTGCGCGCCAGCGGGAAGAAAACAGCGTTCTCCGCATCGTGCCCAGCCTCGCATTGCGGGATGGTGTCGTCCAATACCTCTGTGCCGATCCGACCGCCTGTCCGGGCGGAACAGTGCAAGGGTTGACGGGCCCTCACCAGATCCAACCCGGTTACCAGGGCTTAAGTCCGCAGGATGTAGCAACTTTGGACCCGCTCCATCTCCCGCCGAACCCTGCCGTCGTAAAATATTTTAATACCTTCCCGGCAACGGGCTTTGATACCACCCAAGGCGACGGCGTCAACTATGTGGGATATCGCTTCCGGGGTGCCGTACCCACCAATAAGGGCTGGTACATCGCACGGCTCGACTACAAGATTACGAGCAGCGGTAGCCATTCTATTTTTTGGCGGGGCGCGCTCCGCAACGATTTCGTGAGTGAACCACCTTATCTGCCAGGCCAAGGGCCACAGCAAAACTTGGCGGATTACAGCAAGGGTTTCTCCTTGGGCTATACCGCAGTGCTGCGCCCAGAGCTTATTAATAACTTTCGTTGGGGCTACACACGCCAGAGCTTCGGCATTCTCGGTAATTCGGATCAGCCGTTCATCCAGTTCCGGGGTTTGAACGACGATACCACCTCCAACAACTCCAGTCTCCAAGTTGTCCGCACGAATGTTTTCCAGGTTCCGGTGCACAACTTCACAGACGACATCTCGTGGTCAAGAGGAAAGCACACGCTGCAATTTGGCGCCAACGTGGAGTTTCTTCGAACATCCAAAAGCAATACTCTGAGTTCGTTTAGCACGGGTATCGCCAATCCGAATTTTTTACCTTCGGCAGCCATCGCCGGCACTAATATTCAGGGGGACCCCGGGGCGACTGGCTTCGGCTACAGCTTTCCTGCAGTGGATTCCAGCTTCGGCACCAACTACGACTACCCATTCATGGCACTTTTGGGCTCCGTTTCACAGGTAAATGCCAATTACAACTACGACATTAAAGGAAACGTTCTTCCACAAGGGGCGCCATTGTCCCGGCATTTTGCGACAAACTCGTTCGAGTTCTACGCCCAGGACTCCTGGAAGGTAAAGCCAAATCTTACATTTACCTACGGATTGCGTTATTCCCTTTTCTCGCCTCCCTGGGAGACGAACGGGGTAGAAGTCACGCCAACCATGAATCTCGGGGACTGGTTTAATGTGCGAGCCCAGAATATGAACCAGGGCCTCGGAGCATTCGCCGATCCAGTCGTTTCGCTTGATCTATCCGGGCCGGCGCATGGGAAACCCGGTTTCTATGATTGGGACTATCATAATTTCGGTCCTCGCATTGCGGTGGCATGGGCGCCTAACCCCTCGGGAGGGTTCTGGAAGAGGCTCCTCGGAGGCGCAGGCCAGTCCAGCATTCGTGCCGGCTTTGGCATCGTCTACGACCGGATCGGCCAAGGCCTGCTTGCGACGTTTGATAAGCGGGGATCATTCGGCCTATCGACTTCACTGACCAATAGCAACGGCGGTGAAACCCTTAGCACCGCACCACGGTTAACGGACGTCAACACCATCCCTACGCTCGACCGTTCAAATAACCCGATATTTACGCCGGCACCCCCAGGAGGATTCCCCCAGACGCCGCCTTTCGGGTCACAAAACGGAGCGTTTACTGCGGCTAACTCGGTGGACCGTTCGGTCAAGACGCCCTATTCGTATACTCTTGACTTGTCAGTGGGGCGCGAATTGGGTCACGACCTTTCCATCGAGGTCTCATATGTCGGACGTCTCTCCCACCGGCTCCTGGCTCTCGAGGATTTGGCACAGCCGACCGATCTGGTGGATCCGAAGGCGAAGATCGATTATTTCTCCGCAGTCCAGGCCCTGGCTAAACTTTATAGGCAAGGTGTACCGGCGAGCCAGATCACACCGGCAATGGTTGGTTCAACTGCCCAGTATTGGTACGACATGACGCAACCTTTGCTGCCCGGAGGCGCCTACTCTCTGGACTCCATTACCCAGTCGTTTTGCACTCCCTCTTTTACGCCGACTGACGCACTGCAGGCGAACTACGCCCTGTTCAGTTGTTATGCCAATAACGAAACCTCGGCTACTCAGAGAATCGATCAAAACGGTTTCCCAGATCCCAATAACCCGGGTGTCGTCTACTACGGCAACTGCCGCGCGACGGGGAGCATCCCGAACTGCTATATGAACTCGCAATACGTATCGCTGCTCGCCTGGCGCTCTGTCGGAACGGCAAGCTACCATGCGCTTCAAGTGAACATTCGCAAACGCCTTTCCAAGGGTGTCCAATTTGAGCTGAATTATACCTACTCCAAGTCGATCGACCTTGAATCCGACGCGGAGCGGGTTGACTTGTCTGGCGCCGGCGCGCTCGGGTTTATCCAAAATGCCTGGAGGCCGAACCAATCTCGCGGGGTTTCCGATTTCGATACACCTCATCAGATCAATGCCAATTGGATCGTGGAGTTGCCCTTTGGTAAGGGGAGGTGGATCCGCGGGAATGCCGGCAAGCCCCTTGATGCAATTATCGGGGGTTGGCAGTTATCCGGTCTGGCGCGTTGGACGACCGGGTTCCCGGTCAACATCGGCAATGGAAGCGCCTGGCCAACAAATTGGCAGTTTAACCCCAATGCCACCCAAATCCTTCCGGCGGTCACGGGGACAACAAAGAACCCCGATGGCTCGGTGAATATATTCCCCGGCCCCCAGGGCGTAACCGGGCTGGGCGCTTTCGCTCCAACGCTCCCCGGTGAGAGCGGCACACGGAACCCTATCCGGGGGGACGGCTTTGCAGGATTCGACGCGGGTCTCAGCAAACGCTGGATAATGCCTTGGAAGGAATCTCAAAGCCTGCAGTTCCGGTGGGAAGTTTTCAACGTACTAAATCTGACGCGGTTTGACGTTCAAACTATCACGGCGAACATCGATCAGGGCAGCTCGTTTGGCAACTATAGCGGTCTTTCTACCAACCCGCGAGTGATGCAGTTCGCGCTGAGATTTGAATTCTAATTCGCATTGACGTGCTTAGCATCGGGAATGAATGTACGCGCGTCGCGCCAACGGATTCGCCGGCGCGAGTCCGCGTCGCTTCCGATACGCTAAATCCGGAAAATCCTACTGGTGCTCCACGAAGCGTCTTTCCTCCGCGATAGCGACGGCAGCGACAGTCCGTCGCAGTAGTTGGCGCTCCGGCTCCAAAGCCGCTCGATCTTCGATACCCATATTTCATGAACCTCCTGTGGTCGTAACATATATCGCGCGGCCGGACGTGGTGCGGCACTGCAGCAATTTCGGTGCTGCTGGCGTCCATCTCGCAGCGAGTGGCATAATGGCCGCGGATATTGGATGAGCTCCAACCCCAAGTATTCCGGCCTTCTGACCGACCTGTACGAACTGACGATGGCCGCGGGCTATCTCGAGACAGGTTTCGACGCCCGAGCCACGTTTGAGCTCTTCGTGCGTTCTCTGCCTCCGCGGAGAAACTACCTCGTTGCCGCGGGCCTCGATCAAGCGCTGGATTTTCTTGAAAACGTGCGATTTTCCGATGAAGAAATTGCATACCTGCGGAAGCAGCCGGTGTTTGTCCGTACGGGTAGCGATTTCTTCCAGTATCTCGCCCAATTCCGTTTTTCCGGCGACGTGTGGGCGATGCCGGAGGGCACTGTATTTTTTCCGGGCGAACCGATATTGCGCGTCACTGCGCCGATTGTGGAAGCACAGATTGTTGAAACGTTCTTGCTGGCGACAATCAATTTTCAGACGATGATCGCCAGCAAATCGGCGCGCATCACGCAGGCGGCGGCAGGCCGGCCCGTAATCGAATTCGGCACGCGGCGCGCCCACGGGATTGAGTCGGGCGTTCTCGCTGCCCGCGCGGCTGTTATCGGCGGCTGCCAGGGGACTTCAAATGTTGCGGCTGGGCACCTCTTTGGGATTCCTGTCTACGGCACACAGGCGCATTCATGGCTCATGGCGCATGACGACGAAGAGGAAGCCTTCCGGCGATTCCTCGACATTTTTCCTGACCACGCTGTGTTGCTCGTCGATACTTACGACGTTCGCGCGGCAGTGGAAAAGATCATCTCCTTGGGCCGGAAACCAAGAGGCGTGCGCCTCGATAGTGGCGATCTCGCCGCTGACAGCGCATGGACCCGGGAGCGGTTGGATCAAGCGGGCTGGAAAGATGTCATCGTATTCGCTTCGGGCGACCTCGACGAAGACCGCATTTCTTCCTTGCTTGCCGAAGGCGCGAAAATTGACGGCTTTGGCGTCGGAACCGCACTCGTTACTTCCAACGATTCACCAACGCTGGGCGTAATTTATAAACTGGTGGAGATCGAAATTGGCGGTGAAGTGCGCTCGGCCGCAAAATTCAGCGCTGCAAAAGTGACCTATCCCGGCAGGAAGCAGGTCTATCGCTTCAGCCATTCTGATGGAAGTTTTACCAAGGACGTCATTGGCCTCGTAGAAGAGAATTTGCCCGGCGCTGAAACACTGCTCGAACCGGTGATGATTGCCGGCAAACGAAGCGTGCCGCGCACGGACCTGGACGCCGCGCGCGAGCGGTGCCTTCAACACAGGGCGCGCCTGCCAGAGCCGGTGCGCAGCTTGAGTGGAGAACCGGCTCCCTACCCGGTGCGGCACACCGAGAAACTCGAGGGGTTGCTCGAGGAAGTGCGCCGCCGTGTGCAACACGCGGCGCGCATCTAAAATTCAAAGGTTGTCGGAGGGTCGAGGCGTCATGGTCTCGCAATCAGTGATTTTCTGGAACGTGGATACGCAGGCGGATTTCATGCTTCCCGGCGGGAAGCTATACGTTCCTGGCGCGGAGAAACTCATTCCGAATTTGAAGCGACTGACGGACGCGGCCCGGCAAGGACGCGTCTTTATCGTCGGTGACGCTTGTATGCACGCGCCTGACGATCCTGAATTCGAGCGTTTCCCACCACACTGTCTGCGTGGGACGCCTGGCGCGGAAATCATTCCCGAGACGCGCGCGGAAAAAGTTCTTGTCGTTCCGAATCGCGCGGGCGCGGCCATTCCGGCGAACCTCTCGGAATTTCAGCAGGTCATCCTTGAAAAACAGACGCTCGATGTGTTCGACAATCCGAATACGGAGAAGGTGCTCGAACGCGTCGCCCGATTCACCGCCGCGGATGCGGAAATGTTCGTCTTCGGCGTAGTCACCGAATACTGCGTTCGTCTCGCGGCAAAGGGATTGCTCGATCGCCGGCGCCGCGTGGCGCTCGTGCACGACGCCATCCAGACGCTGAAGGCAGAAGACGGACGGAAGGCCATCGAGGAGCTGGCTTCACTGGGCGCGCGGCTCGTCAGTACCGAGCAGGCTCTAGCAGTGCTCGAACGGCCAGCAACGCACTCCGCATAATCAGTGAGCCTAGTCTTCTTCTTTGTGTCCTCTGTGCCCTCAGCGTTCTCTGTGTTGAGATGTTCTCCGGCGCAAAACTTAAAGATTTAACACTGAGGTCACAGAGAGCACAGAGAAAGAATCGCGGATCGAAATAACTTTGCGAATCGTCAGCCCTGAGAAGGTACGTCTGTCTTTACAATGAAGTGATAAATCCACATCAGCAGCGTTGTTCCAACACCAATTCCTGTGAGAGCCCACCACACCTGAGCGGGGCGTTGCACGACTTCGCCGTAGTGATGCATCAGGCGCCCACCCAGCCATCCTCCCACAAGTGACCCAATGCCGATCGGCAGAAACGCAAAGCCCATGTAGGTCCCCTGCTGTCCCGGCGGAGCCAGGCGCGAAATGTATTCATAATAGCGAGGCGAGAGCACGATTTCGCCCAGCGCAACGACAAAAATGGAGAGCACGACGGCCCACACAGCGGGATGAGATGCGACGATCAACCAGCCAAGCGCGGAGACGAGCGTCCCGATGGTGATGGCGCGAAACGCTGGGATTTTTCGCGTCAAATACGTGACGAGAAACTGGAGGCAAATCACCGTTGCAGCGTCCGTGATCAGAATGAGTTCGACGTCGGCGTGCGGATCGATGTACCCATGAATGTAAATCGGAAGCACGATGTACTGCTGCCAGAACACGATCCAGTAGCCGGAAAAAATCAACAGGAACAGCATGAACCGTGGATTCGTCAGCACGGTGAACAGATTCTTTGCGGTTTCCGCAAGGCTGGCCGTTTTCGCGTCGCCGGATCGCCGGGGCTCCTTGAAAAACAGCAGCACTGCAACGAACATCAGCAAGACGCTCAAGGCGGAAACGCGAAAGACGTTTTCGACTCCGAGGTGCCGGTGCGCCCACGACGCAACGTAAGGACCCGCCGCGCCTCCGACATTCACCAGCGTGTAGTAAATCGAATATCCGATCGAGCGCACATTTTCGCTCGACGCGCGTGCGGTCGTCCCCACCACGCTGGGCTTGACCATCGCAATCCCCAGCGCCGGGAGTACCAGCACGAACGCCAGCAAGCCCGTCAAAGGTACGGCGGAACGAACCGGCGCCATCCAAGCCGCTCCGAGGGAGCCGAGCAGGAAGTACGCGCAGCCCAGGATCAAGTAGGCAAGGGAGAGCGCTCGTCGAAAACCGAGCCGGTCAGCCACCGCTCCTCCCAGAATCGCGAGGAACCAAACCATCCCTCCGAACAGGCCGGCCAGCGCGCCAGTCTGCTGCGTGGGAATATTCAACGATTCATGGAGATAATTGGCGAGCGAGGAAAAAGCGCCATAGTAGGAAAGCCGCTCGAAAATTTCACTGACGTTGGCGACCCAGAAAGCAGGCTCGAACCCATCGCGGATTTCCTGCAGGCGCTGGCCGAAGCTCACGCGTCTCTCCTCTCCGGCGCATGCGCAAACCGGATCAGCCGGACCGGCGCGATTGTAGCGGAAGCGTGGTTCCGGCGCCAGATTGCTCAAACTGGTAAACGCACTCGGTGTAGCTAGCACGAGTGTGTGTTCGCACTGCATCGAACGTGCCTGCGATTTGAGGGCTCGTCAAATTGACAAGTGACTATTGTCACTATACAATACGCTTGATGATCGCGAGCTTTAAACATAGGGGATTGAAGAGACTTTACGAACTGGGCGATCGCAGCCGGATCGGAGCTGATCTCATCAACAAGGTCGAAAATATTCTAGCCACACTCGACGCCGCCGACACTCCGCAATCTCTCGACCTTCCCGGCTATCGCCTGCATCCCCTCAAAGGGAGCCGCAAAGGATTCTGGGCTGTCACCGTTCGCGCCAACTGGCGAATCATTTTCCGTTTCGAGAATGGAGACGCTTTTGATGTTGAGCTGGTTGATTATCATTAGGAAAGGAACACGACTATGCCTATGAAGAACCCGCCTCATCCCGGCCGCATCGTCCGGGAGGAATGCCTTGAGGCGCTCGGACTGACCGTAACCGCGGGCGCGAAGGTCCTCGGCATTTCCCGGCAAGGACTGAATAACCTCGTCAATGAGCGCGCTGGCATCAGCCCTGAAATGGCGATTCGTCTTGCCAAAGCTTTCGGCGGCACTGCGCAATCCTGGCTGCGGATGCAGTCCAACTACGATCTCGCCAAAGCTCTTAAATCCGAGGGCAAAATCCGCGTCCGCCGCTACCGTCGGGAGAAAGTCGCGGCGTGAAGCAGGCGAGAAACGATTTTCCTCAAGGTTGGGGCAGCGCATCGTACATGGCAATCGATCCAAA
>Ga0210400_10003109_pt1 | contig 14841 bp, 8 predicted proteins | sample IncBWH26MmetaG_FD_155456 | JGI IMG/M metagenome (GOLD analysis project Ga0210400, IMG submission 155456) | Forest soil microbial communities from Barre Woods Harvard Forest LTER site, Petersham, Massachusetts, United States - Inc-BW-H-26-M | ecosystem: Environmental > Terrestrial > Soil >... | reverse complement strand
CCATAAGCCACTTTTTGCACCTGTATATGAAGGAATGCCGTCAGAAGCATCAGGAAACCAAATACTCCTTTCAAGAGGGGCGCTTCCTTTAAAAAGAAAAAAGGAAACAAACCGAGCGAATTTGGATTTTTTGTTTCAACTGCTGGGCAATTTAATTCAATTTAAATTGAAATTTTCTACAGGCTGCCCTCATATTAAGTTTAATACACACAGCATCTTATTTAAACAAATCCAAGTCAATAAGGGAGATATACATGATCTGTATTTTGAATTTAAATGGTCATACCCTGATACAACTAACAATGGAGTAATTAGTGCGAGTAAGACGTTCGCGCCCGGGAGTTATATTGATATATATAAACCGACTGTAAATAATACAGTGTGTTTTCGAGAGGACAATTATGTGCCTTTTTTTAGTTTTGAAAATGCAGTTGGGAACATAGAAATGACGGCAATGAGCAGGAGCAATTCGGATTTTGATCTTACCTTAGTCGGTATACCCCAATAATTTCTAAAAAAACAATGAATTGAACACACTATCAAGTAATAAGATAAGGTAAAAATAATGAAAAATGATTTGGTTTTGACATAAATCGGGGTTAAATTGCTGTTTGAACAGAAGTCTTTTAACCTTAATACTTCGATGTTAAAAATGTGTAAATATTTATTTTCAATTCTTTTTACTTTATCTTTTTGTTTTTTACAAGGTCAAACAAACATCATTCCTAATCCAAGTTTTGAGCAATATATTTCATGTCCTACTGCTTCTGGTCAAGTAGATTCATGTAAAAACTGGAAGAATTTTGGAAATTCCCCTGATTACTTTAATGGGTGTGCGGCTGCCGGTGGTATGAGCGTTCCTAATAATGGGATTGATTTTCAATATGCTCACACTGGGGTTGGAATGACAGGGGAGGTTATGTTTGTAAACAGTAAGGTTGACTCGTTGCCTAATTATAGAGAATATATTGGCGTTAAATTATTAAACGCCTTATTAATAGGTCAAAAATATTATCTTTCCTTCTTTATTAATTTTTCTAATTACACGCCCTCAAATGCAATTGCCTGTAATAAAATCGGGATGCGATTTTCTACCAACCCTTCAGATAGTAGCCATCATTGCAAGATAAATAATTTTGCGAATTTACGCACAGATTCCATTTATAAAGACACAATAAATTGGCTCAAAATTTCAGGCTCATTTATAGCTGATTCCGCTTATAAATATGTAGCCATAGGTAATTTTTTTGATGATGCTCACACAGATACCGTTTCTACAGGGTCTATGCATTGGGCAGCGGATGCAGCATATTATTTTATAGATGATGTATGTGTTACAACTGATTCAGTATATAATGTAACTTGGACAGGAATAAATGCGGTGGGCAATGAAAATAATCTAATAAATATATTTCCCAATCCTGCTTCTGATTTATTAAACTTTAAAGTAGATGAACTAATGGAAGAAGTTCAGCTTATAAACAATCTTGGTCTGGTAATTTATAGTTCATTAATCAATAATTATTTCTTTCAGATCTCAGTATTAAATATACCTACAGGTAATTTTATAATTAAAATAAAAACAAAAAACGGCTTCTTTCTATCTAAAATAAATATAATTCATTAACCTAAAATTAAATCTATGAAAAAAATCTACCGAAAAATTGCAATTACAATAGTTACAATTTTGAGCTTCCAACAAATTTATTCTCAGGGAACTAATCCGACTCACTTAGGGATTTTCGGCCAATGGGAAGGATGGAATGGACTTACACCATTTTCTTTTGACCTTGAACATCGCGGCGGTGCGGCTGCCCAAACCATTAATTTTAAAACCAACACTTTTAATCGAATGATTATCGCCAATGGCCCTGGCACTCCAGGTGGTGGTAGGATTGCTATGGGAGATGCACTACCCAACGGTTTTGTTCCCACGGCTCGATTACATTTACATGAAGTTCCCGCTATTGGCGGCTCACCTTTTCTGCGTTTCACAGCTCCAATAACAGGGACAAGTGCCACAGATGGATTGGAAATGGGAATAAGCTCCGTTGGTTTTGCTTCCATTATTAACTGGGAACCTACTCAACAAATTACGATAAATACGAATAACGGCAGCGCTAATAATTTCTTTGAACGCCTTCGTTTTAATGCGTTTAATAACAATGGCTTTATAGGTATTGGTAATTCAGCGGCCTTTACTGCTGCCAGCCAGGTACACATAAATACAATAGGAGCTAATGCAGTCAACGCAGCGACTTTGGGTAACGTTTTTAGAAGTGATGGGCCTGTTGCTCTTGATAATAAATGGCAGCTTTTTACCGGGACAGCTCCCACAACCGTTAACGAAATTTTTAATGTGATCGTTCCTGCTACTGGCAATCATACCAATTTGCAAACAATGCAAAACGGTGTCATTCGCCTTATTGCTGACGCTCCGAGCGTGGCAGGATTATTTAATAGCCCTGCACAAGATATTATGATAGATAATGATAATAGTAAATTATATGGCTTACAGGATGGCGGTCACTGGGTTGGCATGGGGCGCATATTCAGACCGTCATTTGGTTTAAATAATTCTGGTTCCGGATTATTTTCATATGCACCACAAGCACATTTACATATAAGTGGGCCAAACAATACAACAGGAGGGGGATATGTTTTTGGCCTGGGCATACGTAATTGGTTTAACACAGGGACACTTTGCACTGAGAACACAGATGGAATGTATGTGGGATTGAAAAATCAAGGACCAAATGCCAACGCAAGCTATGCCATAATAAACTGGAGTGATGATAACTATGGCACAGGCGGTTCAGATTTTTTAAGTATAAATTTTACCAGTTATCCTATCAGTGGTGGTGGCGGAAATTCTAATCCATTACCCAGTAGCAATGATGGAATGGAAGTGGCTCGCTTTGACCCAGGACATAATAACGGGACATCAAGCGGAACCTTTGGCGTCGGAAACTTTTTTAACATAGGCCCCTTTGTTGAACCGACTCGGAGAGTGGAGATATTAGATGCTGATCCTTTAACGGGTACACACCTTGTTGCCGCAGGCATTCCCCAGTTACGCTTGACTTATACTTACGATGCTAATCTTGTAAATTCAACTACGGCTATTAATAGCGAATTTCAATGTACAAATAAAGGAGATTTATTTGTTGAAACAAAAGATTATACCCAAACTAATACAGCTACTCAGATTGCACAGGAAAGATTTTTTGGCTTTCACAAACTCATACCAGGTAATACAGTTGAAATAAATTCTCAACTTACAAGCGCTACTGTAAACGACCCTCTTGTTCCAGGCAGTATTGCTGGAACTACTGGAGCCAGCGGATTGCGCTTTACAGATTTAACTACCGCTTCTACCCCACTGCTTACTAATCCTTTTTCTCCGCCTGCTTTTTTAACAGTAAATGCAAACGGGGATGTTATTTTGTCGACAGGCAGCAGTGCTGCGGGTAATGGCTTTGGTTACTGCCCAAGTCCCACTTTATTAACTGGTAATGCTGGTATTGATTTCAACGGATTCAATTTTTATTACAGTGGCCAAAATGCAACAAATGATATGCTTGGAGTGGGGATTATTTGTGGCAATCCGCTTGTTGCTAAAGTTGATGTGCTACAATCAAGCGGAGTTCCTAATACCATTGGGGTTAATGCTAAAAACACAGATGCAGGAACTTCTAAAGCTACTCCCTCAATTGGTGTAAAGGGTGTTGCTTCTAATGGTGGATTTTCAACAGGAGGTTGGTTCGAGGGAACAGGTAGCGGAGGAACAGCTTGGCCATATGGCATTATTGTCCCAAAAGGTGGTGGCGGAGTTGCAATAGGTATAAATACGATTCAACTCCCTGTAGGTACCCCCGGTTCTCTCTTAGAAGTAGGCGGCAATATTTGGGCTAATGGCACCACATACCCCTCTGATTCTCGCTTCAAAAAAAATGTTCAGGTTATAGGAAATGCTTTAGCAAAGGTTAGAAAAGTAAATGGAGTTTACTTTAATTTTGATACACTTAATTATCCTGACAATAATTTTTCGTCCAGACAACAAGTGGGATTTATCGCTCAAAACGTAGATAGCGTTATTCCTCAAGTAATTTCAACCGATGCCAACGGGTTTTATAGCCTTGAATACAATAAAATGGTTTCCGTTTTATGGCAGGCTGTTAAGCAACTCGATTCTACCAATCAATCCTTACAAAACCAACTGAATCAACTTGCCAATTGCTGTTCCCAGAGCTTACAGGGCAACAATAGTGGTCAAGGTAGTAGGACAATAGCCATGCAAAACATTGAACTCAGCGATATGGACATCGTTGTTCTTAATCAAAATAATCCCAATCCATATGCAGAACAGACAACAATTACTTATAATGTTCCGACAAAATATAGTTCCGCGCAGATACTTTTCTATGATAATAACGGCAGGTTAATAAAATCAGTTGATGTAACTAAAGGAAAAGGTCAACTTAATGTTTATGCCAACGACCTCACTAATGGCGTTTACAGCTATACCCTGATCGTGGACGGCAAGATCATGGACACAAAGAAAATGGTAAAGCAGAATTAAGCGTTCGATAAAAAAATAAAAACCGCTTCAAGAATATGAAGCGGTTTTTTATTTGTAACCTGACGCTCAAAACCTTTGAGATAGCCTGAAAATGTGGGGAAAATTAAAACTTACCCCTGTTTCAGTTTTTGCTCCAACAAGTGGGAATAATCATACTAAAAGTTGAGCCATTAAGTAGCAAGATGAAATTTAGTCGTCAAGTTGACGGCTATCTGTCAAAAAATGGCCTTTAGTCGGACAATTTTTAACATATCTTTGTACAGGACACTTCGACATTTTGACCCTTCGCCTGACATAATTTTTGAGATAGATAAATGTTGTCACGTTGAGCGGAGTCGAAACGCTTGAATAATAAAAAAGATTATTTTTTGCTCGTATCAAAAGTAACTTTGACAGTATATCCCACAAGTCCCAAAGGTTTTATCATCACGCCACCTAAAAAACAATTATTGCTCATAAATGAAACACAGCCGGCTAACCGGTAATGCCCTACAGATTGTGCGTGTTTTTTTACATTCATAAAACTCAAACGTTTTTTATCACTGCCGTCGGTATTCATAATCCACCAATCGGCACCCTGAATTTCAAAAGGAAAAATAGCGCATTCAGCGCCAGTCATATAAACTAATTTCGTTCCATCCGGGGTATATGTAGCGGCTTGCGCAAAACTTTCGGTAGTTAAACGCGTAATTTTTCCGGTAATCATATTTAACGTGTATATAGGCGTGGCAAAAAGATTTTTTGTTTCAAAGGTGCTGTAAAAAGAGAGGGTTGTCTTGTCCTTAGAAATTCCGTCCAATTCATTCGCTGCTAAAACGCCGCCCGGCTGAAAGGTTCTTATATTTTTAAAATGCGGAACAGAATCAAACGTAAAATCTGCAACTCTGAAAACATAAGAACCTGCTGCCTGATTCAGGTTTAAAAATTTTGGAGCTTTAATACGTTCGCTCCACGCAAAAAGAGTTCCGTCATCTGAAATTGCACTGTGAATTATGGCGCCGGTATAATTATTCGGTAAATCAGTTAATTGCCAGGCTTGCTTTCCATCACGCGTAACCAACCATAGATCGGTATAAGCTCCGTAACCCGGAACAGCGTCAACGGGCTTACGTTTATGTCCTTTTTCCGGAGCGTACTCAGCTTTCTCCACATAACAAAAAAGATATTTTCCATCCGGATACCATTCTTCCGCCCATTGATGGCGGTCATTTTTCCAGCCGGTATAAGTCAAAGGCTTTTCATTATTTCCTGATGAATCGGAAAGGTAAATTTTATAATTACCTTTTGCATCGGGCTTATTGTATGCAACGGTAGAGCTCGCGTTATTCCATATAGCTCCCATAGCGCTGTCTTTCCAGAGCGTAATGGTAGATGTTTGTGATTTGATTTGCGAATGGATGAAGAATTGGAACAACAAAAAGCCAAAACCGAAAACATTACAATACCCGCTTTTTTTCATTGTCAAATATACAAATAACTCCCCCTAAAAGGGGTACAGAAAGTAAGGGCCTTTAATAATTTAACGCCTTTTTTCTGTACTTGGTCGGATTTACTGAAAATGCACTTTTTCATAAGCGCTCTTTTGTTAATTTTGCACCCTACAACCAAATGCATATGAAAAGAAAAATTACCTTAGCGCTTATCATCTCTTTTTTATTTAATGTAGCCGTAAAAGCCGATGAAGGCATGTGGCTGCCCATGTTATTAGGCCAACAGGTTTATGATGATATGGTTAAAAAAGGACTTAAATTAACCAAAGAGCAATTGTATGACATCAATAAACCAAGCATTAAAGACGCTATTATTATTTTTGACAGAGGTTGTACCGGCGAGATTGTAAGTAATGAAGGTTTGATTTTTACCAATCACCATTGTGGGTACGATGCCATTGCGAAAGCGAGCTCGGTTGAACACAATTATTTGCAGGACGGTTTCTGGGCAAAATCAAAAGATCAGGAAATTCCCAGCCAGGGAGTAACTGTTCAATTTTTAGTACGTATTGACGATGTTACAGATAAAGTTAACGAAGCAGCTAAAGGATTATCGCCACAGGATTTCGTAAAAAAAATACAGGATATAATGGCCGAAATCGGCAAAAAAGCAACTGAAGGCACTACTTACGAGGGCCGCGTTTCTTCTTTCTTTAAAGGCAATCAGTTTTTACTTTTTGTTTACGAGCGTTTTAAAGATGTTCGTTTGGTAGGAGCGCCACCTGAAAGCATTGGTAAATTCGGTGGTGATACAGACAATTGGGAATGGCCACGCCACACAGGAGATTTTTCGGTTTTTCGTGTTTACACGAGTAAAGATGGCAAGGCTGCTGATTATGCGGCGGATAATATTCCTTTTAAACCCAAACATTTTCTTCCTGTTTCAATTAAAGGAGTAAAAGATGGAGATTTTACCATGATTTACGGCTACCCGGGCGGAACGAACCGTTACGAAACTTCTTTTGGCGTAAAATTGAAAACGGAAGTTGAGAATCCTTCTTTAGTAAACCTGCGCGATGCACGTTTAAAATTAATGATGGAGCAAATGCTGAAAGACAAATCCATTAAATTACAATTGGCCTCATCTTACGCTCAAATTGCCAACTACTGGAAATTTTTTGACGGAGAAAGCAAACAGTTGATCAAATACGACGTTTACGGACAAAAACAAAAAGCCGAAGGCGATTTTTTAAATTGGGCCAAAGGAAAAACTGAATATGAAAATGTTTTTCAGGATTACCGTAAAGCGTATGAAGCCTGGGCTCCTTTTGCAAAATGGCGAGTGTATTTAATTGAAGGAATCATGGGCTCTCCTTTAGAAAGGTTTGCTGCAAGTATGGCCGCTCTTGATAAAGCACTGAGCGCGAAAGAAGTGAAACAGGAAGATATTTCGAAAGCCATCGAAGCGCTTAAAAAATCTCATGATGCTTTTATGAAGGATGAAAACATTGCTTCTGATAAAAATATTCTGGCAACGGTTACCAATATGTTTTACAACGATATTTCTAAAGAACAAATCCCCACCGGGTTTTATAACTGGGTAAATAAAAAATACGGCGATCTGAATAACATACATACCTTCACTTCTTTCTCGAACGATGTGTTTACAAATACATTTATTCTTAATAATGACGAGTGGAACGCGTTTATTGCTAAGCCGGATACCGCAACATTGCATAACGACCCTGCTTATTTTGTTGCCAATGCATTTAATTCTTATTTCACAACCAATTTTTCAAAAGCCTTCACCGATTTTCAAATACAAAATGCCTGGCTGGGTAAAACTTATTTAAAAGGTGTGATGGAAATGAACGGTACCAAAAAAATGTACCCGGATGCGAACTTTACAATGCGTGTCAGCTATGGCGATGTGAAATCATATCAGCCTCGTGATGGTATTTTTTACAGCAGCGTTTGTACCATGAGCGGCGTAATGCAAAAATACAAGCCCGGCGATTATGAGTTTGACCTGCCGACAAAATTAGTTGACCTTGCGAAGAAAAAAGACTACGGACAGTACCTTGATAAAACACACAATGATTTAATTGTTTCTTTCATTACAACAAATGATATTACAGGTGGTAACTCGGGTTCACCGGTGATTAATGCAAAAGGGGAATTAATCGGTTTGGCATTTGACGGAAACTATGAAGCGTTAAGCCACAAAATTGCTTTCGACAAAGACCTTAACCGCACCATTTGCGTGGATGTGCGTTATGTACTTTTTGTTATTGATAAATTAGGGGGTGCTACTAACCTGATTAAGGAATTGAAAATTACTCAGTAATATTTCGCGCAGATACGCAAAAGAGAACAGAGAATTAAAAAAAGAAAGGAGGTATTTAACCTCCTTTTTTTATTTGTTCTATAATCCCGTCCAGGCTCAAATCCTCAAACTTGGCAACCTTGGTCTTAAGTGTATACTTTTTAGAAGAAACTTCATTGGAGCCAATAACTATCGCGTAAGGAATATCTTTTTTAGTTGCGTAATCAAACTGCTTGTTTAATTTTTTGGTTACATCGGGATATAACTCGGTACGGATGCCGGCTTTTCTTAATGCAGTAAGCATTTGCAAGCCGTGTTGCTGTTCGGCTTCTCCCATGTGCATTAAAAGTAATTGAGTATGTTGCTGATTTAATTTTTCGGTAGGGAGTAAATTTAATTCTTCCATCACATCATAAATGCGGTCAACACCGAATGAAATACCAACACCGCTTACATTTGGTAAACCAAAAATTCCGGTAAGGTCATCGTAGCGGCCACCGCCGGTGATGCTTGGAGTGAAATCTCCTGCCGCCGCTTTTACTTCGAAGATAGCGCCCGTGTAGTAGTTTAATCCGCGGGCTAAAGTAATATCTAATTCTACTTTAGAGTTTTCATTTCGAGGTTTTTCTTTTAAAACATATTCCAATTCGGAAATTCCTTTTAATCCAATTTCGGAAGAAGCTAAAAGTTGCTTCAAGAAACTCAATTTTTCTGAATCATTTCCTTTAAATGACAATAAAGGCTGAATTTTTTCAATGGAGGATGAGCTTATTCCGTTTTCTGCAAGCTCTTTATTTACTCCGTTAATTCCGATTTTATCTAATTTGTCTATCGCAACAGTTATATCTACAATCTTTTCCTTTTCACCTATTACTTCAGCAATCCCGCTTAATATCTTTCTGTTATTAATTTTTATAGTGACAGGAATATTTAACTCTGTATAAATATCGTCCATTAATTGGATCAACTCAATTTCATTCACCAAAGAATTACTTCCAATCATATCCGCGTCGCATTGGTAAAATTCGCGGTAGCGGCCTTTTTGGGGTTTATCTGCTCTCCAAACCGGTTGTATCTGAAAACGCTTGAAAGGAAAAGTAATTTCGTGTTGGTGTTGTACTACATAACGTGCAAATGGAACGGTCAGATCGTAACGCAAAGCCCTTTCAGTTAAAACGGGTGTATTACGCGCTCCTTCAAGACTTTTTGTAAATTCTTCCTGTAATTTATCTTTTTCCTTACTCTCATGTATGCGCGAATTCAGTATTTTAAACAATAATTGGTCGCCTTCCTCACCATACTTACCCGTCAGCGTACTCAAATTTTCCATAGCGGGCGTTTCTATTTGCTCAAAGCCATATAAACGGAAATACTTTTTAATGATATCCAGTATATAATTGCGCTTAGCCATCTCGGCAGCAGAGAAATCGCGGGTACCTTTGGGTATAGAGGGTTTGCTCATAATTAGTGCAAATTTAGAATAAATCGGGGAGTTTTTCGTTCGCCCTAAATATCTATATTTGACAAACAGAAATTATGAAGCTATTACAAGGAAAAACAGCCATTATTACGGGCGCATCCCGCGGAATCGGACACGGAATAGCCCTTGCTTTTGCCAAAGAAGGAGCAAATGTCGCTTTTACCTATTTAAGCTCGGAAGAGAAAGCCAAAGCCCTCGAAGCAGAACTTGCCTCTCACGGAATAAAAACCAAAGGATATAAAAGCGATGCAGCCGACCACAAAGCCGCCGAGGAATTGGTAAACGCTGTGGTTGCTGAGTTCGGAACTGTGGATGTATTAGTAAATAATGCCGGAATTACCCGTGATACACTGCTTATGCGTATGAGCGAGCAACAATGGGATGAAGTCATAAATGCGAATCTTAAATCGGTATTCAACCTTACCAAAGCAGTTATAAAACCCATGCTTAAAGCAAAGAGCGGTTCTATTATTAATATGAGCTCGGTTGTTGGAGTAAAAGGTAACGCAGGACAAAGTAATTATGCTGCTTCTAAAGCGGGAATTATTGGTTTTACAAAATCAATTGCCCTTGAGTTGGGCTCACGCAATATTCGCAGTAATGCAATCGCTCCCGGCTTTATTGAAACGGAAATGACTGCTGTATTGGATGAGAAAGTAGTGCAGGGTTGGAGGGACGGAATTCCGTTAAAGCGTGGGGGAACGGTTGATGATGTTGCAAACGCTACTTTGTTCCTGGCAAGTGACATGAGTAAATACATTACCGGCCAATGCTTAAATGTATGTGGAGGCATGCTGACATAAAAATTTAAAATAGGATTTAAAAGTTTAAAGTGACATAAAAACACTTTAAGAAAAGAAATATTTTCTGTGAGCATAATAACTGAGTATCCTTTATGGTATATTATATTTTGTCTGCTGGCAGGACTGGTTTTTTCATTTTTTCTTTATCGTAAAAGAAACCCGGATTTAAGTAAAGCAATTCACTATTCACTATTCGTTATTCGCTTTTTACTAATTTCCTTTTTATGTTTCTTTTTACTTAATCCGTTAATCAAAAGCACATCTTCCTACACCGAAAAGCCGATTATTATTATTGCTGCTGATAATTCCGCTTCCATTGCAAAAAATAAGGACTCTCTTTTTTATAAAAAAGAATTTACCGCGCAATTAAAAAAATTAGCAGAGCAACTTACTGAAAAATATGAAATACGTTTTTTTAAATTTGCCGGCGATATTCAGGAAGATTCCTCGTTGAATTATTCAGGCAAGGAAACTAATATATCCGCTGCGCTGGCCGATATACGAAGCAATTATGAAGGAAAGAACCTGGGAGCTGTTGTTTTGGCAACAGACGGACTTTACAATACAGGCAATAATCCTTTATACGAAGCAGAAAAAAATAATTTTCCTGTTTATACAATTGCATTGGGCGATACTTTGTTACAAAAAGACGCACTCGTAAAAAAAGTATCGCATAACCAAACGGCTTATATCGGCAACCAATTCCCTGTGGAAGCGCAGGTGCAGGCAACGGATTTACAAGGGAAAGATGCCGTGGTAAGTATTATGCAAAGCGGAAAAAAACTTTTTGAGCAAAATATCAAATACACATCTTCCAATCATAGTGCGGTTTTAAATTTTTTACTTACTGCTGATAAACCGGGCCTTCAACGTTACGAAGCTGTTGTTTCAATTTCTGAAGGAGAATTAAATAAAAGTAATAATAGTATGGCTTTTGTGGTTGACGTAATTGATAAACGCGAGAAAATTTTAATCCTCGCCAATGCCCCGCATCCCGATATCAATGCGCTTAAGCAAGCTATCGAAACAAATCAAAGTTACGAAGTGGAAGTTAAAATGGCTGAAAATTATACTGCTTCTTTTAAACCTTACAGTCTTGTTATCCTTCACCAAATTGAATTAAAAAATCCAATTACCAAAAAATTATTTTCCGAAATATCAACGCATAAAACTTCGGTGTGGCAATTTTCGCGAAATGAGTTTTGGGCGTTTCCCGCTTTGCACCTGAGCGGAATCTCTTCCCGTAATAACGATGCAGACCCTGTTTTAAATCCCGGTTTTGCGTTATTCGGTATTAGCAATGAACTTAAAAATTACATGAAAGAATTTCCGGCGGTTAGTTGTCAGCTAGCAACGTACAAAGCCACCAACGGTTCTTCTGCTTTAATTAATCAGCAAATAGGGCAGGTGCAAACCGAAAACCCCATTCTTATTTTTGCGGATGAAGCAGGACAGAAGTCGGCCTTGTTTTGCGGAGAGGGATTGTGGCGCTGGAGGTTACGCGATTTTGCCGATCACGAGAACACAATTGTTTTTGATGAGTTGATTCAGAAAACTGTCCAATACCTTTCTGTAAAAGCTGATAAAAGTTTCTTTAAAGTTTATACCCGGAAAATCATAAACGAAAACGAAGCGGTTGAATTTGACGCGGAAGTTTTTAATCCTAGTTACGAATTAATTACCGAGCCGGATGTCAGTATGATTATTACTGATCAGGCGAAAAAGCAATTCACTTATACGTTTTCCAAAACAAATAAAGGGTATCATTTAAATACAAATAATTTTCCTCCCGGAAATTATATCTATCGCGCGCAGGTAAAGATAAATAACCAGGTGTTTGAACAAAAAGGCGAGTTCACAGTAAAACCACTTTTGGCTGAGTATACAGGATTGGTCGCAGATCACGCCTTGTTGTATAACATCAGCAAAAAAACGGGCGGACAATTATTTTATCCGAAACAAATGAATGATTTGCAAAAGAAATTATTGGATAATGAAAATATTAAAACACTTGTCCACGAACAAAAACAAGTGAATGATTTTATAAATTTGAAAATAGTATTTTTTGTTCTACTGCTATTTTTAAGTATCGAATGGTTTGTACGTAAATACAACGGGCTTAGCTAGTGATAAAAATTGTTACCATAACAGGGGCAAGGCCTCAGATTATTAAAGCAGCGGCGATCAGCAGAGCTATAAAAAATAATTTTGCAGATAAAATAAAGGAAGTGATTGTGCATACCGGTCAGCATTATGATGAAAACATGAGCGCTGTTTTTTTTACTGAGTTAGGAATTCCTCAACCTGCTTATAATTTAAACGTTGGCAGTGGTTCTCACGCGATTCAAACCGCGGCCATGATAAAGGGCATTGAAGAGATACTGAAAAAAGAAAAACCAAATGCACTGGTGTTGTATGGAGATACAAATTCTACTCTGGCAGGTGCAATCGTTGGCTCAAAAATGAATGTTCCTGTAATTCATATTGAAGCAGGGCTTCGTTCTTTTAATAAGCAAATGCCTGAAGAAATAAACCGTATTGCCTGTGACCAGGCATCAACACTCTTATTTTCTCCCACTAAAGCAGGATTTGATAATCTTGTAAAAGAAGGTTTTAAAGCAGACACGAAAATTCCTTATAATGCCGACAATCCTAAGATTTATCATTGCGGCGACGTGATGTATGATAACAGCCTATATTTTGCCGAAGTAGCCGAGAAGAAATCAAAAGCGATGGAACTGTACGGGTTGAAAAAAAATAATTTTATTCTTGCAACGATACATCGCGATAGTAATACAGACATACCTGAAAGATTAAATGCTTTATTCTCGGCGCTGTTTGAAATCCATCAGAAAAATAATATTCCCGTAATACTTCCCTTACACCCGCGTACAAAAAAATATTTACCGGAAAACCTGGATAAAAAATTATTAAAGGAAATTACAAATTCAAAGCAATTTATTATTTGCGAGCCTTTATCATTTTTAGATATGGTATTGCTTGAAAAAAATTGTTCTTTGGTTATGACCGACAGCGGCGGCGTACAAAAAGAAGCTTTTTATTTCAGGAAACCCTGCATCATTCTTCGCCCGGAAACAGAATGGGTAGAATTACTTGCCTATAACGCAGCCATTCTTGCCGATGCAAACAAAAAGAAAATTCTTGACGCTTATACTCATTTCTCGAAAGAAATGATTATTGATTTTCCGGATTTGTTCGGCGACGGGCATGCCTCTGAATTTATTTGTAACGAAATAGTAAAACATTTTTCATAATGTTATTGGTTTACACGCATAAAATTTCTCCACGCTTTAAGTACATTGCCGATTTTGTATTGGGTGATTTATGTGGCTTTGAACTTGTTTACACGAACAGCAGCGGCGAATTTGTTTCGCATAACGGTCCCAAACTGAGCTATTATGAAACTCCGTTGGCAGAAGAACTCCATGTAATTCCTAACGGATTACTTTTCGAAAAAGGGATTAAACCTCAGAATATTTCTCTCTCAAAATGGAATGAAATACCTGTTCTTTTTAAAAATACCAATCCTTTAATTCCTTTCGATATTTTCTCCGCTTCTTTTTTTCTGCTTAGTCGTTACGAAGAATACCTTCCACATATTGCAGATAGCTATAACCGTTTTGAAGCCGATAGCAGTATCGCTTTTCAGAATAAATTTTTGCATTTACCGGTAATTAATTTGTGGGCAGAAGAATTGAAAAAAATAATTCTTTCGAAAAGCCCCGGACTAAAGCATAAAGAAAATTCCTACCAATATATTTCTACTGTGGATATTGATAATGCCTGGGCTTTTAAACACAAAGGCTTTATGCGTACGGGAGGTGCTTACCTGAGGTCACTTTTACATCTGGACTTTACCGATTTTAAGGAACGGACACTTACACTTGCAGGCCGTATGCATGATCCGTATGACACTTATGAGCTATTGTTAAGTGTGCAGGAAGAATTTAAATTAAAAATGATTTATTTCTTTTTGTTAGGGAATTACGGCGTAAACGATAAAAATATTTCAGCCAATAATTTTCCTTTTCAGTCGCTTATAAAACAATTAGCCGATTACGCGGAAACGGGAATACACCCTTCTTTCGGCTCTAATGACAATGGTAACCTGGTTAAAATCGAAGTGAACCGCCTCGCAAACATAACGCATAAACCGGTTGCAAAAAGCAGGCAGCATTTTTTAAAGCTACATTTTCCGG
>Ga0210400_10003108_pt1 | contig 14844 bp, 8 predicted proteins | sample IncBWH26MmetaG_FD_155456 | JGI IMG/M metagenome (GOLD analysis project Ga0210400, IMG submission 155456) | Forest soil microbial communities from Barre Woods Harvard Forest LTER site, Petersham, Massachusetts, United States - Inc-BW-H-26-M | ecosystem: Environmental > Terrestrial > Soil >... | reverse complement strand
TACTGGGAACCGGGACATCCGTGCTGGAAAAACCGATGCGGTCGAATTCCAGCTTGAGGTAGCCCTTACCAACGAAATGCCCGGGCTCCTTATCCGCCTCCAGGTGTCCTCCAAGATAGCTTCCCCGGGGAAAAACACTCTGTCCAAATTCGCGGAGGCTGTTCAAGTGGCAGATTACAGGGTCGCCAATATCGGCGGTGGCTGAGGAAAAATTTGGCTCGTCGAGCGTGCAACGAATCAGGGTGCCGGCGGGCACCAGGATGTCCTGAGCCATCGCGCTCGATGGCAGCCCCAGAAACACGAATGAGAGAATCAAAATCAAATACATGGAAATGCGTCGCATGTGCTACCTCCCGGTTTGCGGGCCGGCATGCAAAACCTGAAGCTGCGGGACACCAGAAGACTTTGCGTTGCCAGGACTCGCCCAAAGTTCCAATGCGCGCAAGCTACTCTTTCTTTGGCAGATTAGCAATACGGATAATTTACATTACTTCAACAAAATAAAGGAGTTACTCACCCACACTTGTTCTTAAACCCTATCAACCCACATGCCGGAGAAAAGTTGCCGGGTGCTCATTGCAAGAGCAAAGACAGGGGAAAAAATCATGTGCGTACATGTTATTGGAAGAGGTTCTAAACATGGTGCTCTCGCCCGTTCGGTTAGCCGACGGCGATCTGTGGCTTCCGGTTGGCTCTGATGGGGAGACGGGATGATTTTGTCGACTGTTCAGGGCATGGTCGCACTTGGCAGTCTCGGAATTCGCGTGGTATCCAGAATCGGTTCCATTATTCTTGCGGACTTGGACATGCGCGGATTAGCCCCCGGGGTGGCGGCTGGAGTTTCACCCCTTGCGTCCGCGACTGGGGATTGCGCTGAAGCATGAGTAGCACACAGCGATTTTCAGTAGCCGCCAAAATAAAGTGTTTTGGCACGCAGCTTTCAACCAACCGCACCAAATGAAATGCTCGGTGCCGCATCTGCCTGGTCTGTACACTCAGCTTCTCTGCATTTAGTTCTCCTTCGACTCACAACTTAGAACTTTCAACTTTCAACTTCGAACTCCCCTCCGGGTGTGCGACTTAAAAGGGAAAGTTAAGCGGCCCGGCGTCCCTCCCAATAGTTTTCAAATTCGCCATTGAGCTGGCAGCAACGTAGGGCCACGATTGCGTTGGCCCCTCGAACGGTCCAAAACATTCCTGATCTCTTGAGACGCACAGCGATTACAGTTCTGCAGCCAGCTTCGATCACACCTGAGCCCACAAAGAGGTGTTGGCGACGAAACTTGGGATATCGCATGCGCTCTCGATTCCGCTCAAAATAGTCTGCTTCGGTGCGAACCTTGTCTGCGATTTCGGCGTTCTCGGACTTGATCGCGCGGAGTGCGCCAACCAACTTTTCGATTTTGCCGCGATCCAGCAGCTTCTGGTGCATCTTCATCCAGGCTTTTTGTTTTGCTTCGTCATTGGGGTACAGCTTGCGAGCTACGTACCAGAGATGCTGGCGCGCGTGGTAGAGATCGACGATTTGAATGGCACCCGGAAAGTGCAGCTCGACAATATTCCAGATCCACTCGGCGCCGTCGCCCATAACCACCTTCAGCAGCGCGCGGCTCCATCCGCGTCGGGAAGCTTCGGCATACATTCGTGGGCCAAATTCTTCTGCCGTTTCGATCGCTCCCGTGTAGGTGGTGGAATCCGGGTCGCGGATGGCATAGCCCTCCTTATCCCAGGTGGTCTGCGTGAATACGCACCCTAATTTACACTCCCGCGTATGGGCGGGTTGGCCTTCGACCTTGCCCTGCCGACCCGCCGTTTCTTTCTTCACCACGGGGATACCGGTTCCATCCATCTGCACGTAGATCATGCGGATGGGTTCGCCGATTATCACGGGCAAGTCCAACTGGAGGGCTCTCTGGATCTCGGCCTGTTCGCGCTGAGCGATATCGGTCCCAATGGCTTCTGCCGTGCGTTCCACCGATTTCGTGGTCACCTCCAGGCCCGCCAGGATCTTCATCTGTTCTCGACCGTCATCAAACGGTGCCTCCTGCCCAACCATGGCTTGCATGCGGCGTACTCCGGGAGAGAATTCCGTATTCTCGATATCCAGTTCGACGTCCACGGGAAATTGCCCTCGGCCACAGTGCGCGCACAAATAGTAGGGACGCGAAACTTCCACCCGCCCCAAGGCGGTCAGCACGGCCTTGCTGCGCAGCCCATGATAATGGGCCTGTTGGCCACAAGGGCAGGCTAACGTATGCTCTTCTTTGCCGGGGGCGGGAAATTCGAGCAGCTGGCTCAACGCGGCGGCACCGGCGCGATGTAAAGCCGAGCGCATGGCCATCTCGGTCGCCTCCAGATCCAGCCGCCCCCTCTTGTGCCGATCCTCGAACACTATCCGTAAAAACCGCTCTACTTCGCGCGTGATCTCTTGCCGGATCGCTTCGACCGTTTTTTTTTCCGCTCCGTCTCGGCCTCCTCCTCAACAGGCCGCAAACGACAGATCTCCGCACTGGTTCCGAGAAACTCACGAGTAAGCTGTTGGAATTTCCGGAATTCCTCGACTTCTCGCTCCGCCTTCTGGATCGCCGCAGGCGTCGACAACGCTTCCGAGACGGTCTTGCCATTGACCTTATAGGTCAGCCGGAAATTGGGGCCGTGACCAGGCTCGCCGGGCTGATGACAGCGACAGTCCGGCTTCCCGCACCGACCTGACGTGCCGGTTATGCTGCCGGGGCGAAGATCACCGAGTTGCGCGATGCGCTGAGCAATCACTTCACGCTGCTGTTCTAAATCCGGAAGGGAGTGGGTCATGTGGGGGGCCTCCTATTCCGAGCGTACTATATACGCAAGGAACTAGCCACCCGAAAAGTATATTAGCCCTTTGTCCCTTTAAAGTCGCCCGCCCCTCCCCTCCGCGCCCCTTGCCTTTTCCTCTCCGTTGTATTCTATTTATCGCGCACCCGAGGACCTGGTTCAGCCTCCGGCCACTAGAGGCTTTCGAAGTACGCATGGTCAACTACGACAGCGGAGCAAATCACCCGGAGACGCCGCAGACCGGTTTCCTGTCCCGCTACGTTTTCAGCACAAACCACAAGACCATCGGCCTTAACTATCTTTGGCTCGCGCTGTGCAGCGTTTTCCTCGGCATGGCCATGTCGCTGCTCATGCGCATTCATCTTGTATGGCCGGCAGCGCATCTCCCGTTCCTCTCCAGCCTCGGCGACTCGCCGGATCGTTTTGCCGCCCTCACCACGCTCCATGGTTCGCTGATGGTTTTTCTGGTGCTTACCGCCGCGCCCCAGGCGGGGTTCGGCAACTATTTTCTCCCGCTGCAAATCGGCTCACGCGAAATGGCCCTCCCCACGCTGAACCTCCTCGCGTTCTGGGCCACGGTGGCCTCGTTCGCAGGCATGACCGGCGCGTTCTTAATCTCCCCCCCATCGGGAATCACGCTGTGGATCGTCAGCGTCGCCATCTTTTGTGCTGCGTCCCTTCTCAATGCGCTCAATTTCAGCGTCACCACCATCGATCTCCGCGCCAAAGGCATGACCCTGCCGCGGCTTCCGTTGACCGTTTGGGCTTGGTTCATCAACGCCATCCTCGGCATGTTGATTTTCAGCATCCTCCTGGCGGCCTGCGCCTGCCTGCTTTCGGATCGCCTTTTGAGCACGCATTTTTTTCCGCCGTTCTATTTCCTTACGGGCGGGCCGGTCGGCACTATCCCAAGTGCCGCTTCCATTCTTTGGCAGCGTCTCTTCTGGTTTTTCGCGCAAGCCGAAGTCTACGTTGCCATGCTTCCGTGTTTTGGCCTCACCACTCATCTCGTTTCCACGTTTTCCCGCAAGCCGGTTTGGAAGGAACGCCTCGTGGTTCTGGCGCTGTGCGGCGTGGGCCTCTTCGGTTTTTGCGTATGGGGCCAGCACATGTTCTCCAGCGGGATGAATCCGTTTTCGCCCCTGGTCTTTTCACTTTTGGCCTCCTCGCTCGGACTGCCCGCCACGATCCTTCTGGTCAGTTGGCTCGGCACACTCTGGAACTCGCGCATCCAGCTCAAGACCGCAATGCTTTTCGCGCTCGGTTTCATTTCACTTTTTCTCTCCGGCGGACTCTCCGGGATTTTCCTCGCGCGCCACGATCTCGCCGCCGCTGCCGTCAGCGACGATTTCGTCACCGGCCATTTCCATCTCGTCATGGGTGTCGCGGCCACGTTCGCCATTCTTGGCGCACTTTTTTTCTGGTTCCCCAAGCTTTTTGGCCGCCGCCTGAATGAACCGCTTGGCAAACTGCACTTCTGGATTACCTTCGTCGGCGTCTACTGCGTCTTCATGCCCATGCACTGGCTCGGCCTGATCGCGCACTCACACGTTGCGCCGGGCAGCCCGCTGGCCTCCGTCGCTGCCGCCGGCTCCGCAATTCGCACCTTCATCACCGTCGCGATTCTCCTCACGGTTTTCGCGCAGGGGCTCTTCCTCATCAATTTCCTTTGGAGCCTCTTCCGCGGCGAAAAGGCCGAAGAATGCAACCCCTGGCGGGCCACCACTCTCGAATGGAGCGTACCCTCACCGCCGCCCGCCGATGATTTTGGCCTCAGCGACCCGGTCGTGTATCGTGGAGCTTACGAATTTAGCCTGCCGGATGTGGCAGAAGATTTCGTGCCACAGCACTTTGCGCCGGAGCAAAGTGCCACGGCCCGCGAGTCTGGAAAATAGAGAAGATCACCATGCCGGGCACAACCGCATTTCCGGACATCGAACACGTCGTTGAAGACATCGGCGGCGGAGGAGGCGGCCCAACTCCGCCCGCTGGCGGAGGCGGTGATGGCGACGACGGCAACAAGCGCCGCCGTCCAGGGGGGCCCCCCTCATCGAACCGCTATTACACCGGCATCGCTCTCGGTATCGTTTCCATTCTGATGTTCTTCATGGCGCTTGCCAGCGCCTTCCTGGTGCGAAGAGGCACGAGCGGCGACTGGATTCCCGTTCATCTCCCGGTAGTGTTGTGGCTCAACACGCTCGCGCTCATCGCCAGCAGCTTCACGCTGGAGCGGGCGCGCCGCGCTCTCTCACGGCTCGATCTCTCTGGCTTTCGTAAACTATGGACCGTGACGACGGGACTCGGCGCACTTTTTTTGATCGGCCAGCTCGTCGCGTGGCGGCAACTCGTTGCTCAGGGCGTCTTCATGGCCAGCAATCCCGCCAGCAGTTTCTTCTACATTTTCACTGCCGCCCACGGCTTGCATCTCCTCGGTGGGGTCGGCGCACTGCTCTACGTTTTGGTTCGCAAATTCGAAAATACGCGCATCGCGCTGCCCGCGGCGGCGGAAATCGCTTCTTACTACTGGCATTTCATGGATGGACTTTGGGTTTTCCTGCTGGCGCTTCTGTACCTGGGCAAATGAAGTTCTAATTTTCAAAAAATTCAACACTTCAGAAATTCAGCGACGGCTTCGACCACTCGCGCGATCTGCTCTTTGCGCAGTTCGGGATACATCGGCAGCGAAAGAACTTCTTGCGCGGCGCGCTCCGCGTGAGGGAAGTCGCCGGCCTTGTGTCCCAACGCGGAGTATAGCGGCTGCAGATGCAGCGGGTAAGGATAATAAACCGCGCTTGCGATTTTTCTTTCGCTCAGGAATTTCTGGAGGGCATCGCGCTGCTCGATTCGAACGGTGTACTGGTGGTAGACGTGTTCGAAACCTTCTGGCGCGAGCGGCGGCATGACGCCGGGAATCTGCGAGAAGAGCCGGCTGTATTCCGCGGCGTGCGATTGGCGGGCGCGCTGCCAATTCGAAAGATGGCACAACTTTACCCGCAGAATCGCGGCCTGGATTTCATCGAGGCGGCTGTTCCAGCCGGGCTCGCTGCTCAGATATTTTGCTGATTGGCCGTGATTGCGGAGCGTTCGAATGCGGGCCGCGAGTTCCGCGGAATTCGTCACCACCATTCCCGCGTCGCCGTACGCGCCCAGATTTTTCGTGGGGTAAAAACTGAGGCATGCGACGTCGCCGAGCGAACCGGTCCGCCGGCCTTTGTAGGACGCGCCGATGGCCTGCGCGTTGTCTTCGATGACCGGCAACTTGCGCGACTTCGCAAACGCCAAGATCGGATCCATGTCCGCTGCCAGGCCATAGAGATGCACGACCATGATGGCGCGGGTTCGCGGCGTCACACGGCGTGCGACTTCGGATGGATTGATATTGTAAGAGTCCGGGCGAATGTCCACGAAAACCGGCTTGGCGCCAAGGGCGCTGACGGCGCTTGCCGTGGCCACAAATGTAAACGGCGGCAGGAGCACTTCGTCTCCAGCCTGAACTCCGCACGCGCGCAATGCCAGAATTAGTGCGTCCGTTCCGGAAGCGAGACCGACACCGTGGGCGACGCCGCAGAGTTTGGCGATTTCTTCTTCCAGCGCGGCTCCTTCGCGGCCCAGCACAAATTGCTGCGACGATATCACGCGCTCGACGGCCGTTCGAATTTCGCCGGCGATCGCGGCGTATTGCGCGGACAGATCGAGCTGCGGAACGGGGTCGAGCGGGGAGGGAATTTGAGGCTTTGAGGTCATTGCTTTGTGGCACGCTCAGTATACGTCAATTGGGTTTTGGGCTCGGGGAGGGCGGATTGCTAACAGGTTTTTTTGGAGGGCACCCGACCGGGTCGGGGCGCCCTTACGACGAAAACAAAAGCACGGGTCTGAAGACCCGCCACTACAAAGACAGGCAATCCCCTATAATGATGCGGCTTCAAGAATGTTTGCAAAACGCACCAATTGGAATTTGGCGCCGAATCGGCTGAGCGAAGCGCTGGCAGTGTATCGCGCGGCGGGGAAGCCGTTGCTCGATCTGACGGTTTCGAATCCCACGGAATGCGGATTCGAATACGATGGCTCCGCCATCCTGAATGCGTTGAGCAACCCGGCAGCGCTTTCGTATGAACCCAATCCGAAGGGGCTGGAATCCGCTCGCCGCGCGGTTGCTGGTTACTACGCTGAACGCAAAGACGAAGTCTCGATCGAGGACATTTTCCTCACCACGAGCACGAGCGAAGCATATTCCTACGTCTTTCGAACGCTTTGCGATCCTGGCGATGAACTTCTGATTCCTTCGCCGAGCTATCCGCTGTTCGATTTTCTGGCGGACATCCAAGATGTTAAGTTGGTGCGCTATCCGCTGCTTTACGATCACGGATGGCAGATCGATTTCCATGCGCTCGAGCAGGCCATGACGCCGCGCACGCGCGGGGTGATCGTCGTCCACCCCAACAATCCGACGGGGCACTTTGCGAAGCAGGCGGAAATCGCGAAGCTGAATTCCATTTGCTCCGCGCGAGAGATGGCTATTATCGCCGATGAAGTGTTCCTCGATTTTGCGCTGGACGGAAGCCGCGCTGCGAGCTTCGCGGCGAATCGCGGCGCGCCGACATTTACGCTGAGCGGGCTCTCCAAGATTTCCGGGCTGCCGCAGATGAAGGCCGCCTGGCTGATCGCCGGTGGGCCGCAACAATGGAAAAGCGAAGCAGTCGCGCGCCTCGAAGTGATCGCCGATACCTACCTCTCCGTGAATGCGCCCGTGCAACTGGCGATGCCCAATTTTCTAGAGCAGCGCCACGCTTTTCACAAACAGGTGATCTCGCGGGCCCAGCGGAACCTTGCGGAACTCGACCGTCAGTTGGCGGAGCAGAAGGCTTGTGCTCGGCTGACCGTGGAAGGCGGCTGGTGCGTTGTGCTGCGGGTCCCCGCGACGCATTCCGACGAGGACCTGGCGATAGAGCTTTTGACAACGCAGGGCGTCTCCGTCCATCCAGCTCATTTCTACGAATTCACGTCAGACGGCTATCTCGTCGTCAGTCTGATCACTCCTGAGCGAATATTCGCTGAAGGAACGACCCGCTTACTTTCATCGATGTAGCTCGTGGTAAAACCGCGAGTCTCCTAGGGTTGAAACCCAAGAATTGGGGAAGAGGCAGAGGCAAGGACCAGGGCTTCGTGGCGGTTTCCGGTGTGCTGCATGCTTTTCAAGAACTAAGGCTTCGCTTCGTGTATCTACTGATTTCCATAGACTATACTGCCCGCGGTATTTAAAGATATAAATTTCATCTAAAGAGCGAGCCTCACATTACATAAGTTATAGATAAATAAGAAATTAGCCGTTGGAAACTTCATATCAAGTAGAACTATCTTTGGAATTTAGATTGCACCCAGATAGCCACAACGAGAGTTTCTTATTTGTGTGTCAGGGCGGGGGTTCTTTGTATTTCTGAAAATCTAGGAGGAATTAGTGATGCATTATTCACGTTTTCTGAAGTTTTTCGCGCTACTTATGTTAGTCGGTTTTTCCTTCAATCAAGTATTGGCGCAGACCACTATTTCTGGCGAAATTACCGGCACGGTTACAGACCCAAGTCACGCTTCTGTGCCTAATGTCGCCGTCACGCTTAAGAGCGCCGATACCGGCGCCACACAGACGACTACGACGGGAAATTCCGGGGATTACCGGTTTCCGCTGTTGAGACCCGGACAGTATACGGTCTCTGCTGCTGTATCAGGTTTTGAGCGTATATCTATCTCTGCCGTGACAGTTTCCCTTGGGCAGGTCACCAACGTTCCCATTCTGCTGTCGGTGGGAAAAGCCACTGAGACAATTGAAGTAACTGCGGCCGCTCCGCTTTTGAATACCGAGAATGGCAACATCACCGCCAACTACAGCGAAAGGGAAGTTGAACTACTGCCTTCGCCTGGCCAGGATCTGACCAATTACGCGCTGTCTGCGCCGGGGGTAGTACTGAGCACGGGGTCAGGGTACGGCAACTTTACGGCCAACGGCATGCCGGGAACCTCAAACCTCTATACCGTCAATGGCGGCGACATGAATGACCCATTCAACAACCTGAACAACTCTGGCTCCAGCAATAACATGCTCGGTACCAACGAAGTTCAGGAACTCACCGTGGTTACAAACGGTTACACCGGCGAGTACGGTCGTGCCGCGGGCGCCAACATGAATATCACCACTAAAGGCGGAGCGAATGACTTCCACGGCGGCGGGACTTGGTTTTGGAATGGCCGCTATCTGAATGCCAATGACTATTTCAGCAACTCTTTCGGTTCGCCACGTTCGTTTGCCAATAGTAATGAGTGGGGAGGAGACGTCGGCGGGCCCATCAAGAAGGACAAATTGTTTTTCTATTATGACAACGAAGGTCTGCGTTACGTGCTGCCGAATTCAATCAGAGTTTTCATCCCTTCGCCGCAATTTCAGGCCGCAGCGATCGCCAATCTTACCGCTTCCACAGCACCGGGCGTAAGCGCCGAAGTACCGTTTTACCAGAAAGCCTTTACTCTATACAACGGCGCGAACGGGGTTTCGCGCGCCACGCCAGTCACCGCAGCTTCAGATCCAGCTCTCGGATGTGGTGACCTTGCCCCCGGACCCAATAATCCCAATCCCAATGGAACACCCACGGGACTCGGTGGCACCTTTGGCGTTGACACCCCATGTGCTTTAACCTATCAGGGCGGTAACAACAACCTAAACAAGGAACGCTTGATGTCCGCCCGCGTGGATTACGTCGCTACTGCAAACGACAAGCTGTCGTTCCGATATTGGCAGGATCGCGGATTGCAACCAACGTATACCGATCCGATTAACTCGATTTTCAACACCCAGAGTACTCAGCCGCAGGATGCTGGCCAGTTAACTTACACCAAAGTCTTCACTCCCCGCCTCGTGAACCAGCTCATTGCCGGCGGCTTTTACTACAGCGCCATCTTCAATGCCGTCAACTTTCCGGCGTCGGTTGCAGCTTCTCCCTTCCAAGCCCCGATTTCTTTCTTTGATGGATCGCCGTTCAACAATACCGGTGGAGTTTTGTATTCTTATCCGCAAGGACGAAGGGTCTCACAGGCCCAGCTCGTGGACGACGTTTCCTGGACGAAGGGTGACCACGATTTGAAATTTGGGGTAAACTTTAGGGCCAACCGGTTTACCGACCTTACGCCATTCAGGAATACTACCGGGCGACTGGAAGTCTTTAGCATGACTTCCTTCTTCGACGGAGTTGCCGATCGCCTGGCCCAGCGCTTTGAGACGAGCAATGAGGCAGGTTTCAGAACCTACAGCTTGGGACTGTATGCCCAAGATGTGTGGCGGGCAACCGCAAAGCTGAAGTTGACTCTTTCCTTGCGTGCCGACAGGAACGATAACGAGTCCTGCCCCGGGGGTTGCTACTCACGTTTTGCCGGCAGCTTCCTGAATCTGAATCACGACGTGAACTCTCCTTACAATGCGGCCATCCAAACCGGCTTAACACAAGCATTTCCCAATCTGCAAGCCGCCGTGTGGGAGCCTCGGGTGGGCTTTGCTTACAGCTTACGGCACGATACTGTCCTCCGGGGGGGCTTCGGGATTTTTTCCGACCTGTATCCAGGACAGATCGCTGAGCGGTTCGTAAGCAATCCTCCGTTCGTCGCCAGCTTTAATATCGACGGTTTCAATATGGCTCCGGGAGTTGCCAATAGTGCATTCACCGCAGCCAGTCAATCCAACCAAGCGTTAGTGCAAGGGTTCAAGTCTGGTGGAACGCTGGCCAGCATCAAGGCCGCCGTTGCCGCCGCTGGAGGTACCTTCAGTCCTCCGACCATAGCGTCCGTTGTCAACAACGTGAAGAACCCGCAATATTTGCAGTGGAACTTCGAAGTCGAGCATTCGTTCGGGGATAAGACGACGATGACGCTCAACTACGTGGGTAACCATGGCCATGACCTATTCGTTGTGAATCCAGGACACAACACGTTTTGCCGTGCAACTAAAGCGTCTTGCGTAACAGACGGGTTCACTACTATCCTCCCGGCCGCTGCACCCGATGCACGCTTCAATGCTGTAACCGAACTGACAAACCAGGGAATCTCCAACTATGACGGGCTAACCGTTTCGCTTGTACGCCGCATCACACGCGGCTTTAGCGGGCAGTTAAACTATACGTGGAGCCATTCGTTGGACGACTCGTCCAATGGTGGTCTTCAGCCGTATTCACTCAACAATTCTAGCGATACCCTCTTAAGCCAGATTGATCCGACCAATTTGAGGCGGCTGAACTACGGAAACTCGGATTACGACTTCCGGCACAACGCGAGCGCCAGCTACATTTGGGAGTTGCCGCTTAAATCATCGAACGGCCTTTTGAATGAGGCAATCGGGGGTTGGACAGTCTCGCAGATTTTGCATGTACGCAGCGCGCAGCCCTACAGCGTGATCTCTACTGGCGTGCCGGGCAGCGTGCTTGGCAACGGCTCTGCCTCCCTCGTTCTGGGTAGTTTCCTGGGGGGCGGAAGTCCCAGTTGTGCTAAACCTGACGACACCTGCCTGAACTCCGGTCAGTTCACTATCAATGGGTACGGCAACATCCCGCGCAACTCGTTCCGTGGCCCGATGTACTTCGATACTGACTTGTCGGTGTACAAAGCCTTCAAGGTCAGAGAGCGTATGTCGTTTACACTTGGGGCGATCGCCTACAACGTTCTAAATCACCCGAACTTCGCCAATCCAGACGGAGTTCTGGAAGATGGTACGTTCGGCAAGATCACTGCTACGGTGTCGGCGGCAAGCAGTCCGTACGGGAACTTCCAGAGCGCGGCGGCTTCCGGACGAATCTTGCAACTTATGCTCAAGTTCAAATTCTGAGCTAGACCCACTCGCGAAGGCGGCCTCGAAAGAGGCCGCCTTCTTTTTTTGCTCCACATTATTTAATAGCCGCAACGCGGCGTGTTATCTGAAATAGGTAGCGGTGCTGGCACCCAGAACTAGGTCGCAAGAACTACCTTTGCCTTACTACCGATGGTTCTTGAGCTGAGCGATTTCCGCGCGGACGCGATCAGCACGCGCCCCGTTCGGTTCTTCCGCCAAGAAAAGCTGAAGCTCCGCCAAGGCATCCGGTAGGCGGTTCTCGCGTTCAAAGGCACGCGCAGCCATGTAGTGAACCACCGCAAAGTTCTGGTGCGGCAGAGCGTGCACGGTGTGCGCAGTGGCGATAGCGGCGTCGAAATGCTTATTCAGAAGTTGCGCCTGCGCGAGCAGCGTCATTGTCTCGGGATTGTTGGGTTCGGCCTGGCGGGCGTTCTCCAGCAGGGTTTCCGCGCGTGCCGCGTTCTTGTCCTGGAAGCACAGCTTGGCCAAGTTGACCAATGCGGGCACCAGGTGGTCATTCAATCCAATGGCTTTCTCCAGCGCCTCGCGTTCGTGCGCGGGATCATTCAGGTGGCCGTACACCACCCCAATGTTGTTATAGGCCACGGCATACTGCGGATACAGGGAGATAGCACGGGTCAACTGTTGGAGAGCTTTGGTCCAGTCTCGGCCGGCCATCGTCTTAACAGCCCTGTCGAACTCCTTGCGGGCGCTTTTGGGGACATTTAAGTCCACCGCTGCCACGGAGGGAGAAACTTGCCCCACCGGATTCGCATTGGCTTCATTGCTGCGGTGAACCGTGATGAACAGGTCTTGGCTGGCTTTGCGCCGGTCGACTTCGAAGACACCACTGTCTGCCGCCTCAATCCCTTCCCCCGTTACGATGACGTGATAGTTGCCAACAGGGACTCCAATGAAGTCCGTGCGCCCTTGATCATTTGTGAAGCTTTCCGACACAGGCGAGCTGCTGGATCCGTTCATCAACTGCACCCGCAGTTGCAGGCCGGCGGAGCGGTCATTTGTGTACACAACATGAACGTGGACGTTTCCAACTTGACTTGGATCCATGCCTGACCGTCCGACCTGAGCATTGGCACTTGTAGTGACGAACGAGAACATTCCGAAGAAAAGCAGATGGCGGTACCGCATATATGCCTCTCGAGAGGCGGCAAACTGTTCAACAACGCTACAGCATGATCATCAGCGGCAGAGCCGATGGTGCCGTAGCCCGAGCCCGGAGCAACTTCTATAAGTGGCCGGCTGTTCTAAACCAGAATTCTACTGCTTCATGGCTCGCATAACCAGAGGGCGGTTTCGAATTTGAGGTAGCAGTCAAAGGCGGGGCATAGCCCGCAGCGCCTAGCGCAAACGACCGGGAGGGTCAGCGGGGGACGGCATGGCGGCGGATTTCCCGTTGCTTGGGGAATTGGCGGTGACGTGTACGGGGGCCGGCTGGGGGATTCCTGCACCAGCGTTTAGCTCAAGATGGTCTTTGGCGCAGGCGGGGCAGTAGGCTTTGCCGGTATCCTCATCGCGCAGGCTGGCAAGTTCGTAGCATCCGCAGATGCAATCGCAGTAGCCGGTTTCAGAGGCTGTTTTGATGGGGATGAGAGCCATTGCAACGAGAGTTTACGTTTTCACGCTGCGGGATGCAAGAGCAGCCCGCACCTTGAGCCTCAGGCTCCCGCCGTGCGTCCTATAGGTTCTTCAGTTGCGCCAGGCGAAACGGGGAACCGAGGTGTTCCCGCAGTTCCACCCAGTGCTGTTCCGGAATGGTCATGAACACGTCGACGACCGCGGGGTCAAACTGGCTGCCGGAGCAGCGCTTAATCTCTTCGCGGGCATGGGACATCGGCAAGGCTCGGCGGTAGGGACGGTCGCTGATCATGGCATCGAGAGAATCGGCGATGGTAAAGATGCGCGCGCCAAGAGGAATCTGTTCGCCCTTCAGTCCGCGGGGGTAGCCCGAGCCGTCAAAAAACTCCTGGTGCGCGAGCACGATCTCTGCGGCGTCGCGGAGAAACGGAATGCGAATCAGCATGTTGTAGCCGATTTCGCAGTGTTTGCGCATGATCTGTTTTTCGTCGTCGTTCAGGGGGCCCGGTTTGCGCAGAATGCCATCGGGAATGGCCATTTTGCCGATATCGTGGAGGAAAGCGGCGCGCGCCAGGATGGCCAAATACGAATCCGGCACGGGCATGGCTCTGGCGACGGATATGCAAAACGCGGTGACCCGCTGGCAATGCCCTTCCGTTTCGGCATCCTTCAAGTCCAGGGCGCTTCCGAGAGCCTCGAGCGTGTCGTCGTAAGATTGCTCCAGTTCCACGTGCTTTGCGGTGAGCTGCGCGGTGCGTTCCTCGACGAGCTGCTCGAGATTGCGCTGATAGTTTCGGTTTTCGATGATCAGACGGCGGTGCTGCAGCGCGCGTCCCACGCCCAAAAAGAGCTGGTCCTTTTCGAAGGGCTTGAGGATGTAGTCATAGGCGCCGCGACGAATGGCTTCCAAGGCTGTGGAAATGTCATGGATGGCGGTGACCATGATCACCGGCACTTCGGGGTCGTATTGCCGCATCCATTCGAGAAGACGGATCCCGTCCATCTCCGGCATGATCATGTCGCTCAAAACAAGGTCGGGCGTTAATTTCTTGACCTGGTCCTGCGCGACGCGGCCATTCTGCACGGCCGTGCAATGGTAGCCCTTTGATTCGAGCATGGTCGAAACGACCTCGCGAATCGCTTCCTCATCGTCCACGACCAGAATGTTTTCCATCTCCACGGTTGGTTGGCCCCCACTAGGCATTATATGTGACGGCACACACAATTAGTGGTGGCCTTGCCTAGTCAGAAAATAGCGTGTTAGCGTCAAGGAAGGGCATTCACTCAGAGCTTCTCGCCGTCCATATCCAGCTCCGCGGCAGCACGAGCACCGCAGCGACGGCACTACCAGCCGGGAGGCGGGGCATGGTGTTGGCGAATCAAGGCCTGCTAGGGATCGCTTTCTTCGAAGCAACTGCCTCGATCATCTTGCTGGTTCTTTTTCTTCTTTTCCGCCGCGATCACCAGGCGGGCTATTTCCGTTTTTGGCTTACCGGATGGTGCTGCTTTACCTTCTCGTCGTTGTGCGAGGTGGCGCTGCTGATTCGTCAGATTCCGGGATTGAATCTGGCCAT
>Ga0210400_10003105_pt1 | contig 14851 bp, 16 predicted proteins | sample IncBWH26MmetaG_FD_155456 | JGI IMG/M metagenome (GOLD analysis project Ga0210400, IMG submission 155456) | Forest soil microbial communities from Barre Woods Harvard Forest LTER site, Petersham, Massachusetts, United States - Inc-BW-H-26-M | ecosystem: Environmental > Terrestrial > Soil >... | reverse complement strand
GGAAGGCTACGAGGTGGTCACCGTCGAGGACGTGGCCGACCGCTCCGACATCTTCATCACCGCCACCGGCAACAAGGACGTGCTCACCGTCGACCACATGCGGGCGATGAAGAACAACGCCATCGTCGCCAACATCGGCCACTTCGACAGCGAGATCCAGATCGCCGGCCTGCGCAACTTCAAGTGGGACGAGATCAAGCCGCAGGTCCACCACGTGGAATTCCCGGACGGCAAGAAGATCATCGTGCTGTCGGAAGGCCGCCTGGTGAACCTCGGCAACGCCACCGGCCACCCGAGCTTCGTGATGAGCGCCAGCTTCACCAACCAGACCCTGGCCCAGATCGAACTCTGGACCCAAGGGGCCAAGTACCAGACCAAGGTCTACACCCTGCCCAAGCACCTCGACGAAAAGGTCGCCATGCTGCACCTGGGCAAGCTGGGCGCGAAACTGACCACGTTGTCGAAGGACCAGGCGGACTACATCGGCGTGACCCCGCAGGGACCGTTCAAGCCGGATCACTACCGCTACTAGGATGGGCGCGGCGGCGGCGACGCATCCCCCGAAGCGACTGCCGCACTGGTTGCAGGTGCGGCGGGGGCCTCCGAGGGCTGCGTCCAACCTCGGGTTGCGATAGACCCCCATGGTGCCGCTCGCCCTGATTCTCTCCTCCTTCGTCGCCGCCAGCCGGATCGGCGGCGCGGCGCAGCAATATGTGCTGGCGGCGCACCGGATCGATCCGGTGCTGGTGCCGACGGTGATGATGGGCCGCAACCCGGCCCGCGGGTCGGGCGGCCAGGCGACCCCGCCGGAGCTTTTCGCCCGGATGCTGGCCGACGTGGAGGCCGACGCCCTGTTCGGGATGGTCGACCTGGTGATCACCGGCCACTTTTCCTCGGCCGAGCAGGTGGAGATCGCCGCCGACGCCCTGGCCCGGATCCAGGCGGCCTCCTCGCGCGCGCCGGTGGTGGTGGTCGACCCGATCCTGGGCGATGCGCCCAACGGCCTCTATGTGAAGCCGGAGGTGGCGCGGGCGGTGGCCGAGCGGCTGGTGCCCCTGGCCGACTGGATCACCCCGAACCTCTGGGAGCTGGCGCATCTGGCCGGCGCAGAGCCGGCCGATCCCGCCGCCGCCGCCGCCGCCGCCCGCCGGCTGGGCAAGCCCGCCCTGGTCACCTCGTCGCCCGCCGGCCCTGGCGAGATCGGCCTGCTGCTGGTCGAGGCCGAGACGGCCACGCTCTTCGCCCACCCCCGCCTAGCCCAGGCGCCCAACGGCACGGGCGACCTGGTCGCCGCCAGCTTCGGCGCGGGCCTGGTGGAGGGCCTGACGCCCTACGCCGCCGCTGAACGGGCCGCCCGCGCCGCCAGCGAGACGGTGAGCGCCGCCCAGGATTGGGCCGCGCCGGACCTGCCGATCATCGCCCTCGGCGAGCGGCTGGTGCGCCCGACCGCGCCCTTGCGTATAGAGCGGCTCTGACCGAGGCGATCAGGACTCCGGGCATGGCGCGACAGGCGGCCTCTCTGCGGGTGGAAGGGCGCGTCCAGGGCGTGGGCTACCGCTGGTGGGCGGTGCAGGCCGCCCGGCGCCTCGGCCTCGACGGATGGGTGCGCAACCGCGCCGACGAATCCGTGGAGATCCTGGCCATCGGCGAGGCGCAGGCGCTCCGGCAATTGGCCGACGCCTGCCACGAGGGCCCCTCCGGCGCGCGGGTGGCCTCGGTGACGGTGACGCCGGCCGAGGACGACGGCAGTTTGGGTTTCGAGCAGAGGGCGACGCTCTAGATGGTGGAAATCTCAGGCCTCGCGCCCAGCCGTTTCGCGGCGGTCAAGGACGCGTTCGCAGCCAACTTCGACGCCGGCGAGGAGCTGGGCGCGCGCTTCGCCCTGGTGGAGGCGGGCGAGACGGTGCTGGACATCTGGGCGGGATTCGCCGACCGCGGCCGCACCCGGCCGTTCGATGAGCGGACCCTGACGCCGATCTTCTCCACCACCAAGGCCATCGCCGCCCTGCTCATCGCCCGCCTGGTCGACGCCGGGAAGCTGGACTACGCCCAGACGGTCGCCTCGGTGTGGCCGGAATTCGCCCAGGCCGGCAAGGCGGCGGTCACCGTCGAGCAGGTTATGTCCCACCAGGAGGGACTGCCGGGGTTCGCCGACCAGATGGATCCGGCCCTGTGGTTCGACTGGGACGCGATCTGCGCCAAGCTCGCCTCCATGGCGCCCATGTGGCCGCCGGGCACGGCCAGCGGCTATCACCCGATCACCTTCGGCTACCTGGCCGGCGAGATCTTCCGGCGCGTGGAGGGGCGCACCATGGCCAAGGCCTTGCGCCAGGACCTGGCCGAGCCCTTCGGCCTGGACCTGTGGATCGGCATTCCCGACAGCGAGTTCGACCGGGTCGCCGAGCTGCAGCGGCCCAACGCCCTGCCGGACTTCGGCCGGCGCAACGAGCCGACCCGCGCGGCCTTCCTGACGCCCTGGGCCCAACCGGGCGGCCAGGGCGCGGCGGCGCTCCGGCGGCTGGAGCTGCCGTCGGCCACCGGCCAGGCGACGGCGCTGGCCCTGGCCCGGCTGATGGGGGCGCTGGCCAACGACGGCTGGCTGGACGGCGAGGACATCCTGTCGCCGGCCCTGATCGCCGAGGCGGCGCGCGAGCGCATCCGAGGGCAGGACCTGGTGCTGCCCTTCGAGATGAGCTGGGGCGCAGGATTCATGCGCAACGCGGCCGTCCACCCCTGGGGACCCGGCGACCAGACGTTTGGCCACTCCGGCTGGGGCGGCTCCTGCGCCTTCGCCGACCCCGAACGCAGGCTCGCCGGCGCCTATGTGATGAACAAGCAGTCCACCGACCTGCTGGGCGACCGCCGGCCCCGGCGGCTGATCGAGGCGGCCTACGCGAGCCTCTAATCCGCCGCGTGGACCACGGCGCGGTAGCGGTGCACCGGCGGCGGCATGGGTGAGCCGGCGCCCTTGACGCTCTTCCAGATGATTTCGTTCAGCCGCCGCACCGGGGCGCGGTCGGCGTCGGACCAGTCCATGCGGGCGCTCTCGCGGGCCCCGTAGGCATCGGGCGGGTTCTTCTCGTTGACGTCCCACTGGGCCGGCAGGCCCTTGAAACCCGTCAGGTCGGCCGTGGTCCCGAAGGCCGCATAGAACGGCGTCGCCGCGGCGTCGTACTGGCTGAGCGGCGGCATGCCGAGCAGGAGCTCGATCGACCGCACCATCGAACTGGTGGTGTAGAGGGTGGAATCGACGATTCCGCGCTTGATGTAGGGGCTGATCACCAGGCAGGCCGTGCGCCGGGCGTCGACGTGGTCGGGGCCGTCCTGGGCGTCGTCTTCCATGATGAAGATCGCCATCTGCGGCCAATAGCGGCTGTGGGTCAGCCGTTCGATCATCTGGCCGAGGGCCACGTCCTGGTTGGCGACCATCGCCCGCGGGCTGAACGACTTCGGGTCGGTCCCGTGGGTGTGGTTCTCCTGCATGGACATGACGATGTAGTTCGGCAGGCGCTTTTCCGGGTCGCGGCTGTCGTAGTTCGCCTCATAGGCCGCGAACTCGTCGAGGAAGACCTTGGCGTTCTCGGTGTCGCGCACGCGGTTCTGCAGGTAGTTGGGCGAGACGTGGCCGATCAGGCCGTTGGCGCCGGGCACGCTCGACATCGGCTCGCCGGTGGAGGCCCGCGTCGCATATTCGCCATAGCTGCGGTAGGTCAGGCCCTTGCGACGCGCCGCATCCCACAGGTAGCCGGACGACGGCATGTAGGCGAGCGAGCGGTTCTGCGCCTGGCTGTGGCCGCCGTAGTTGGCGGGCCAGGACTTCTCGTTCTGGTCGGTGGCGTAGGCCGCATTGGCCCAGGAGTGCCCGTCCTGGCTCACGTCGCCGTCGGCGTAGCAGTTGTCGAACGCCGCATACTGTTCGGCCATGGCGTGCTGGTTGGGGGTGATCTGGCGGCCGAAGATCGCCAGGCGCGGGTCGCCGTTGGTGTGGGCCAGGTCGCCGTAGACCTGATCGTAGGTCCGGTTTTCCTTGATGATGTAGATGACGTGCTTGATCGGCGAGCCCGCGCCGACCTTGCTCGGCATGATGGTCGGGCCGGCGGGCGGACGCGCCTCGGCGAGCAGGGCGTCGTTGTAGGGGGTGTTGGCGAAGACCTTTTTGGTCCAGCCCGCGAGCTTCGTCCTCAGCCCGGCCAGGGGCAGGCGCTCGACGCTGCTGCGCTGCAGGGTCTTGATCGTCTCGTCGCCGCCGAACTTGGAGGCCAGCGGACTGGTCGGCCCTTTCAGGGTCGGGTGCCCGGATTCGCCCTTGGTCGAGCCGATGTAGAGCGCCTGGCCGGCCTCGCCCAGGGTCAGGGCCGAAGGATACCAGCCGGCGGGGATGAAACCCAGGACCTGGCTGGTCGCGCGCTTGGCCACGTCGACCACGGCCACGTCGTTGTTGTCGGCGTTGGCCACGAACAGCAGCTTGCGCTTGGCGTCCAGCGCCAGGGAATTGGGCGTCGAGCCCTCGGGCGCCTTCGGATAGAGGGCCGTGGAGATGACCTGCATCACCTCCAGGGTCCGGGTGTCGATCACATAGACGGTGTTCTCGTTGGAGCAGGCGACGAACAGGCGCCCGTCCGCCGCCAGCAGCATGTCGTTGGGATTGAAGCCCACGGGGATGGTCTTGATGACCTTCTGGCTCGCCACGTCGACCACGCTGACGGTCTTGTCGCCCCAGTTGGAGACGAACAGCCGCTTGCCGTCGGCGGCCAGCGCCAGTTCGTAGGGGCTGACGCCCACCCGCACCCGCTTGCGGATCGCCCCGCTCTTGGCGTCGAAAGCCACCACGTCGGTGGCGGTCATGGAGGTCCCGCGATTGGCGGCCCAGACCAGGCCGCGCCTGGGATCCGACAGGACGCCCGACCACCAGGTCTGCTCGGTGGGCAGCGTGTCCCGGAACTCGGCGACGGGCTTGGGATCGAACCGCCCGTTGCGGTAGGCGAGCGCATAGATCGGCGCCAGGGAGGCCTCGATCTTCTTCTCGCCGTTGGCGTTGCCGCCCGAGACATAGAGCGTGTGGCCGTCGCCCGACCAGGCCAGGCCCAGCCAGGCGGTCTTCAGCGGGACCTCTTGCACCACCTTGTGGGTCCTGGCGTCGATGACGCTGAGCCCGTGGGGCAGGTAGCCGCCATGGCCGGCGACGATCACCTTGCCGTCCGGCGACACGACCATCTTCAGCACCAGGTCGCCCAGGTCGGCGACCGCCCTGCCGGCCGGGGTGATCCGCCAGCCGTTCGGCAGGTCGAAGCCGCCGCCCGGGACCGGGCCCGGAAGCTGGGTGGTCGCCTCGCCGATCGGCCGCGGCCTTGAGTCGGGGGCGGCCCCCAGGGCGGCGGTGGCGAGCGCGGCGGACAGGCCGGCCAGCAACAGGGGGCGGATGGGGCGCATGCTCTCGTCTCCGGGCGTTCAGCTTGACCGTGGCCGCCGGACGGGAGTGGGCGCCGCGCAGAGGCGGCCCGTCAAGCGGCGCAGAATCGCTGGGGAGAGGTCTGCGTGCGTCCTGCGAAGGCTTGATGACGGTATCTAGCCTCGCGTCCTCCCGGCAGGAGCCGCATGGTCCCGACCGTCCGGGCACGGCGCGGCGGTCGGGGCGGTCGGCGGCGGCTGGGCGAGCCGGAAGCTGGTCTTCACCACCGCCAGGTCGGGGCCTTGCTGGATCACCGTCAGATCGCCGACGACTGGCGGGTCGACCGCGTTGGCGAAGACCAGATGGGCGCGGGCGGTGACCGTCTCGGCCTGCTGGTCGAACGCCGGCGGCGGCTGGGGCGCCTCGGGCGCTGAGGCGCGGGCGGGCAGCCAGGCGCCCAGCATAGCGGCCGCCACGGCGGCTCCGGCGAACAGCTTCGGCATCGGCGCGGCTCCTCCTGCCTCGCGGCCAAGCTAAGGGCACCGCGCCGGGCGGCCCAGTTAAGCTTTGGTCATTCGGCGGGCTCGGTCAGCTCCAGCGCCCGCAGTTCCGGCCGCGATCGTTTCCAGGCCGCCCAGGCGAAGACCACGGCGCCGCTCCAGATGAACAGGAACGACAGGCCCCTGAGCGGCGTGAAGGCCTCGCCCTCCAGCACCCCCACGGCGAAGCCGGTGGTGGGCCCGAGGAACTGCAGGAAGCCCAGCGAGGACAGGGGGATGCGCCGCGCCGCCCAGGAGAACAGCACCAGGGGCACCGCGGTGAACGGCCCGCAGGACAGCAGCCACAGGGTCGAGGGCAGGTTCGCCGTCAGGTGGCCGGCGCCGGTCTTCTGGAGCCACAGCACATAGGCGAGGCCTGGGCCGGCCAGCAGCAGGCACTCCACCAGGAGGCCCGCCTGGGCCGAGACCGCGACCCGCTTGCGCACGATGCCGTAGCCACCGAAGCTGACGGCGAGGGCCAGGGAGACGATGGGCAGGCCGCCGACCGCCACCGCCTGCACGACGACGCCCAGCGCCGCCAGCGCGATGGCGACATAGCCCAGCCGGTCGATCTTCTCCTGGAACAGCAGGGCGCCGGCGGCCATGCCGAGCAGCGGGTTGATGTAGTAGCCGAGCGCGGTCTCCAGCACGCGGCCCGAGTTCACCGCCCAGATGTAGATCGACCAGTTGGCGCAGATCAGCACCGACGACAGGGCGAGCCACGCCAGCGACCGCGGGTTGCGGAACGCCGCCAACACCTCGCCGCCCTGGCGCGCGGCCAGGACGAACAGCAGCGCCATGGGAACCGCCCAGACGGTGCGGTTGGCGAGGATCTCCCAGGGCGAGATTCCGAGGCGCCCCATGGCCTGGAACACCAGCGGGACGATCCCCCAGATGAGGTAGCAGACGATCCCCGCAGTCAGCGCCAGGCGGGATTCGCCCGACGCTGACTTGGCGTTGGCGGCGATCAAAGCTTCGAACCTTTTGAAGCCCTCAATTGCTAGCTTTGCGGTGCGACATCAAGCTTCGGCCATCGAGAATAGGCGAAGGCCCAGATTCCGAACCAACCGACGACCGGGATCACGCTCAGGATCGCCCACCAGGGGCTCAGTCCGACCCGCGACAGCGCCTTGCTAGCGGGAATCATGGTGGCGAGCGCGGCCACGAGCACCAGCCAATGCCAAATCGACAGCGATCCCAAGCTTCGCCTCCTGCAGCCAAAAAATTGATCCAGGAATTCTATCCCGGCCTAAGGCCAAGCTAGATTCCAGCTCGCCCAGAAGCAAGAACAAATCATGAATCCCCGCGCGACCACGGCGGGTGGGCCACCACCGTCAGGCGATGGCTTTCTGGCGGATCAGGCCGCGCTCGTGGAGCAGCTCGGCGATCTGCACGGCGTTGAGGGCGGCGCCTTTGCGCAGGTTGTCGGCGACCACCCACAGGTTCAGCCCGTGCTCGACGGTCGGGTCGTTGCGGATGCGGCTGACGAACACCGGGAACTCGCCCTGGGCTTCCTTGGGCGTCATGTAGCCGGTGTCGTTGCGCTGATCGATGACGATCAGGCCGGGGCTTTCGCGCAGGATGTCGCGCGCCTCGTCCTCGTCGAGCGGCTCGTGGAACTCGATGTTCACCGCCTCGGAGTGGCCGACCATCACCGGCACCCGCACGCAGGTCACCGTCAGCTTGATGTCCGGGTCGAGCATCTTGTGCGTCTCGTCCCACATCTTCTGCTCTTCGTCGGTGTAGCCGTCGTCCTTGAAGGCGCCGATGAAGGGGATGACGTTGAAGGCGATCTGCTTGGGGAATTTCTTCGGCGGCGTGGCGCCCAGGACGAAGACGTTCTTCGTCTGGTCGAACAGCTCGTCCATGCCCTCCTTGCCGGCGCCCGAGACCGATTGGTAGGTCGAGACCACCACCCGCTTGATCCGCGCCCGGTCGTGCAGGGGCTTCAGCGCCACGACCAGTTGGGCGGTGGAGCAGTTGGGGTTGGCGATGATGTTCTTTCGGTCCGCCCACTCAACGTCGTCCGGATTGACCTCCGGCACGACCAGCGGGACGTCCGGGTCCATGCGCCAGGCCGACGAGTTGTCGATGACGATGGGGCCGGCCGCGGCGATCTTCGGCGACCATTCCTTGGAGAAGGTTCCGGAGACGCTCATCAGGACGAGGTCCACGCGCGAGAAGTCGAACTGGGCGATGTCCTCGCAGCGGACGATCTGGTCGCCGAAATTGACTTCCATGCCGATGGATTTGCGCGAGGCGATCGCGTGAATCTTCTCCACGGGGAAGTTCACTTCCTCGAGGATGTTCAGCATCTCGCGGCCCACGTTGCCCGTGGCGCCGACGACGGCGACCCGGTAACCCATCGCACTTCTCCTAGTCTTGAGGGAGCGTTCCGTTACGCTTCGAACGGGGCGGAGGCAAGGCGAGCATAGCTCGCACGGCTTGCAGAAGCGCTGAGATGGCGTGGCCGTGGCGTGGGCGCAACCCGCGTTCGGCGATTTCCCGACCCCCAAGGCCCGGCGGTCTCGGGCTTAAATCTCATGGCGGCCAGTTTGCCTTCGGGCCTGGGCAACTCAAGGACGCGCCGGCGGCGCGCCGCGGGGCGGCCGGCCAAGGGCCGGTCCTTGACTTGCCCAGGCCCGAAGGCTCGCATCGTCCATGAGAACTAAGGCCAGGTGGCATCTGACGATGCTCCTGTGAGGGGATTGCTTGATGTCCGACACCGCCGCGCCCGCGCCCACCGGCATGCCCTTCTCGGACCTGATGGGCGTCGAGATCGTCGAGCGGGAGAAGACCCGGGTGGTCGGCCGCCTCGTGGTGCGCGAGGACCTCTGCACCTCCGGCGGGATCCTGCACGGCGGCGCCTACATGGCCTTCGCCGATGCGCTGGGGGCGATCGGCGGGGTGCTGAACCTGGCGCCGGGAACGCGCACCACGACGCTTGAGAGCAAGACCAATTTCCTGCGCGGGGCGCCCGTCAGCTCGACGGTGATCGGCGAGGCGACGCCCCTGCACGTCGGACGCCGTTCCAGCGTCTGGCAGACCCGCATCACCAACGACGAGGGCAAGCTGCTGGCCCTGGTCACCCAGACCCAGATGACGATCGAGGCGACCTAGGCCCTTTCCGGGATCGGTGTTACATCGAACGCCGGTCGCAAATGCTGGGGGGCATCATGAAGTTTGCAGTTCTGGGACTGGCCTGTCTGGCCGCCGCCGCGTCGGCGTCGGCCGCCGTCGCGGCGGGGAATGCGGCGATCGAGGCGCCGATCCATCAGTTCATCGACGATTTCGACAAGGGCGACGCCACGGGCGCCGCGGCGACCCACCTGCCCTCGGTCTCGATCATCGACGAGGTTCCGCCGCACCTCTGGGTGGGCCCCAAGGCCTTCGCCACCTGGGCCGCCGACCTGGCGAAGGACGACATGGCGCACGGGATTTCCGAGGAGGCCGTCGTCCTCGGCGCCGTGAAGCGCGAGGTGGTGTCGGGCAAGACCGCCTATCTGGTTTTCGCGGCGACCTACAACTTCAAGCAGAACGGCATGGCCATGCACGAGCCGGCCCAGATGACGTTCGCCATGAGGAAGACCGCCGACGGCTGGAAGATCGCCGGCTGGACCTGGACCGGACCCAATCCGACGCCGGTGAAATAGCGGCTACTCGCCCGCCATCTTCAGGATCGCCGCCCACTCGGCGTCGCGCACCGGGGACACCGACAGGCGGCCCTGGCGGATCATCTCCAGGCTCGCCAGCGCGGGGTTGGCCTTCATCGCCGCCAGACTGACGGGTTTGGGCAGGGCGCGGACCGGCGCCAGTTCGACGGCCACGAACCGGCCGGCGGGATCGCTGGGGTCGAGGAAGGCCTCCTTCACGACCTTGGCCACGCCCACCACCTCCAGGCCCTCCTGGGAGTGGTAGTAGAGCACCTCCTCGCCGACCTTCATGGCCTTCAGGTGCAGGGCGGCGGCGTTGTTGCGCACCCCGTCCCAGACGGTCTTGCCGTCCCGCTGCAGGTCGGAAAACGCGTACTTGTTCGGCTCCGACTTCACCAGCCAGTGCGCCATCGGATGCTCCCCTCGCCGCCTCTTCGGACCTGAGAGGATCACGCGGCGGCGCGGACTGGCAAGGCGGAATGACCCTTCCGAATGTCGCCATCGCCCCGTTGACGAGACCTGCGCCGCCGCCTCATCTCCCGCGCCTGGAGGAACCCCATGCCGACCGAGAGATCCACGCGCGCCGCCCTGACGCGGGCCGCCGAGCACGCCCTGGTCTGGCTCGACGGCCTCGACGCCCGCCCGGTGGCGACCACCGCCACCCTGGAGGAAATGCGCGGGCGCCTGGGACGGCCGCTGGCCGACCGGGGCGTGGACGCCGTGACGGTCGTCGACGATCTCGCGGCCGACGTCGCCGGCGGGATCCTGGGCTCGCAGAGCGGGCGGTTCTTCGGCTGGGTGATCGGCGGGGGCCTGCCTTCGGCCATGGCTGCCGACTGGCTGACCACCGCCTGGGACCAGAACGCCGGCATCCACGCCTGCGGCCCGGCCGCCTCGGTCGTGGAGGAGGTCGCCGCGGGCTGGCTCAAGGACCTGTTCGGCCTTCCGGGCGAGGCCAGCGTCGGCTTCGTCACCGGCACCCAGATGGCGCACGCCACCTGCCTGGCCGCCGCCCGCCACGCGGTGCTGCGCGACCGCGGCTGGGATGTGGAGCGCCAGGGCCTGGCCGGCGCGCCGCCGATCCGGGTACTGGCCAACGCCGAGCGGCACGGGTCGGTGGACCGGGCGGTGCGTTTCATCGGCCTGGGCTCCGACAACATCGTGGCCCTGCCCACGGACGACGAGGGCCGCGTGGCGCCGGAGACCTTGCGCGGGGCGTTGGAGACCTCGTCGCAGCCGACCATCGTCGTGCTGCAGGCCGGCGAGCTGAACCGCGCGGCCTTCGACCCCTTCGAGGCCCTGGCGCCCATGGCCCGAGCCGCCGGCGCCTGGACCCACGTGGACGGGGCCTTCGGCCTGTGGGCGCGGGTCAGCCCGGCGCACCGCGACCTGGCGCGTGGCATCGAGCTCTGCGATTCCTGGACCACCGACGCGCACAAGTACCTGAACGTGCCCTACGACTCCGGCGTGGCCCTGATCCGCGACGCGGCGGCGCACCGCGCGGCCATGACGCTTTCGACCAGCTACCTGCCGCCGGGCGGCGCGGCCCGCGACCAGATCGACTGGAACCCGGAGTTCTCCCGCCGCGCGCGGGGGTTCGCCATTTACGCGGCCCTGCGCGAGCTGGGCCGCGAGGGCCTGGCCGACCTGGTGGACCGCACCTGCCGCCACGCCCAGGCGCTCGTCGCCGGGATCGGCGCGCTGCCCGGCGCGGAGGTCGTGGCCGGCTCGGGCCTGAACCAGGGCCTGGTGCGCTTCCTCTCGACCGCGCCCGGCGCGACGCCCGCCGACCACGACGCGCGCACGGATCAGGTGATCGCGGCGATCAACGCCTCGGGCGAGGCCCTGTTCGGCGGGGTCACCTTCCGCGCCCGCCGCTGCATGCGCGTCAGCGTCTGCAACTGGCGCACGACGGAGGCTGACGTGGCGCGGACCGTCGCCGCGGCGCGCGCGGTGCTGGCGGCCAAGGAAACCGCATAACAGGTATGGTTGAGAATTAGTTGACTCCGTCAACTAATGCGACTTTGCTGGCGTTCGGGAGAACGTCATGTCCGTCGAGCTTTCCGATCCTGTCGCCGCCGTGCGCCGGTTCAACCGCTTCTACACCCGCGCCATCGGCGTGCTGGAGAAGGGCTACCTCGGCACGCCCTACACTGTGGCCGAGGGCCGGGTGCTCTACGAGATCGCCAAGGCCGACGGGATCACCGCCAAGGCCGTGGGCGAGATCGCCGGCCTGGATGCCGGCTACCTCAGCCGTATCGTGGCGCGGTTGGAGAGGGACGGCGTGGTCGCCCGCGAACGCTCCGCCGAGGACGGCCGGAGCGCGCTCCTGCGCCTGACGCCGCACGGCGCGGCGGTGTTCGAACCCTTCGACCAGCGCTCGGCGGCGCTGGTGGAGGGCTTGATCGGCGGCCTTTCCAGCCGTCAGCGCCAGCGGCTGACCGCCGCCATGGCCGAGGTCGAGGCCCTGCTGGACGCGCCAGCCCCGGTCGCGGTGACCCTGAGGCCGCACCGGAACGGCGACATGGGCTGGATCACCGAGCGGCACGGCGTGAACTACGCCCGCGAATACGGCTGGAACGGCCACATCGAGGCGGTCACCGCGCGGATCTGCGCCGACTTCCTCGACCGCCACGATCCGGCGTTGGAGCGGTGCTGGATCGCCGAGCGCGGCGGGGAACGGCTGGGCTGCGTCTTCCTGGTGAAGGACGAGGTCCCCGGCGTCGCGCGCCTGCGCCTGCTGATGCTGGAGCCGGCGGCGCGGGGCCTGGGCCTTGGCCGGCGGCTGGTCGAGGAATGCATCGCGTTTGCGCGCGCCGCCGGTTACCGCGAGGTGGTGCTCTGGACCCATGCGGTGCTGATTGCGGCGCGGGCGATCTACGCCGCGACCGGCTTCGAACTCGAGGCGACCTGGACCCACGACGCCTTCGGCGCGCCGGAGGTCAGCGAAACCTGGCGCCTGAAGCTATCGGGCGCCTGAAGCTCCCGCCTAGAGCGTTCGGCGGCTTGGTAGAATCAGCTGTGCGCCCCCTCCGTCTCGCCGCGTCCCGCGTCGATCCACCTCCCCCGCACTCTGCGGTGCGGGTGAGGAGCGATGCTCCGCTCCTCACCCGAAGGGTACACTTCGGGGGAGGTGTCAGCGAAGCTGAGGGGGGGACGCCGTCGCGTCAACTTGAACGCCGAACGACCTAAAGCTCCGCCAGCACCGCGTCGGCCATCTGGACGGTGGTCATCTGCCCGCCGAGGTCGGGGGTGCGGGCGCCCTTTTCCAGGGCCGCGCCGACGGCGGCCTTCAGCTTGTCGGCCAGGTCCGCGCGGTCCAGCGACCAGCGAAGCGCCATCTCGAAGGACAGGATCGCCGCCAGCGGATTGGCGATGCCCTTGCCGGCGATGTCCGGCGCCGAGCCGTGGATCGGCTCATAGAGGCCCGGCGTCCCCGGCGCGCCCAGCGCGGCCGACGGCAGCATGCCGAGCGAGCCGGTGAGCTGGGCCGCGGCGTCCGACAGGATGTCGCCGAACAGGTTGTCGGTGACCATGACGTCGAACTGCTTGGGGTTCTTGACGATCTGCATGGCGGCGTTGTCGGCCAGGATGTGCTCCAGCTCGACGTCGGCGTATTCGCGCTCGTGAAGCGCGGTGACCACCCGGCGCCACAGGAGGCCGGTCTCCATCACGTTCGACTTCTCGGCGCTGTGGACCTTGTTGCGCCGCCCGCGGGCCAGTTCGAAGGCCACCCGGGCGATCCGCTCGATCTCCATGGTGGTGTAGACCTGGGTGTCGACCGCGCGCTGGCCGCCACCGGGCAGGTCTTCGATGAACCGCGGCTGGCCGAAATAGACCCCGCCGGTCAGCTCGCGGACCATCATGAAGTCTAGGCCCTCGATCAGTTCCCGCTTCAGCGACGAGGCGCCGGCCAGGGGCTGGAAGCAGAGCGCGGGGCGCAGGTTGGCGAACACCCCCATGCCGGCCCGCAGGCCGAGCAGGCCCGCTTCGGGTCGCTTGTCGCGCGGCGCGTTGGCCCACTGCGGGCCGCCCACGGCGCCCATCAGCACGGCCTTGGCGGCCTTGGCCTGCGCCAGGGTCTCGTCGGCCAGCGGCGTGCCGAGCTGGTCGAAACTGGAGCCGCCGAACGGCCGCTCGTCGATGGTCAGGTCGTTGGCCAGGCGGTTGGCCACGCGGCGCACCTGGGCGGTCACTTCGGGCCCGATCCCGTCGCCGGGCAGGAGCAGCAGGTCGGTCATGGACTTAAGGGCCTTCGGGCTAGAGCGGGCGTTCGGAGGCGGTCTCGTAGGCGATCAGCTTGCGGTCGAAAACCCCGAACTGGGCGCCCGCGGCCCGCCATGCCGCCATGTGCGGGGTCTTGAAGTGGGCGTCGATGGCGGCCTGGTCGCGCCAGGCCTCGAACACCCGGATCAGGCCGGGCTCCCCCACGTCCGCGCCGTAGGAGTAGGTGAGGCACCCGTCCTCGGCCCGGCTGGCGGCCAGCATGGCCAGCATGTGCGGCTTGAGGCCCGCCAGGTTCTCCGGCGGCACGCGCATCGTGCCCGCGATGATGACGCTCATGCGTCCTCCAACCAGGGCTTCGAAAGGGCGGCCTTCATCTCGTAGAGGTCGATGTCGGCGGCGGCCTGCAGGGTCTCGCCGATGGCGTCGAGGCCCTTGAGCATCTTCTCCTTGCGGACCGGGTCGATCTCGAAGGCGAAGACCTGGCCGGAGGGCGACACCACGGTCTGGGCTTCCAGGTCGACGGTCACCAGGTGGTTGCCGCCCTTGGCCTCCTCCATCAGCGCCTGGACCTGGGCGGCGGGCAGGACCACCGGCAAGAGGCCGTTCTGGAAGCAGTTGTTGTAGAAGATGTCGGCGAAGCTGGTGGAGACCACGCAGCGGATGCCGAAGTCCATCAGCGCCCAGGGGGCATGCTCGCGCGACGAGCCGCAGCCGAAGTTGTCGCCGGCCACCAGCACGCCCGCGCCCTTGTACTCGGGCCGGTTGAGCACGAAGTCCGGCCGCGCCTTGCCCTCGCCCTCGAAGCGCAGGTCGTAGAACAGGCCCTTGGCCAGGCCCTGGCGCTCGACGGTCTTGAGGAACTGCTTGGGGATGATCTGGTCGGTGTCGATATTGGCCAGGGGCAGCGGCGCGATCTTGGCGTCCAGGCGGGTGAAGGCTTCCATCAGGCGGCTTCCAGTTCGGGTGACGGCATCAGCATCAGGGTGGGCGCGCCGCCCGGCGCGTCGCGCACGGTGAAGACCTTGGTGCCGGGCTTGCGGCCG
>Ga0210400_10003103_pt1 | contig 14852 bp, 10 predicted proteins | sample IncBWH26MmetaG_FD_155456 | JGI IMG/M metagenome (GOLD analysis project Ga0210400, IMG submission 155456) | Forest soil microbial communities from Barre Woods Harvard Forest LTER site, Petersham, Massachusetts, United States - Inc-BW-H-26-M | ecosystem: Environmental > Terrestrial > Soil >... | reverse complement strand
CATCTCGAACGCGTTGAACCTTCAAAACCTGATTCTTCCAACGGGCACGGTGAAAGTCGGCACGCGCGAATACCTGATTCGGCTGAACAGCAGCCCTGAATTGATCTCGGCGATGAATGACATGCCGGTAAAGACGGTGAACGGCGCGCCCGTGTATTTCCGCGACGTCGCGCAGATCAGAGACGGCTTTCAGGTACAGACCAACATTGTTCGCATTAACGGTGGTCTTTCATCGCTGCTGACCGTATTGCGGCATGGTGGAGCATCGACGTTGGCAGTGGTGCAGGGCGTCAAGGACCTTCTCCCGAAAATACAGACCACGCTGCCGACGTCGTTGAATATTACCCAGCTCTTCGATCAGTCGCTATTTGTGCGGGCGGCCATTTCCGGCGTGGTTCGTGAGGCGAGCATTGCCGCGTTGCTAACCGCCCTGATGATTCTGCTGTTCCTCGGCAGTTGGCGGAGTACACTGATCGTCTGCGTTTCGATCCCGCTGTCGATCCTCACCTCCCTTTCCGTCATGTCGTTTCTCGGGGAAACCATCAACGTGATGACACTAGGCGGTCTGGCGCTCGCCGTCGGAATTCTGGTGGACGATGCGACAGTGGAGATCGAAAACGTCCACCGCAATATGGGGATCCGGGGTAAGACGCTGGTTCGCGCGATTCTGGATGGCGCGCAGGAGATCGCGGTGCCGGCCTTTGTGTCCACACTCTGCATCTGCATTGTCTTTGTGCCGGTACTGATGCTTTCCGGCGCGGCGAAATTTCTCTTTACCCCGCTGGCCATGGGCGTAGTGTTCGCGATGCTCACCTCTTACCTGCTCACCCGCACTGTGGTGCCCACGCTCGTTCACTATATGCTCCCATCGGAGATGCCGCTTTATCAGGAAGGCGAGCAAGCGGAGGCGGCTTCGAGATCCGCCGGCGTCATCTGGCGAGTCCATCAGGCGTTCGATCGGAGATTCGAGAAATTCCGGGAGCGATATCGCAGCCTTCTGGAGTGGGTGCTGGCGCATCGTGTGATCACTGGCGGAGCCTTCATGCTCTTCGCCATAGCGTCGCTCGGGCTGATCGTGATCATCGGTCAGAATTTCTTTCCCTACGTCGATGCCGGGCAGATGCGGCTGCATGTGACCTGCCCCACCGGGACTCGCATTGAAGAGGCCGCCGCCATTTTTGCGTCAATCGAGAGAGAGATTCGCCGCATCATTCCGGCCGAGGAACTGGATTCCATCCTCGACAATATCGGACTGCCGAATAGCGGCATCAACCTGGCCTTCAGCGACAGCATCACGAACGGCAGCGGGGACGGCGAAATTCTGATTTCGCTCAAGCCGAAGCATCAACCGACGCTCAACTATACCCGGACACTGCGCAACACCCTTGCGAAGAAATTTCCCGCCGAAGTCTTCTTCTTTCAGGCAGCCGATATCACAAGTCAGATTCTCAACTTTGGCTTGCCGGCCCCCATTGATGTTCAGGTGGCGGGAAACGACCTCGCTCAGAACTCTCAGATCGCCCTAAAACTGCAGAACGAGATCGCCGGCCTGCCCGGAGCCGTCGACGTATTTGTCCGGCAGCATCCGGATTACCCCACGGTCGATGTGAACGTCGATCGGATACTGGCGGATGAAGCCGGACTGACGCAGAGAGACGTGGCCACCAGCCTGCTTATCTCGCTATCGGCCAGCGGCCAGTTAGCTCCGAATCAGTGGCTAGATCCGACGAACGGCGTGAATTACCAGGTGGCGGCGCAGACGCCTCAATATAAGATCGAAAACTTTGACGATATGCGGCGTACACCGCTTACGGCGCCCACAGGCGGATCGAAGCAACTTCTCTACAACCTGGCGCGATTGAACAGGACGAACTCGCCCGACATCGAGAGCCATTACGATATTCAACCCGTGGTCGATGTCTTTGCGAGTCCGGATCGGCGCGATCTGGGCGGTTTCGCTGCAGACGTCGACCGGATCATCGCCAAAACCCGTCCGACCCTCCCCAGGGGAACTACGGTCGAACTGCGCGGCCAGGTGGACACGATGCGGACCTCCTTCACTCGTCTGGGCCTGGGAATGCTCTTTGCCGTGGTCCTGGTTTATCTGGTAATGGCCGTCAACTTTCAATCCTGGCTGGATCCGTTCATCATTCTGATGGCGCTTCCCGGCGCAATCGCGGGCATGCTGTGGATGCTGTACCTGACGCAGACCACTCTGAGCGTGCCGGCGCTGATGGGCGCGATCATGGGCATCGGCGTCGCGACGGCGAACAGTATCCTGCTGGTCACGTTCGCCAATGACGAACGCGCACTGGGGAGAAACGCGATTGAGTCCGCTGTCGCGGCGGGGCACACGCGAATACGGCCGGTCACGATGACGGCGCTGGCGATGATCATCGGCATGCTTCCCATGGCATTCGCTCTCGGCGAAGGTGGCGAACAAAACGCCCCGCTGGGAAGAGCGGTGATCGGCGGGCTATTGTTTGCGACTCCCACGACACTGTTCTTCGTCCCGATTATCTATACGCTGCTTCGAAAGAAGGCGCCCCTCGACATGGATCGACAGATCGCCGAAGAAGCCGGCGAGATTCCCAGGACATGATTGTAGACACCGCCGTTCGCGTCCATCACCGTCCTTGGCTCATGCTGCTCGGCCTGGCCACTGTCCTGGGTGCTGCCGCTGTTGTTTACTTTATCGGGTACTTGCCGCGTCAACGGACTACGCAACAGATCGATGCCGCAGCCGCGGCCCGCAGGATCACACCGCCGCTGGTGAATGCCGCTGTCGTCAAGCTGGCCGCTCGGAGCACCCAAATACTGCTGCCTGGAAACGTCACGCCGATCACCGAAGCGTATATCTTCGCGCGCGCGGCCGGATATTTGAAGGAGCGTTACGTCGATATCGGCGATCGCGTACGCGCCGGCCAGAAGCTGGCCGATATCGATGCGCCGGATCTGGATCAACAGGTATCCCAGGCGCGGGCTGCGCTTTCACAAGCACAAGGACAGCTCGGCCAGGCTCAGGCCACACTTGTGCAACTCGTCGCAACGCGCGATCTGGCGGAGCTCACCTGGTCGAGATATAAGGTCCTGACCGCGACCGGCGCGGTATCGCGGCAGGACGGCGATAATCAATCGACCTCAGCCAAAACATCGGAGGCGAATGTGGTTGCCCAGGAAAAGACCGTCCGCGCGGCCGTGGAGTTTGTGCGGGCGAGTCAGGCGACGTTGGACCGCTTGTTATACCTGCAGGGTTACGAGCAAATCACCGCGCCGTTCGATGGCGTCATTACGGCTCGCAACGTCGATGTCGGCGCGCTCATCTCCGCGACTGGGTCCAGTCTTGGACCGACGCCATTCAACCCCGCCGGCCCTTCTGATGTTCCCAGGGGAGGCGAGATTTTTCGCCTGGCGGCAATCCAAAGGCTTCGGACTCTGGTTGCGGTGCCTCAAACGAATTCGCCCGGTATTCGGGTGGGCCAGTCCGCCACGGTCACGGTGCAGCAGATTCCCAATGTGAGCTTTAAGGGTACGGTGACCCGCACATCCAACTCTCTGGACGCTCAATCGAGGACGCTGCTGACGGAGGTCCAGGTGGACAATCCGCAGGAATTGCTGTTGCCGGGAATGTACGCATTGGTCTCGTTTATTACGGACCGCAGCGATCCTCCGTTTCTGGTGCCGGACGCGGCCCTGGTCGTCAGGTCGAGCGGCACCGTATTGGCCATGCTCCAGCCGCTAAGTTCGGCGGAGCAGGCGAAAGCCAAAGCCGAGGGAATCGATGCGGCGACGCTTGCGCGTACCAGGCGTGTCCACTTCCTGACGGTGCAGACGGGCCGTGATTATGGAATCGAGCTGGAGATTCTCGGCGGTGTCAAGGTGGGGCAGGAGGTGGTCACCAGCCCCAGCACTGCGGTGCAGGAGGGCGCACTGGTTCAAATTGCGGCCCCGAGTTCCAATCAAAAGGCGCCGAATTCCGGTCCAACGAGGTAGCGCGATGAGATGCTGGTCGCAGGCCGCGATGCTGCTGATGATTGTTTTCGCACTCGCCAAAGGGCAAACGCGGGTGATTCGAAACGCGTTTGTCCGCCCATACGAAGTGAGGCCCGTCCCACCTGTGGATTTTCACAACTCCGACCGGATTTTCGATCTGATGCGCGCCGGCCAGTTGTATCTCTCGTTAGCGGATGCGATCGCGCTGGCCCTGGAGAACAACCTCGATATCGAACTCGAGCGATATCTCCCGCGAATCGCGCAGACCGACGTTCAGCGCGCCAAGGGCGGCGGGCTGCTGCGTGGATTGAGCCTGCTGGTGAACGAGGCGCCTCCCGGAATTGGCGGGCCGAACGGGCCGCTGCTTACCAGTCTCACCGCCAGCTCGACACCGTCGCCCGTAGTGAATACGAATTTTTCAGATGTTGCGCTAATTACACAACAGCAGAACGACCTCTCGCTGACAGGCCTGATCCCGCTCTCGCTGGGCCCGCCGATTCCTCAATACGATCCCTTCCTTTCCGGGCTGATCAACGGACAACATCTCAGCACACCGGAATTCAGCCCCGTCCTTACCGGATCGAATTTCCTGGTTACAAACAATTTCAACGCGAATGTGGTATGGACTCAAGGATTCTCACCGGGAACGCAACTCAACATAACCTTCGATAACACACGGCTGACGTCAAACTCGGTCAGATTCAGTTTCAATCCGCTGGTGAATTCAAGCCTGGGATTCACGATCACTCAGCCGCTGCTGCGCGGTTTCGGGAGCGGCCTGAATCGTCGATTCGTGCACATCGCCAGGAACGACAGGCAGGTCGCCGACCTGGTGTTTCAACAGCAGGTGATCGACACGGTAGCTGGCGTTGCCAGGCTTTATACGGACCTGGTGAGTTTGAACGAAGACGTCAACGTGAAGCGTGAGGCAGTGCGGCTTGCCGAGCGGCTGTATGAGGACAATAAGAACCAAGTTGACCAAGGCACGCTTGCGCCGATCGAGGTGACACGGGCCGAGGCTCAGGTGGCAGCCAATCGGGGGGCGTTGATCTCCGCAACAGGTCTGGTTGAGCAGCAGGAATTGATCCTTAAGACGTTCGTCACCCGCGGCGGCCTGGCAAATCCTGCGATCCGAGCCGCGCATATTATCGCAACAGACACAGTCACGGTTCCCGACATCGAACCGGTAGTGCCTATCCAGGAGTTGCTTGCTGAGGCGGTGCGAAACCGGCCCGATCTGGCGCAGGCAGGCATACAGGTGGAAAATTCCTGGATCAGCTTGAAGGGCTCCCTCAATGCTCTGCGGCCGGAACTGGACGTGGTGGGCCTGGTGCAGAATAGCGGTCTTTCCGGCGACATCAACCCGATTGCGGCGCTCACGCAGGGCGCGCCGGGTTTCCCCGGCGGCTATGGAAATGCTCTTAGGCAAATCTTCAGGAATAACTTCCCTTCCTACAGCGTTGGCCTCCAGTTGACGCTGCCATTACGGAATCGCGTCGCGCAGGCCGATGCTTTTCGCGACGAACTGCAGGTCCGCCAGAGCGAGGTACGGCGCCAGCAGTTCGAGGATCAGGTTCGCCTGGAAGTTGCCGATGCGTATGTCGCGATGCAGCAGGCTCGGGCATCTTACGAGGCCGCAGTCAAAAGCCGCATCCTTCAGCAACAATCCGTCAAAGTGGAAGAACAGGTCTTTTCGGTCGGACTGGCGACGAATTATCTCGTGATCCAGTATCAAACGTTTCTGGCCCAGGCGCAGTCGACCGAAGTGGCCGCGAAAGGAGCGTACGCGAAGGCGAAGATTGCACTTGATCGGGCCACTGCGAGGACCCTTGAAGTGAATCAATTATCAATCCAGGAAGCGCGGGACGGCCGTGTATCGCGACCCCCGGCGCGGCTTCCCAATCCGCGCTGAATCTACGCGCACCTGCGATTTTTGACAACTCTCCCGGCACCCGTGCATCAAGCTGGTGTCTGACGCCGTGGAGACGGGGGTCTCGATGTAAGGGAGTTCTTCAGAGAGCGGTCAATAGAGGTACTCAATCGTTCAGGCGCAATGCCACCCGCAGGTTTGCTATCACCCGCAACTCGGCCCTGTCCAGACGTGTGATACAGGTTTGAGCGAAGCGGGCGGAGACCTCGTGCGAGCTTGTGTACCATGGTGTCCGCGGGCAGCTCGGCGTTGAGGTGGAGCGAAAGTGGAAGCGTCCTGACTATGGCCAAACCCATTCCCTTGGAACTACCGAAGCGAGATCAAAGGGACGCGCTCGGCAGCGCCGACAAGGTTCTCGCAATTGCCGTGGAGGCTACATGCTCGGCTCGATTCGTCCTGAGCAATTGGAGAAATTGACTCAAGCCGTTCCCGATGCCGTTGAGGGAATGGCGAGGGGGCACAGGCCACGCCCCCGGATATCTGCCGGGGCTCTGCGGTTGTGAACAACCCTCTCGCGGCTTTGCGGCATCGGAGCTGGACGTGCCTGACGCAGACAAACGACCCACGCATCTACCTGGCGGCTGAGAGAACGCTTTTGGCCTGGATTCGAACCGGGCTCGCGATGATGGGGTTCGAGTCTGTCGTGGCACGAGTTGGGCTGTTTCTGCGTGAACTTGCGGGCCTCCCGGGGCGGTTTACCCGCTCACTTAAACGGTTCTGTTTGGTTCGGAACAGGGCTTGTGGCGATAGGCGTCTTAGTGCGTCTATTGGCCGCTGGCATTACAGCAACCTATTAATTCGGGACTCGGGCGCACAATAGCCCGTAGCTTGGTGACGCGGCCGTGATTGCGGCATCTGCGACATATGCACGACGCAGCGAGGAACACGAAACGTCAGCTACCGAGGATCCTCAGGTGTGCCATTTATGTTTCGATCGCTTTCCTGCGCTTGAGCTCTTCCGACGCGGTTCATGCCCAACCGCTGTGCGACTCGGACAACACCGCGCCCGACCCGGGCTCGTCAGGCGCCACCGATCACGATTGGGTACAAGCGTGGTTTCGAAGGGTAGATGAGGCCAGAGCCAGTCAGCCGCACTTTGTTTCGCCGATCGTCACGACTCACAACCTGCTGGTTCAGCAGTTCCGGTATGACATGTCCTGGCAGCGAGATCCAGTCACCGGCGTGACCACCAACTATGGCCTCCAGCGCGGACTGGAAATCATTCCGACGACGCGTCTCGAAATAGGAATCTTTCCGACGAACTACCTGGCAAATCGACGGACTATACCGGATGGATTTGGAGACTTCGCGTTTCAGGTAAAGTTTCGTGCCTTTTCGGGTACAGAGGGGCACGGCGACTACTTCGTGGGAATCTTTCTAGGCGGTTCCTTCCCCATCGGCAAGCCTCCCAATGGGACAGGTCACACCATTTTGTCGCCCACCATCGGCGTTGGGAAGGGTCTGGGTCCTTGGGACATTCAGAACACGATTGGGGCGAACATTCCCGCCAGCGGCACCGATCTCCTCGGCAGAGCAATCATATTCAACACCGCGGTCGATTATCGTATCAAGGGAAAACTCTGGCCGATGGTGGAGCAGAATTCTACGTTTTGGTCGGGCGGTGTGTTAGGTGGGCGGAAGCAAGTCTTTGTGACCCCTGGACTGGTTGTGGGTCCGTTTCCAGTAGCTGGGAGACTGCACTTCGCCATCGGCGGCGGCGTGCAGATTGCGGTGACGCACTTCCACCAATTTAACCAGCGCTGGATTCTTTCGATCCGCTTTCCTTTCTGAACCCTTTATCTAAGCACCCTATACTTCGGGATGAACGATTTCCGCTGCAAGGTTTTGAATCCTGCGACAGTTCATCGCATCGCCTCTCGCAGTACGCCGGTCCTCGACCGGGTTGTCTTAGAAGCGGAAGCCACCGCAGGAGGAGTTAGTGTGGAAATTAACCGGCAGACCTTCAAATGGAGTATCTTGACTGCTAGCCTGATTGCCAGCCTCCCGGCTGTTCTTTCTCAGGACAAGAGCACCCGGGAATCCAGCTACATGCCCGTCGACATACGCGAGAGTTTCGCGACCCTCAGGACTCGCATGTCGGCCGCGAAGCCGGACGTCATGCGCCGTCATGCAGCGATGCTCGACGAGCGTTATGACCTAAGCAACCGTCCGGCCCAGGGCGTCACGATGTCACGAGGCAAACCGCTTCAAGAAGGCGTTCGCGTGAAGCTGCCCTCCGGTATGAAGTGGGAGGGCCTCGCAGAATTGAGTCCAGACGAAATCAAAAGCCGCGACTTGTTTCCCCAGGGCTTCCTCCCATTACCCCACGCCAATCATGCCGTAGGTGGGATGGTGTTTCCAAAGTTTGCCATTAACGAACTCAAACAACAGGAAGATCGCGATCTTACTCGTTTTGATCTTGAGTTTGACTTCCCTGACCACGTATTACCAGAATACCCCCCGCCCATGTACCTGACGACACGACCGGAACTGGGTGACGTGTCGCATGGAAAGCTTGTCACTATCGCGAATTACTACGAGCTGTTCAATGGCATCCTGAACCCGAAGGAATTGGAGGGTCTCCGTCTGCTCCTTACGCCATTCCCGCAGCAGCAGTTCAATGAGACTGAGGACCGGCAGTCGGACCGCCCCAGTCGGGGCGTAGCGTGCTTTGACTGTCATGCTAACGGCCACACAAATGGCGCCTTCCACTTGGTCGGCGAACAGCGCCCGCAGCAGTTCCGGCACAGGATCGAGACGACATCGTTGCGCGGCGTCAATATCCAACGGCTGTTTGGGTCGCAGCGCGCGCTCAAAACTGTCGAGGACTTCACGGAATTCGAGCAACGCGCGGCCTACTTTGACGGGGACCACGTGATCGCCGCAAAGAAGGGCGTCAATCCATTGGAGCGGGGAAGTCAGGTTCACTTCATGGCCGAGTTTCAGGAAATCCTTGACTTTCCACCAGCTCCAAACCTCGACCTTTATGGCAAGCTCGATCCCGCCAAAGGTTCTGCGCAGGAGATTCGCGGCCAAAACCTGTTCTTCGGCAAGGCTCAATGCGGGACGTGTCATCCGGCGCCGTATTACACCGATAACCTCATGCACAATCTCCGCGCTGAGCGGTTCTTCAAGCCCCGTATGGTCAACAACCTCATGGAGACCGCTGACGGTCCCATCAAGACATTTCCTTTGCGTGGCGTCAAGGACTCTCCCCCTTACCTTCACGATGGGCGCTTGCTGACGCTTGAGGACACGGTGGAATTCTTTAACGTGATTCAACAGCTCAAACTCACGAGCCAGGAAAAGTCAGATCTCGTGGCCTTTCTGCGCGCGCTCTGAGGGCGACCGCGAAGGCCGTGCAAAGTGTGTGCTCATTTCAAAGACGGATCGATCAAAGTCAGATCTGTTTGCGGATCGAGCCGCCTCTGCATGGCTATCGGGTCCACTGTCACCATTACGTCCAGCGTCGGGGAGACGTATGCATCGAGAAGATGGCCCCCGCGCGTTGTTCCGTCCGAAGTCCCCACGATCATGTGCGTATGCACTGCGGGCTTTCCTTGATAGAGCGCGATATCGCCGATCATCGAAATCACCTCCACTTGACCTTCGACGGGAATCGTTTTGTACATCTTGCGCTGGGGATCAAACCACGCCAACGTTGCTCCATTCAGCGCGCCGATGGCGGTAAAATGCGCGCTGGTAATGTGATACTTCTCCGCAAAATCCAATATTCCCGAAAAGGCCTCGTCGCCCTTAGCGAAGATGACGGCATATTCTCTCGTCTCGTCTCCACGGCTCAGCATTTGAACCTGCATACCAGGAGCTCTATTCCGTGGAACGGCTTCCGACGGCGCGACATATTCGCTTGCCGTCTTGCTGGAATACCCCATCATGGCCGCGAACCCAATCAATGACAAGACGTAAGCCAGTGGCTTTACTGGCATCATAGAGTTCCTCCGTTCACACCGGAAGTTGCACGCTCGATGGAAACCCGTGCATCTTACGTCCCAGGTCTCCGTCATATTTCTTGGTTGTCTTGAACAGTTCCAGATGACCATCCGAGGCCTCAAATCGACACGCGTCGCGGATGGTCTGCATCTCGGCAGCGCTCAAGGGATGAAAGTTGCACGCAACCTTGAGATTCTGATGCAGTACCTCAAGGGACTCAATGCCGCTTATGGTCACAGCTACCGGCAAGCTCATGGCATAGCGCAGTCCCATGGTCACAATAACTGCGCCCTCGCGCACCAGCTCGCCACTGCCTCCCAGGCTCTTCATTCCCAGAGCCGCCATGCCGCGCCGATTCACCTCGGACAGTACCTTGGTTTCAAAACTGCGGAAAGTCGCGTCCAGACAATTGAGAGGCATCTGCACGGTGTCGAACGGGAAGTCGTGAGAAAGCATCTTCAGATGAATGGAAGGATCTTTATGCCCGGTGAACCCGATAAACCGCACTTTGCCCTGCTGCCTGGCTTGCAGCAGCGCCTCCGCGGCGCCATTCGGAGCGAAGATCAGGTCTGGGTCGTTCTCATAGATCACCTCGTGTATTTGCCAGATGTCGAGATGATCGGTTTGCAAGCGGGTCAGCGATTCCTCAAGCTGGCGCATGGCGACGGTTTTGTCACGCCCATGCGTACAGACTTTCGACATGACGACTGCGCGGTCCCGCTTGCCTTTGAGCGCGCGACCCAGGCGTTCCTCGCTTAAGCCGTCATGATACTCCCAAGCATTGTCGAAGAAGTTCACGCCGGCATCCAGGGCCTGGTCGACAATCTGCGTTGCTTCGGCGTCGCTATTCGCCGAGCCGAGGTGGTATCCGCCAATTCCCATTGCCGACACTTCAAGGCCCGTGTGTCCCAGCGGGCGTTTGGGTACTTCCGCGCCGGGTTGTCCTTGGGCTGCGAGGCCTGTGACTCCGGCCATAAGTGCCTCCACAAAAGTTCTTCTGGTCGTATTGAATCCGTGTGTCATACTATTTCGTCGGCGGGTACGGATGCCCGCTGTTCTCCGTCATCTTGATCATCTCCCGCACTTCGACCTGCTGCGTGTCGAGCGGAAATCGATGAGCCAGGCGCGCCTCGGGGTTATCGAACCTGAGCGACAGTTTGTAGAGTTCGAATCGGCCATCGGCCGCATAACTCCGGCAGCGATCGCGCAACGACTGCATTTCCGCAGCCTGCATCGGCTGGAAACCTTGCGCTACCTTGAGCGCCTGCTGCAGGGCTTCCGGCTTATCAAAACCGGTGATCGTTGTGGTCACCGGCAGGCTCATCGCGTATCTCAGCGCTTCCGGGCCCGTGAGCACGCCTTGTTGCACCGGCTCGCCGTGTCCGCAAAGAGGCTTCATCCCGAGCGCAGCAATACCCCGACGGTTCAACTCGGGAAGTACCTGTTGCTCGAAGCTGTGGAACAGTGAGTCAAAGGGGTTTAGCGGCATCTGCACCGAGTCAAACGGAAAGCCGGTAGCCAGCATCTTCAGGTGAATAGATGGGTCCTTGTGACCCGTGAACCCGACAAACCGAACCTTGCCTTCCTTCTTTGCCTGTAGCAGCGCTTCCGCGGCTCCGTTCTTCCGGATAAACAGCGCGGGATCGTTCTCGAAACACATACCGTGCACCTGCCAGAGGTCCAGATGATCGGTTCGCAGCCGATGCAACGATTCGTCCAGCATGCGTAGCGCAAGGTCCTTGTCTCGGCCATGCGTACAAACCTTTGTCATCAGGAACACGCGATCGCGCAGTCCCGCTAACCCGGCGCCCATCCAGTCTTCGGTTTTGCCGCGGTGATATTCCCAGCAATTATCGAAGAATGTGATGCCGCCATCCACAGCCTGCCTGACGAGGCTTACCGCGGTGCGTTCGTCAGCTGCATCTCCCAGATGATGGCCGCCGAAGCCGAGCGCGGAGATCCTGACTTCGTGACGACCGAACTGTCGCAACGGAATCGCGTCTCCGTTAGTATCCGACATCATGTCCTCCCGCCATACATCCCAAATCGGTGCAATTGAGCGGCCAGTTTCCGGCGAGTCCGCTCCAGCGCGATCGTAGGGCTGCGTTTGGGGTCATGCGTCCCGACAGCAGATTGTGAATCCCGCGGCGGTTTATCGCATCTTCGATCGCATGTCCCGCTTCGCAGAGCTGTGTCGCCAACACCTCACGTTTGGGATTCGGTCAACAGGCTGTGCGACCCTGCCGGAACTTCTACGCGTGGAGTCCGGGAGATCTGGCTAGCGAGGTTGGTGTGATGGCGATTCGGACCGGCGATCGAATGCTTCGGCAAAGGACGTACAAAGAGAGCGCAACGCGGAGATCGTTCGTGTCTCGCGCGTCGTCAGTCATCGGCGCGTTCGGCTTATTTAGCGGCGTCCCTGGTGCAGCCGAGGCGCAGCTAGTATGGAAGACCTCAGACTGGAAACTCGCCGACTTTCAAGGGCTGGTGAACCATCCCGCCAGGATCAAGCAAGTGTTTGACGTCGTGCAGATTGGCGATGGGAAATTCCTGGGCAACGTCAAGAACTCCCTCAACGGCCTGCGATTCGGCTTCGGTGTCCCGGAGCAGCAAATCAAGATCGTAGCTGGCCTGCATGGCCCCGCCAATCTGCTCAATTACGACGACTATGTGTGGGACAAGTATCGAATCGGCGAGTGGCTGAATGTGACCGACCCGGCAACCGGAAAACCCGCGGTAAAGAACCTCTTCTATAGCAGCAAGGGTTCGCTAGGGAAGGAGTCTGCTGCTAAAGATCCAGACGATCCGCATTCCATCTACCAGGACACGAGCATGCAAGCCCTGCAAGCGAGAGGCGTGCAGTTTCTAAGTTGCCATACCGCGCTGGAGGAGCAGGTGCGGGTCCTCACCCGGCGCGATAAGCTGCCGCAATTGCCGGAACATATCGTGAGGGACATGCTTGCGCATACTGAGCCGGGAGTCCTCGTCGTCGCTTCCATGGTGGCAGCCATCGCGCTGTTGCAGGCCGAAGGCCACTATACCTACATCACCGTGTGAAGTCATGGCGGCTGTGAATTCACAAGCAGAAGTTCGTTGCTGCCCGCCTGTCCGAGAGAAACTGAATCGCCGCCGTGCCGTCCGCATCAAGTGCAAATAAGGTCCACGGACCGCAACCTCATGCAGGGCATGGGCGGCACGCGAGTTGCGGTTGGAGCGATTGCGGGTTGCCGCGTCCCGATGGGACAGATTGGTGCACCTCCCGGTCCGCAAGGCACGCTTTCGCGCCTTACCGGCCGTCCGGTTTCTCTGCTCCCGACCGATGCCGAATGCGCAGTGAGAACGACGCGTGGTTGGCAATTGGGTTGCTTCTTCCAGCAGCGGAGGGATAGCAATGATTGAGGACCTGACCACGCAACGCAGTCAAATTCCGATCGACGGACCTCGCCAGCGCCTTTCGGCCGGTCTGATCATTCGTCAGAAAGAACCGGTCAATCTCGAGACACCGCTCGATCGCGTTGATTCGTATCTGACACCAAGCGAGCTGTTCTATGTTCGCAGTCATTTTCCGGCGCCAACACTGAACACGGAGTCTTACCGTTTGCAGGTCGAGGGCGCGGTGAGAAATCCCTTTTCAATTAGTTACCGCGAGTTGCGGGATATGCCCTCTGAGACCCGGGTCGCAACGTTAGAGTGCGCGGGTAACGGTCGTGTCTATCTCGTCCCGCAAGTTCCGGGAGCACAGTGGGAGTTGGGCGCCGTCGGAAACGCGGAATGGATGGGAGTGCCGTTAGCCGCTTTGTTGAAGCGCGCGGGCATGGAAGAAGACGTTTGCGAAGTCGTGCTCGAGGGAGCGGATCGCGGAAGTCCAGCGGAACCACCTGTGCCGCCTGGGCCCATTTCGTACGTGCGGAGTCTGCGGCGCCATAAAGCAACTCAGCCGGAAGTATTGATTGCATACCAGATGAATGGCCGTGATCTGTCGAAGGATCATGGGTATCCCGTTCGCGCTATCGTACCTGGGCACTATGGAATGGCTTCAGTCAAATGGCTGACGAGCATCCGAGCCGTGAAGGAGCCGTTTCAAGGATATTGGCAGACGTCAGATTACGGTTACTGGGACTACGCAGACGGGAAGCCAATACGGCGACCTTTGGGAGAAATGAAGGTAAAGTCTGAGATCACCCGTCCAACTGTGTATGAAAGGCTTGTGCCGAATCAGCCGTATACAATTAGCGGCGTTTCATGGGCGGGCGAGGCCGAGATCGCCGAGGTCGCGGTGAGCACCGACGGTGGCATCACCTGGACGGAAGCAGAGTTCGTAGATCCGGCCCAACGACACGCCTGGCGGCGGTGGAAATTCGATTGGACTACACCAAAGAGGCCGGGCCAGTACACACTGATGGCTCGCGCACAAGATGCCGAGGGGCGCGCGCAACCTGAGCAGCACGATCCGAGCTACGGAACCTATGTGATCAATCATCCCTTTCCTGTCGAAGTGTTCGTCGAGGATTCGGGTAGTTCGCGATCGTAAAACGATGGAGCCGGATTGCTGAGTTCAGGCGTATATGGTGCTGGCTACGTCGGGCGTCCGGGTTCGGCTTCGGCATCCCGAAGAACAGGTGCGTGTACTCATGCCGGGCGTACGCCCCGCCGTTTTGGAGGAGCCGTGGTCACGCCCTCGGGTCGAGGCGCCGGCAGTACCGATTGAGGTTCGGCGATGAAGGTCTCAAAGGAGTACGGCCCTTACGTTCGGGCCAGCCTCGTCTTGCTCGCAAGTGTCGGCTGTTTCCTCCTTTCGTTTTGCGCCAAGAGCTTGACCGAACACAATGTGTTTCCCGTTCTTTTTCCCGGCGTTGTCCTAAGTGCCTGGATCGGCGGGAGGTTGGGGGGCCTCGCATCGACCGTCGCTCTCGCGGCGGCCACTGCCTACTTCCATTTGCCACCAGACCCGAGCTTTAGCGTGGCGGATCCAGCCGAT
>Ga0210400_10003101_pt1 | contig 14861 bp, 11 predicted proteins | sample IncBWH26MmetaG_FD_155456 | JGI IMG/M metagenome (GOLD analysis project Ga0210400, IMG submission 155456) | Forest soil microbial communities from Barre Woods Harvard Forest LTER site, Petersham, Massachusetts, United States - Inc-BW-H-26-M | ecosystem: Environmental > Terrestrial > Soil >... | reverse complement strand
AATCCGATTGGCTTCCGCGGTCTGCACCGCCGCCTGGGCGCGGGCGACCTGGGCGCGCGCTCCCGCGATCTCTTCCTTGCGTGGGCCTTCCTGTACCAGTGCCAGATGTTCCTGGGCTTGGCGAAGCTGGGCCGTTGTGCTGTCAAGTTTTGCGCGTGCCTGGTCGTACTGCGATTTCGAAATGTCTTCCCGCGAGAACAGCGTTTGCGCCCGGTCCCAATCCGAATTTGCCTGGTCATTCCAGGCCTTCGCGTCCGCCACCGCCGATTGCGCTTGCTGAACCTCCTGCGGACGGCTTCCCGCGTTCAGCTCATCCAGCTTGGCTTGCGCCTCAGCCAGCTCGGCGCGGCGCGTGGTGATGTCACTGTCGATGGTCGCGGCCTGATATTCGATCGAGGTCTGCAACTGCTGCAGGGACGATTGCGCCGACGCGACAGCGGCCTGGTCGCGCAGCAACTGTTGTTCCAGCTCCGCCGAATCGAGCTTGGCGATCAGATCGCCCTTCTTCACGAAATCGCCTTCCCGCACCGCCAGCTCCGTCATGCGTCCCGCGGTTTTGAAGGATAGATCCACTTGCGTGAGTTCGAGATTGCCGGACACGGGAATAACGTTCGTGTTGCGGTTCATGCCGCCGGCAAACCAGTACCACGCGCCACCGCCGGCGGCAGCCAGCACCAGGAGGATCAGGACTACCCGTCGTCTGTTCATTTCTGGACATACTCCTGAATGGCGCCGGTGGCCGTTGCCAGTTCCATCCGGGCAAGATTGTGGTTATAGAGCGCGTCGATCTGATTCGCGCGCGCCCGATCCAGCCGGGTCTGCGCATCCGTGACCTCGAGCGAATTGGCCACGCCCGCCTGATAGCGCCGCTGGGCCTGTTCCAGCTCGCTCTGGGCCAGCGTCAATCCGTCGCGCGCCGTCTCCACTTGGCTGTCGGCCGAGCGCAGGCTGTCGAGCGCCAGCCGCACATCCAGCTCCACCTGCAACCCCAGATCGCGCGTGCGAATTTCTTCCTGGCGGACCTGCACCAGGCTTTCTTCGCGCCGGGAAGCCCGCCGTCCGCCGTCGAACAACGGCACCTTGAGCTGAATCCCGACGGTGTGGGTGGGATGCGCACCCACAATTGCGCTTCCGATGGTTCCGTAGTCGCCGAACGCGTCGATGGAGGGCAGCCGCTCGGCTTCCACGGCCGCGTAGTTCATTCGGGCTGTCTGCTGGTGCTGCTGCTGGGCCTTGAGATCGGAGCGGCCCTTGCGCGCGGTTTCAAGCAGGGCTTCCACCGCGGCGGTGTCCACGGTCTGATAGGCGAGTTTGTCGCTCAGTTCCACGTCCATGCTCAAGCTCAGGCCCATGGCGCGCAGCAGTTGCAGGACCGCCCGCCGCCGATCGTTCTCCGCCACCGTCAGGCGCTGGCGATCGTTTGCGAGCTGCACCTGGGCGCGAGTGACTTCGATGCCGGTACCGGTGCCGGCGTCCTTCTGCGATTGAGCCAGGCGCTCCAGAGCCTGCGAAAGTTCCACGTTGGCGCGCGCCGTCTCGAGCGCGGCGTCCTCGCGCAGGCTGGCAAGATATGCGCGGGCCACCTGCTCGCTCACCTGGTCCTTGGTCAGATTCAGATCCGCCTTGGCGGACTGTACCCCGCTGCGGGAGGCCTGATATTTGCGAATGGTGGTGAAGTCGAGCACGGTGGTCTGCGCGGAGGCGCGCGCGTCGAAGATGCTGAAAGGCCCGACTACGCTGGGAATCGAAAATCCCGGAAAACCGAAATTGAAACCGAACGTACGCAGGTTTATGGTTTGGCTGCGCTCCTCGACCGAGCCGTCGACGGTGGGAAGAAACCCGGCGCGGGCCTGACTCACCTGCGTTTCCGACGATCGGATCGACTCCTCGGCCAGCGCCACCCGGGCGCTCCCTTCGGGCGTCAGCGCGATATCCACGGCGCGCTTCAGACTCAATTGCATGACGCCCTGCGCTAGGCCGACCGGAACGCAAACCACCAGACCCAGCGCAAGAACCGTTAGGATACGCTTCATTTTTTCCGTCACTCCCCTTTCGATACCGGCGCGCGAAAACCGGCAGCGACGAATCGTACTGCCCGCTGCACCAGCGCCTCCCGGTCCGAGATATCGCATACACCATTCGTGATCCTGGGGAAAATTCTCCCCCACAACATCGTGTGCGTCATAACGCCAACTGAAAAATGCAGCCGCCACAAAAGCTCCGAGGGCGGCAAATCCGGCAATGCCTGGGATAGAGCCTCGATAAAACGCTGGGAAACTGGAGCCAGATGCTTGTGGAAGACGCGCTCGACAAACAGCTCAGGGTTCGAGAGGATCCTCCCAATCAACGGTGCCAAGACGTCCGCTTTGACTTGCATTACGGGGGCCATAAAGGCGCAGAGGATCTGCTCAACGGAAGGATGTGGACCGGCAGCCTCAAGAAGTTCGAAGCGCTTTTTGTTGACCGGCTCAATGCGGCGGGACACAATCGCGTCGATCAGACTGTCTTTCGACTGGAAATGGTAGTTGATTGCCGCCAGATTAACGTCCGCCGCAGTCGTGATGTCACGAAGGGACGTGCCATCAAAACCATTCATTCCAAAGAGTTTTTCTGCGGTATCCAGGATTCGGCTCTTGGTGTCGACTTTCTCGATCATACGTTCGTTTCAATCATATAGCCGAACATCGGGCGCAGTCAAGCAAATCTTGCCGGGTTGACCGCTATCGGTCACCAAAAGTTTCCGGACGTAATGGTAGAAAAGGTCGTCACGGAAAAGTAACATCATTGCGAGCCAACAGCTTAGCGGGAATCTATAGATTGGCGGAACAAGTGCTCGACGATAGGCTTGTCCAAGTGCGCCGCCCACTCTAGGCGGATAGGAGAAGTCTATGGATCCACGTTTCCTCGCGATCATTCCGTCCGTCATCGTCATCGTGGCGATCTGCGCCGGGTTCATGATCCGAAGTTTCACGAGAGGCTGGGTAATACCGAGGTGTTGGCGCTGTGGAGCCCCCAAAGTCCGGCCATCCCGGTCAGAACGGTTTACGGACATGGTGGCTTTACTATTCTTGCTCCGCCCCGTCCGGTGTACAGGCTGCCGCGTGCGATTCTATGTCCCGCGTATTCAGTTGCCTTTTCAGATCCCTTTTACGAAGCGGCTTAAGCCTTCGCGGGCGCCATTATCGGCGCATTCGCGAGCAGCGCGTCTTCAAACCCAAAATCCGGCTTAGGAAAGCTGTTGTTGCGGAGATACCAGCGGTGGGTCTCTTTTAGACCCGCCACAAAATCGGTAGGTTTGAATTTCAGCACCCGCTGGGCCTTGGCGGTGACCAGTGTAATCGGGGGCATGTCGAAGTACAGTCCGAAATACAGCTTGGGACCCATGGGATGCCCGCCGGCCCGCAAGATATATTCCCGCGGAATGCGGACGAACTTAGGTTGCTTGCGGCAGGCCTTGGCGAAGGCTTCCACGGCCTCCGTTTGCGAAATCGGCCTGGGATTGGCGATGTTGAACGCGTGGCCGATGGCGGCAGGTTCGTCCACCGCGCGCAGAGCCGCCTTCACCAGATCCTTGATGTAGACGAACTGCATCAGGCGGCGGCCGTCGCCCGGCACGATGATGGAGCGTCCGGCGCGCAAGCGATCCCAAAAAAAGGCCTCCCGATAATAAGGATTGCCCGGCCCATAGAGGTAGGGTGGCCGCAGCGTCACCACCGGCAGCCCGATGCGTTGATGCAGCCGGAACAGTGCCCGCTCGCTCATGGCTTTATTGCGGACGTACAACTCCGCGGCGTCGTCGGGCGCGAGTGCGTCGCCCTCGTGGTGATTCAGACCGTCGCCATACGCGGCCACGCTCGACATGAACACGTAACGCCGGATGTTGTCACCGGCCGCGCGCACGGTAGCTTCCACGTGGCCCGCGGTGGTGCCGCGATCCCAGTCATAGACGTTGTCGAACACCAGCTCGAACTTCGACCCGGCCAGCGCGGCGCGAACCGCTTGCGCGTCGTTGCGGTCGGCCACGATGTTGCGCACGCGGCGCCCCAGGTTGTGCTTGGCGCGGCGATGCATCACGGCGACGTTGTGGCCGGCTTTCAGGAGCTCCGCTACCAGCGTCTGGCCGACAAATCCTGTTCCTCCGATAACGAGGCAATTCATGGGGAGCCAAGCTGACGCCAGGCGAAGTCAGTCGTAATACTCCAGGCCTAAGTGCGTGATCAGGTCCTCGCCGCGCATCCACCGGAGCGTGTTTTTCAGCTTCATTAACTGGATGAAGATGTCGTGCTCGGGGTAGAGTCCAGGCGCAGTCATGGGAGCCTTGAAATAGAATGAGAGCCATTCCTGGATGCCACGCATTCCGCAGCGCTGCGCCAAGTCCATGAACATTACCAGGTCCAGGACGATCGGAGCGGCCAGAATGGAATCGCGGCACAGAAAATCGATCTTGATCTGCATGGGATAGTTCAGCCATCCGAAGATGTCGATGTTATCCCAGCCTTCTTTGGAGTCGCCACGCGGAGGATAGTAATTGATCCGCACCGCGTGATACAGATCCTTATAAAGCAGCGGGTAGAGCTTGGGCTGGAGAATCTGTTCCAGCGAGCTGAGCTTGGTTTCTTCCTTGGTTTTAAAGGAACCCGGATCTTCCAGCACTTCGCCGTCGCGATTTCCCAGGATATTGGTCGAAAACCAGCCGGAAATGCCCAGCATGCGCGCCTTCAAGCCCGGCGCGATCAAGGTCTTCATGAACGTCTGGCCGGTCTTGAAATCCTTCCCGCAGATGGGAAGATTGCGCTCGCGCGCCAGCTCCTGCAGGGCCAGTGTGTCGGTGGTCAGATTGGGAGCGCCGTTAGCAAACGGAATACCGGACTTGAGCGCCGCATACGCGTAGATCTGGCTGGGCGCAATCTCGGGATCGTTCTGCATCAACCCGCATTCGAAATCTTTGAGCGTTCGGTGGACCGCCGCCGGCTTGTGGTAGACCTCGGTGGATCCGCACCAGATCATCACGTTGCGCGAGGTATTGTTGGTTTTGCGGAATTGCTCGATGTCTTCCATGAGCATGTCCGCCTTGTCCATCTTGGTCTTGGCTTCCTTGACATTGGGCCCGTTAATGCGGCGAATGTATTCCGGATCAAAGACCGCCTTCATCGGCTTGATCGCGGACAGCGGCCCCTTGAGTTCGTCCAGCTGAGCTCGTTCCAGAACCTTGGCGTTGACCGCCGCCTCGTAAGCGGAGTCTTCGTAAATATCCCAGCCGCCAAAAACCAGGTCGTCCAATCCGGCCAGCGGAACGAAATCCTTGATCAAGGGAGTTCGGCCGTCGGTGCGCTTGCCCAAGCGGATAGTGGCGAGCTGCGTGAGCGATCCGATGGGCGCGGCCGTGCCACGGCGCACCGCTTCCACGCCGGCGATGAAGGTGGTGCTCACGGCACCTATGCCGGGAATCAAAACGCCAAGTTTTCCGTCAGCGGGCGCAATCTGAACGTTATCGCGAGTCGGCAACTGCTATTCCTCCTAGCCTACTTGGGCTGGCCTATCGGATTCGCCTTTTGGACTCCGGCACTGGCCTTGAGCCGTATCATGCAGGGGCGGCGAGGACGCGCGAAGGCAAATCACCTGTCTTGATATACTAGCATTTCATGCAGAATCGCGCGACTGCGACCATCTCCGCGATCCTGGTGGACGACGAAAAGCTCGCGTCCGAGGAGCTGGCCTACCAGCTCAAGGAATTCCCCGACATCGACATCATCGCTACAGCCTCCAACGGCCTGGAAGCTCTGAAGCTGATCCAGGATCTGGAGCCGGACCTGGTGTTTATGGACGTGCAGATGCCTGGACTGGATGGCATGGGCGTGATTCGCAAGCTGCGCGAACAGGACGTTCCCCTTCCTTATTTCGTCATGGCGACCGCCTACGATCAGTATGCGGTGGAGGCCTTTCGATGGGAGGCCCTTGATTACGTCCTGAAACCGGTGGACAAGGATCGATTGACGGTAGCCGTAGATCGCGCACGCAAAGCGGTAAGCGATCGAAATAAAGGCGCTCAACCCGATCCGGTTTCACCGAAACCCGCTCTGCAGCGCAGCAAGCTGCTGGTGCGAAGCAACCAACGCAACTTCATCGTTGACGCGCAGGACGTGGTCTACGCCACCATCGACGACGGGCTGATCACGGTGGTCGCTAGCAACCTGGAAGGCCAGTCCAATTACCGCACCATTGAGGAGTTGCAATCCAATCTCGATCCCGACACCTTTTGGCGCGTGCACCGTTCCTACCTGGTGAACATTCACCGGATCAAGGAAGTGATCCCCTGGTTCAAATCCAGTTTTCAACTGCGCATGGACGACAAGAAGCAGACCGAGATCCCAGTGAGTCGCGTGCAAACCAAGCGCCTCCGGGCGCTGCTGAAGCTGTGACCAACCGCTATTTAGAGGATCTCCAAGTCGGAGATAAAATCCAGACTGGCTCGGTGACTGTCACCGAGGAGGATATCCTCGAATTCGCGCGGCGCTTCGATCCGCAGCCGATGCACGCCGATCCCGAGGCGGCTCGGCGCGGTCCGTTCGGCGGATTGATCGCGAGCGGATGGCACACTGGTGCGCTCGTCATGCGGCTGGTGGTCGATGCCAATCCGCTCGGTGGCCTGCCGCTGCTGGGCCTCGGCGCGGACGGGATCGAATGGCCGCGGCCGGTGCGCCCCGGCGATACCATCCAGGTGGAGATGGAAGTACTTGCGATCCGCCCGTCGCAATCTCGAGCCAACCACGGAATCGTGAAAATCAGATCCACCGCGCGCAATCAACGCGGCGAGGTGGTGTACGTCGTCACTCCCAATTGCTGGGTGCCGCGCCGGCCGGCCGGAGCAAAATGAGCATGATTTACTCGTGGCGCAGGGCGACCATGGGGCCTACTTTCGTCGCTCGTCGCGCCGGAATGAAGCAGGCCAGCGCCCCCACGACAAGCAATCCGGCTGAGACCGCTATGAAGGTATCCGGGTCGGTTGGCCGCACACCGAAAAGCAAGCTCGATAGAAGGCGCGTCAACGCCAGCGCGCCAGCGATACCGGCACAGAGTCCAACCAGCACCAGCTTCATGCCGTTTCCGGCCACCATCTTCAATACGTCTCCCCGTTGTGCGCCAAGGGCCATGCGGATGCCGATCTCATGAGTTCGCTGCTGGACCGAGTAAGCTACCAGGCCGTAAATACCGATCGCCGCCAGCATCACGGCCACACCCGCGAAAATCGCAAACAGCATGGCGTTGAAATCGTTGCGAGCGATTGATCCCACCTTGACCTGATCCATGGACCGGACCTGTCCCACCGGTAATCCGCCACTCGCCTTGCGAAGCTCGCGCTGAATATCTTCGCTGATTATTTTTGGGCTGAGCGAATACGGCGTCACCTTCGTGCGGATGGCCCACATCAACGGAAGATACTTGCTATCCACTTCGGTGGTTCCGTCGTTGAGTTGCGAGGGCGGCAGATACATGGTTGAGTCGGGCATCGAGTTGAGCCCATCGTCCCGCACGTCTCCCACAACCCCGATAATCAGTCGCGGCGCCGATTCTTCATACGGCGCGCCAAGCCCCTTGCCAAGCGTGATCCGCTGGCCAACGGGATTGCCATCGGGCCAGAATCGCCTCGCCATCGTTTCATTGATGACCACCACCGGAGCGCCGGCTCCGTCGTCATGTTCCGTGAACCACCGTCCGCGCACTAGAGGGATTCGGAACACATCGAAGTACTTGGTCGAGACACTGCGCCATGCGCCCATACCATGGTACGGCTTGTCGGCAAGCGGCCTCCCTTCGATCGTGAAGATCATCTCGTAGATCGGTTCGAGTGGAAGCGAGGAGCAAATTGCGGCCGCCTCCACGCCCGGCAAACGTTCGATACTCTCCGCGCCGGAGCGCACCAGTTGGGCCACCGCGGCTGTTTTGTAGAACCGCGGCTCATCGGTCGACATGCCCATGGTGAGGACGTTGTGCGCATCAAACCCTGGCTGGACGGCTCGCAGTGCCAGGTACGTGCGCAACAGTAGCGCCGAACCCATCAGCAGCACGACCGCGAGGGCGATCTCCGCCACCACCAGAATCCATCGGGCCCGGTTCTGCCGGACTCCCGGGCCGAAACGGGTGTCGCCCTCCTTCAGCGTGATGCTGAGATCGGTCCGCGAAGCCTGGATGGCCGGAATCAGCCCAAAGAAAATCCCCGTGAGCGCGGAGACCAGTAGCGTGAAAGCAAGTACGCGCCCATCCAAGGTCACGCCGGCGCCATGCTCTCCGATGAGCGGAATATTGCCAGGATTGATCAGCAGAAGAGCGCGCAAGCCAAAGTATCCAAGAAACAGACCGGCCACTCCCCCGGCCAGCGACAAAAGCGTGCTCTCGGTCAGCAACTGGCGGACGATTTGATTCCGTCCCGCGCCCACGGCCGACCGAATCGCGATTTCACGCCGCCGTACCGAGGCCCGCGCCAGCAGCAGGTTCGCGACGTTCGCGCACGCGATCAGCAGCACCAATCCGACGGCTCCCAGCAGCAGGCGTAATGCTGGCCGGACGTCCTTGACCAAGACATCCTGCATCCGCTCGGCTGTGAGAAAGCCGTGCCCGAAAAACGACTCTTCGGGTGGGAACTTTTTGCGGAATCGCTCGGAGGCGACTTTCATCACTGATGCCGCTTGTTCGAGTGAAATACCGGGTTTCAAGCGTGCCGCGGCATAGTAGTCATGGCTATGACTGATGCTGTTCGGGTCCGCCCGCAGCGGAACCCAGATATCGACCGAATCCCAATGGAAGCCCGGTCCGAGGACTCCAATCACTTCGTACGACGCCGTTCCGATGTCGATCTTCCGGCCGATTAACCCAGGATCATCCCCGTAGCGGCGATGCCACAGTCCGTTGCTGATCACGGCCACCTGAGGACCTCCGGGGCGATCCTCGTCCGCCGTAAACGGTCGCCCCAAGGCCATCGGCGCGCCCAACAATGGAAAATACTCCGACGAAACGCGCATGCCAGCCACTTGCTCCGGGCGGTCGCCTCCGGTCAGGTTCATGCGTCCGCCGCCCGGGTAGTACAGTGCGACATGCTCAAAGACTTGCACCTGCTCGCGGAAGGCCATGACCTTCGGAATCGATATGTACCGGATAAGAAGGTCCGGTTCATCCCCCGGTGACTCCAGCTGCACGATGCGATCCGCCTCGAAATAGGGGAGAGGCTGCAGCAAGACGGCGTTGATGATGGAGAAAACCGCCGTGTTTGCGCCGATGCCCAAGGCCAGCGTCAGTATCGCGACGGCCGTGAACCCGGGGCTCTTTCGCAACACTCTCCAGGCGTGGCGGACGTCCTGCAGACCATCCTCGAGGACGGCTCCCACGCGCTGCTCCCGGACTGTTTGTTTCACTTCCTCGGGACCTCCAAACTCTAACCGCACCGAGCGCCGCGCCTCCGCGTCGGATAAGCCCTTGGCGGCGTAGCGCTCGACAAGGCTCTCGAAATGCGCTCGAATCTCCTCATCCAGCTCATCTTCAACCTGCTGGCGGCAGAAACAGCGGCGAAGGAAAGCCGCCGTGCGCCGGGCCCGCGACATGGCCTACACATCCTCCGCGAGAACCTGGTTCATCGCCGTAAACACTCTTTGCCAATTGCGTTTTTCTTGGGTCAGTTGCGCCCGGCCGGATCGCGTCAGCGAGTAGACTTTGACGCGGCGGCCATTCTCCAGTTCGCCCCATTCACCCTCGATCCAGCCCTTCTCCGCCAGCCGGTGCAAGGCTGGAAAAAGCGACCCTGGGCCCACCACAAAGACGCGCCGCGTGACCTGTTCGATACGATCCGAAATGCCGATGCCGTGCAGAGGACGCTGCTCGAGCGTGCGAAGAATCAGCAGATCCAGCGTCCCCTGTAAAAGATCCGATTTCGCCATAAGGGCGATACTATCGTCTGTCGATATCGGATGTCAATACTATGAGCCTTGAGGCTTCTTGCGCCGCGGCGCGGAACTTAGGTTCGGGACGGTCCCTTGCGCTCCGGCTGATTGAACCCCAAGTCCTCCAGACGGGCGATGATGGACGGGCTCTCGTCCAGCAAGTTGGCCAAGGCTTCTTCGTGGGACGTTCCGCTTTTTTCCGGACGCGCCACGGGACCTTCGATCTGCGCGGCGAGTTGCTCGCGAAGCGACTTCGGCAAGACGCTGTCCAGGTACTCCAGCGCCACACCGCGCAACTTGGCGTCTTCCGTGTGCATCGCGCGAAAGGCCAGCCGGATGGACTGCTGCGGGAGCACCAGGGCAAGCAGGGTGGAGATATGGGTCATGGCCTGCGACGCTCTTTCGCGAAGCACTTCGTCCACCAGCTGAAAATCCGCGTCCTCGGCCGCGGACCCGGCGTGCGCGCCCGCGGAACGTTTCGCTAAAACCCCGCGGCTGCCGGCCAGCTCGCTCTCCACGATTTCGAAAATCATCGCGGGCTGCGGCCGGTATTCCGGATTGTCCTGAACCATCTTCTCGAGCCCGCGGGCGCAACGCTGGCGAATTTCGAAGCGCTCGTCGCGCAGCTGGCGGAACAGGCCCTGCGAAGCGAGCGGACTCTTGGAGGCCGCAAGCAGCCGGGGAATGCGCCGGCGTACTTTTTCGTTTTCCGCCGGATCCGCCAGCCGGTCCGCAAGCTGCCCCGCAATCTGGTCTACCGCCCTGGCCAGGACGTCATGCGCGGCGCGCGCCGTTTCATCACGCCCCAGCAGCTCGATCACCTGAGGGATCAGCAGCGGATCCCTCAGATCGATCGCATGCAGGGCCGCGCGGGCGCGCAACGGGTCGCTGGACCGCAGCTCGGCCAAGCGTCGCAGCGTAACATCCGCCTGGTGGGTGGGGTGGGCGTCGGGCGCGAGGTGGCCCGCTTCCAAGCCGGAAATGGACGAACCCGAACGGAGCACGATGGATCGAGTGACGGGGTCTTCGGCTTCTTCCGGACGCATGATGACAGTCTGCCGCGCCAGGCCTTTTTCCAGTACGGCCACATACGCCCGATCCAGCTTGAACGCCAGCCACGCCGCCACGCCGGACCACACGGCGGTCGCGGCGAGGATGAAACGGAAGGACACCTCCGCGGGCAGCACCAGGAACAACTGAATCGCCGCGGCGGCCAAACCCTCGCCGAGACGGTCCGCGCCGATATCGATCACGGCTTTGGTCGACCGCCTCTCGGCAGCGGGCATGGGCGTATAGAACAACTCGTAGCCGGAACGGTACAGTGACCCGCGCAGTAACTGCTCCAGTCCCCGGCTGATCATGATGGCGCCGGGAACGAACAGCGAAACCAGACTCGCTCCGGTGACCGCCACCGGGAGCACCGATACGGTACCCCCCGGCCCGAATCGCTTCAGCCAAAACCGGCTGAGTCCGGCCTGGACCGCAAAGGTCGCCAACGAAATTCCGGTATAGAAAAAATTGAAGAAACGGGTGAGCCCCGCGCCTTTGCCGTATTCCGCGACGGCTCGAGCACGGAACAGGTAGTCGAGACCGGCGGCGCTCATCGAGACCAGCAACACAAAGGCAGCCAGGCCGATCAGGTATGGAGCGCCCGATATCATTTCGGGGAAAGAGGGAGCGTCGTGAGTCTTTTCAGCGGGCTGGTTCGGAGCGAAGCGGAATAGCGCCAGGCTGCAGGCCAGTTGCAGGACCGCCAGCAGGATCAGCAGATCCGCGGTGGAGCTCAAGGTTGCCACCCGGTCGGCCATCACGCCGCCGGCCAGACTTCCCAGAGTCCCGAACGCGGTGATCTGCCCGTACCGGCGGCGCGCCTCGCGAGGATCGAAGCGTTCGCTGGCCAGCGCCCAAAAGCCGGACAGCATGACCGGACCAAGCGCCAGGATGTGGACGTAAAGGAAAGCCGCAACCGGGCCCGGGAAGCTCGGAAGAAGTATCCATTCGGCCACATGCAACCCGGAGCCGAGAAGAAATCCGGCCGGAATCAGCCGGTACGGACCAAAGCGGTGCAGAAGTTTGGTGCTGAGTAACGCGACGAGGATGGAGCAGACGGCCGCCGCACCCACCGCCGGAGGAAGCGCCGTGGGTGGAAACACCGCCAGGAACAGGCTGTCGCGGGTGGTCTTGGCGGCCAGTTGCCAGGCCATCATCAGGCTGGCGACCAGAACTGCCTGGCGGGCCGCGGACGTGTTTGGAAACCCCGGAATTTTCATGCTACGCCGGCGGGGGCGGATGCTTCGGCCGTGCGCATTTCAGTTTGCCGCTCGTGGTTTTTCTTGTGCGCACGGGTGATCCCCACCGCGACCGCCAGCCAGACCAAAGTCATTACCAGGTTAGCCGCCAAAAAGCCCTTGATCCCGAAAGCCAGTGCTGTCCCCGCCAGAATGATGCCCGCCTGGAGCACATCGCCGGCACGCTTGAAGAAGGTGTCTATCGCGGCTTTGGCTTTGTATTTCGCTTCCCGGCTGGTGGTCAGGAACAGTGCGTTTACGGTGGTGTTCTGGACGGAATAGTCCACGCCGTTCTCCACGATTTTGACCCACCGCATAACTGGCAATAGCGGAAGCCCCAGCAGCAGCGAATAGCTCCCCAGCGCGATACATGGCAACACAAAGAGCGCTGCGCGAACTCCCGCATAGCGGAAGAGCCGCGAAACCACGAACATCTGCAAAACCAATCCCACGCTGTTGTACCAGACCTCGTAATTTCCGTAGAACACCCCGATGAACACTTGCCGTGCCGCGTCACTCGATCCGGCCACGCGTGCGGCTTCCGCCACCACGAACTTTCTCAATAGAAATTCGCCGGTGCTGTTCACGATGTTCAATAACAGGATCAGCAGGGCGATAAACAAGAGATAGCGATCGCGAACCAGCAGTTCCAGGGCGCCCGTTTTAGCCAGGGGGGCTTCGGCCGGTCCAGAAGCGTGCACCCTGTCTCCGGCCGCACGGAAATGGATTCTGCGGCTGATCAAAACACAGACCACCAGCACCCCCGCCGCGACCAGCATCAAACGATAGGGACCGGTGGCGTGCATCATCATCGCGGCAGCCTTAGCTCCGACCAGACTGCCCAGGGAAGCGCCCACCGCGATCACCGGAAACAGCCGCCTTCCATGGGATTCCGAGTACAGGTCGTTGGCGAAGGACCAGAACTGGGCCACGATCAGAACGTTAAAGATTCCCACCCAAATAAAGAAAACGACGCCCTCATACGCCCAGCCGCCTTCGCCGAGCGCGTAGAACATCACCAGATTCGAGACGAATACCAGCGTGACCCAGGTGATCAAGCGAATCCGGCCCACGCGCGACGCGAAGGCGCCATAGGCCGGGACGATGGCCAGCAAGAGCAGCGCCTGGATAGCGTAGGAATAGGAAGTCAGCTCCGCCCCGCCCTTGAGCGTCAAGATGAGCGGCTCCCGCACCGTTTTCAGCAGATAGTAGCTTAGGAGCAGCAGAAAGACGTTAAGCGCCAGCAGCAGAACGTTCGCGCCCTCGCCCGCCCGCACCTCAGCCAGAAGCGACAGTAGCCTCTCAGCGATGCTCTTGGACTCGGATTCGGCCCCTTCAGCGCCAGGCATTCTTTGGCGACCCATTCTACTACAACGTATGGTGATAGACTCTTGACGATAAACAAGTAACTTGTCCGGGAAGGGAGCACTCATGCCCGCATTTCATCTCTACTCGACCAGACGCGGACTTCTCGCCGCGATTCTGCTGGCGTTTCCGTTCAGCTTTCTGCACGCGGCCGACGCCCTCACGTCGCAGCAAAAAGAGGAATTCCTTACCAAGGCGAAAATCACCCAGAGCAAGGATGCGAAGAAGGGAGTCACCGGAACCTCGCGCGTCACCCTGACCGACGGAACCATCACCCACGACGCCAGCGTGCAGACCATCGACGACTACAAAACGCAGTTTCTGAACGAAGTCGGATTTAAAGATACCTACAAAGACAACATCGCGGCCTGGAAACTGTCGCGCCTGGTGGGGATCGAGGACATGGTCCCTCCCTCGGTAAAGCGTACGTATGAAGGGAAGTCGGCCTCCTTCACGTGGTGGATCGACAACGTGATGATGGACGAATCGGAGCGGCAGGCCAAGAACGTGCAGCCCCCCGACAAGGAAGCCTGGAACAGAGAGAACAATGTCATGCAGGTCTTTGACCAGTTGATCTACAACACGGATCGCAACCAGACCAACATGCTGATCGACGACCGCTGGCGCCTTTGGCTGATCGACCACAGCCGCTCATTCCGGGTACACAAGTCTCTGAAGGATGCGAGCGTTCTGAAGATGGTCGACCGCACCATGCTGGCCAAGATGAAAACGCTGGACGAGGCGATGCTGACCAAGGAATTAGGCCGGGACGTCACCAAGGACGAGATTCGGGGCCTGCTGGCCAGGCGCGATCTCATCGTGAAGTTCTTCGACGCCAAGGGTGACAGCCTGTTGTTCGACCGTCCCCCAAGGAACTAGGGCCGAACTAGGGCCGCCGGTTCTGGATCGCCCGGCGCAGGCGTGAATCAGTGGGTTCCATAGCGGCCGCGGCTCCGAGGTATTCCAGCACACCACCGCCATCCCCGGGCAAGTCCAGCCGGCGCCCGCGGTGGACTACGAAATACTTTCCGTCCTCGATCAGGAGAAACGCCGGCGGTCCGCCGAACGGTTTGGACAACCCCACGTCGATGATGACGACCTTCCCTCCGAAGCGTGGCAGCACGGCCACCTGCGGAGTGTGCCCAATGACAATGTGCCGCGCCTGGTGCGTCGCCAGAACACGAGGGAGCAACGCCGCCATCCCCCCGTCGTCCTCCGGCAGTTGAGCCATGCCGCGATACCACAGCGGGCCGTCGTCATCGGGAACGATGCCCTGGGC
>Ga0210400_10003100_pt1 | contig 14861 bp, 11 predicted proteins | sample IncBWH26MmetaG_FD_155456 | JGI IMG/M metagenome (GOLD analysis project Ga0210400, IMG submission 155456) | Forest soil microbial communities from Barre Woods Harvard Forest LTER site, Petersham, Massachusetts, United States - Inc-BW-H-26-M | ecosystem: Environmental > Terrestrial > Soil >... | reverse complement strand
CGGCGCGGAAGCGTGCGCTCGATGCAGCTCATGTCCGATGAGGCGCAGGCGCTCACGCGCGAGATTCGGGAGCAGACGGCCTCGCATCTGCAGGCCATCCTCGACAACGTCAAGGATGCCATCGTCACGGTCGACGATGGCGGACACATCGAAACCTTCAATCCCACGGGCGAGCGCATTTTCGGCTACGCGCCCGCGGAGATCTTCGGCCGCTCGCTCGAATTCTTGCTGCCCGAGATCGCGCAGGGCGCGAGCGACTTTCTCGAGCGCCTCGCCACCAAGATCGACGATACGCATATCGACCTCGCCGCACATCAGACCTGGGGCCGGGCCAAAGGCGGCAATCGCGTGGCGGTCGAGATCGCGGTCAGCAAGGCAAAGCTCAACTGGCGCGACGGCTACATCGTCAGCATTCGCGACATCACGGAGCGCCATCTGGCCGAGCAATCCATGCGCGAAAGCGAGGCCCGCTACCGCACGTTGGTGGAGCACGCTCCCGAGGTAATCGTCGTGTTCGACGTCGATCAAGGCAAATTCGTCGACGTCAATGACAACGCCTGCCGCTTCTTCAAGATGGAGCGCGAAACCCTGCTCGCGAGCGGCCCCGACAAGATCAGCCCGGCGCACCAGCACGACGGCACGCTGTCCTTCGGCCGGCCGCGCGGCTTCATCGAAGGCGCGCTGGCCGGCGCGGCGCCGGTGTTCGAATGGACGCATTGCGATGCCGCCGGGCAAACCTTGCCCTGCGAAGTGCGCTTCGTGCGCCTGCCGAGCTCCAATCGGCGGCTCATTCGCGCCAGCATCACGGATATCACCGAACGCAAGCGCGCCGAGGCGATCGCCGCGGGCGAACGCAGGATCTTCGAGAAGATCGCCGCCAACGCGCCGCTGACGACCGCGCTCGAGTCGATTTGCGAGTTGATCGAGCGGGTCATGGCGGACGGCTACTGCGCGATCAGTCTGCTCGATCACGAACGCCAGGCATTGGATTTCGGCGCCGCGCCCACGCTGCCGCGCGCGTTCGTCACGGCGATGGACCGCGCGCCGATCGGCATCCGCTACGGCTCGTGCGCGGCGGCCGTCTATCTGGCGCGGCAAATCACCGTGGCGGACATCGAGACGGATGCACTGTGGGAATTCCGGCGCGAAGCCGCGCGGCATGCCGCGCTGCGCGCCGCCTGGTCGACGCCCATCCTCGCCTCGGACGGGCGGGTGGTGGGTACCTGCGTGCTGTATCGGCGTCAGCCGGGCATTCCGTTGTCGAAAGATCAGGAACTGATGGCGCGCATGGCGCAAATCGCCGGCATCGCCATCGAGCGGCGTGCGGCGGAGGACGCGCTGCGCGCCAGCGAAGGGAAGTTTCGCGGGTTGTTCGAAAGCATGATGGAGGGTGTGTACCAAACCTCGCGCGAGGGCCGCATTCTGGTCGCCAATCCCGCCTTCGTGAGCATCTTGGGCTATGACTCGGCGGAGGAGTTGTACGAAGTGCCGGCTGCCGCGCTGTACTGGTATGCCGGCGACCGCGAAACATTTGCGCGCCGGGTGGAGAGCGACGGCGAACTGCGCAACGAGGAATATATTTTGCGCCGCAAGGACGGCACCATGCTGGTCGTCATGGATTCGAGCCGCGTGGTGCGGGATGTCCACGGCCGGGTCATCGGCTACGAGGGGACGATCACCGACATCACCGAACGCAAGAAGGCGGAAACAGCGGTGTTCCAGGCCAAGGAACGCGCCCAGGTTACCTTGCAATCCATCGGCGACGCGGTCATCACCACCGACTCCGAGGGGCGCATCGATTACATGAACCCGGTCGCCGAGAGCCTGACGGGCTGGGAAAACCGTGAAGCCCAGGGACAGCTCATCGGCGAAGTACTGACCGTCGTCGACGAATCCTCGCGCGAATCCACCGAAAGCCCGGTCATGCGCTGTTTGCGCGAAGGTCAGGTGCTCGGCCTCAGCGAGCACACGGTGCTCGTGAATCGCCGCGGGCAGGAATTGGCCATCCAGGACTCGGCGGCGCCGATCCGCGATCGCGCCGGCAATCTGATCGGCGCCGTCATGGTGTTTCACGACGTCAGCAAGGAGCGGCGCCTGCATCGCGCGCTGCACTACCAGGCCAGCCACGATGCATTGACGGGTTTGATCAACCGGCGTGAATTCGAAAACCGTTTGACCGCCGCGGTCGAGAACGCCCGGGCCGACGCGGCTGCGCATCACGCGCTGCTGTATCTGGATCTGGATCAATTCAAATTGGTCAACGACACGTGCGGTCATCCGGCGGGCGATCAACTACTGAAGCAGATCACGGGCGTCCTGCAATCGCGCGTGCGCAGCCGCGACACCCTGGCGCGTTTGGGCGGGGATGAATTCGGCATCTTGCTGCAAGGCTGCTCGCTCGAGCAGGCGCTGCGCATCGCGGAGAGCCTGCGCCAGGCGATCCGCGATTTTCGATTCATCTGGCAGGACGGCGCGCTCGAGCTCGGCGTGAGTATCGGTATCGTCGAGATCACCAGCGAAACGCCCACCGTGGCCAGCGTGATGAGCGCGGCCGACGTCGCGTGCTACTCGGCCAAGGATCTGGGCCGCAATCGCGTGCAGCTCTACAAGCCCGACGACGTGCCCGAGCGGCATCGCGAGATGCACTGGGTGTCGAAGCTTGCACGCGCCTGCGATGAAAGCCGATTCGAGCTGTTTTATCAGCCCATCGTGCCCATCGGCCCGGTCGCGCAGGAACACGAGCACTTCGAGCTGATGCTGCGCCTACGGGACGAATCGGGAGCGCTGGTGACGCCCGCCGAATTCATTCCGGCGGCGGAGCGCTACAACGTCATGCCTTCCATCGACCGCTGGGTGGTGCGCCAGGCACTCGACAAGCTGGTGCACCGCGTCGGCTCGGGAGTCAAGCCGTTCACGATTGCCGTCAATCTCTCCGGCACCTCGCTCAATGATGAGCGTTTTCTCGAATACTTGATCGCCGAACTCAGCAACAACGAATTGGTCGCCGGCGCGATGTGTTTCGAGATCACGGAAACCGCCGCCATCGCCAATCTGGGCAACGTGGTGTATTTCATGCGTGAGCTCAAGGCCCGCGGCTGCCACTTTGCGCTGGATGACTTCGGCAGCGGCTTGTCGTCCTTCATGTATCTGAAGACCTTGCCGGTGGATTATCTGAAGATCGACGGACAATTCGTCGAGAACGTCACCCACGACCGGATCGATCGCAGCATGGTCGAGGCGATCAGCCAGGTAGGCAAGGCGATGGGCATTCAGACCATCGCCGAGCGGGTGGAATCACCGGAAGTGCTGGCGGAGCTCGGTCGGCTGGGCATCGGCTACGCGCAGGGCTTTCATATCGCCGAACCCCGCTCGACCCGGGAGTTTCCGTACCTGCGCGAGCCCTCGCGAAAGTCGTAGGAGCCTTGCAAGGCCACTTCCCGCCGCAGCGCGCTGCGCGTACTCTCGCACCCTTGGAACCATACAATCGCTTGGACCAGGAAAGGGGCTCGCCATGATTCTGGGCATGTCTACTGCGGCTTTTACACAGTTCCATGTGCTCCTGAGCCTGATCGGCATTGCCGCCGGGTTCCTCGTGGCGCTCGCCATGCTGGGTGCGAGACGGCTACCGGTATTGACGGCGGTATTTCTGCTTGCCACCCTGGCCACCAGCGTCACTGGATTCATGTTCCATTTTGTGAGCTTCGGGCCGCCGGAGATCGTCGGGGTGATTTCCCTGCTGGTCTTGACCTTGGCCATTGTCGCGCTGTATTCGCTCAAGCTAGCCGGCTCATGGCGCTGGATTTATGTGGCCGCTGCCTTGTGCGCGCTGTACCTGAACGTGTTCGTCGGCGTGGTGCAAACTTTCCAAAAAGTGCCGTTCTTCCACGCACTGGCACCGACTCAAACGGAGCTGCCCTTCGTCGTCGCGCAAGCGGTGGTATTGATCGCGTTCGTGGCTCTCGGGATCACGGCGGCGCACAAATATCATCCCGCAGCGGCGGCACGCCCGTTGGTGTGACCTAGCGAATGGCGTTCGACTTGCAGCCGAGGATCGCCGACCGTTGGATCAAACTCGAGCCGCTCGAGCCCGGCGACTTCGAGGCGCTGTATACGGTCGCCGCCGACCCCCTCATCTGGGAACAGCATCCGAACAAGAATCGCTACCAGCGCGAGGTATTCGCCACTTACTTCAAGGGCGCGATCGAGTCGGGCGGCGCCTTGCGAGTGATCGACAACACGAGCGGAACGCTGATCGGCAGCTCTCGCTTCTATGATTTGGACGAAGCCCTGCGCGTAGTGGCGATCGGCTACACGTTCATTGCCAGAGATCACTGGGGCGGTCAATCCAATCGGGCATTGAAAGCTCTGATGCTGGGGCACGCCTTCCAGAGCCTGGAGCGCGTCATATTTCACGTCGGCATCAACAATTGGAGGTCGCGCAAAGCCATGGAAAAGCTCGGCGCCGTGCACATCGGCGAGGCGGCGATGAGCTACTATGGAGAACCGAGTTTGCAGAACGTCATTTACCAGATCGAACGCGCAGCCTGGCGGCGCGAAGCATCGAGCTAGGGCGAGCATGGACCTGAAAACCGCCTCGGTACGCCGCGATATCGTGTTGATGGTCATCGTGGCAGGCGCCGCGGCCTACGCCTGCGCGAAGTTCAATCTGAGCGAGGCGCTGCTCAACTGGACGCGGCCGTTCGAGCGCTTGCAGCTCGATGAACTGCCGGCGATCCTGTTGGTCATCGCCATCTGCCTGATCTGGTTTGCGAGGCGCCGTTATGCGGAGGCCAGCCGCCAACTCGAGCTACGCAGAGCGGCCGAGGCGCGGCTGGCGGAGTTGCTGGCCGAGAACAAGCGACTGGCCCAGCAATACATCGACATCCAGGAATCGGAGCGCAAGGCGCTGGCGCGCGATTTGCACGACGAAATGGGCCAATATCTCAACGCCATCAAGCTCGACGCGGTGTCGATCCGCGAAGCGGCGGCTGCCGCCCCGGATGTGACCCACGCGGCGCGCGCGATGATTGCCAACATCGACCGTGTCTATGGGGCTGTGACCGGTCTGATCCGCCGGCTGCGGCCGGTGGGATTCGACGAGCTGGGAGTGGTCGCGGCGCTCGAGCATTGCGTCAATGAGTGGCGATTGCGGCTCCCCGCGGTGCGGATCGAGCTCTCAGTGAGCGGCGACTTCGAGGCTTTGGATGAGGCACGCGGGCTGGTTCTGTACCGATTGGTGCAAGAGGCGCTCACCAACATCGCGCGCCATTCGCAGGCCACGCGCGTCGAGATACGGATTGCGTCGAGCCGTGCGGCGCCCGAGGGTCCGTGCATCGAGTTGCTCATCGCTGACAATGGCAGGGGTGTCGACCTGCGGGTGCCGCGCAGCGGTCTTGGGTTACTCGGTATGCGCGAGCGTGTATCCGCCCTGGGCGGGTCGATTACGCTCGTGAGCGAGTGCGACGGCGGCTTCAAGATCGTGAGTTCGCTGCCGCTCACCGGGCTGCACTCATGAAATCCGCGGCAAGCAAACGGATCACCGTGCTGCTGGTCGACGATCACGCGGTGGTCCGCGAGGGCTATCGGCGCCTGTTGGAGCGCGATGAGTCGCTGCTGGTGGTCGGCGAGGCGGCCACGGCCGCCGATGCCATGCGTTACGACGGCGAGCTCGAGCCCGACGTTCTGGTGCTCGACATCGCGTTGCCCGGCATCAGCGGCATCGAAGTCCTACGCCGCATCGTGGCGCGCAGGCCCGCAGCATGCGTTTTGATGTTCAGCATGTACCAAGACGGGATCTATGCCAGCCGGGCGTTTAGCGCCGGCGCGCGCGGCTATTTGAGCAAGGCGAGCGCGCCCGACCTGTTGGTGGAGGCGGTGCGCAGCGTGGCGGACGGGCGCCGCTACGTGAGCCCGGACGTGGAGCGTGCCATGACGGCGCAGTCGGCCACGCCGGGCCGCCTCGCCGCGGCGTTGTCGACGCGTGAGCTCGAAGTGCTGCGCATGCTGACCCAAGGATACGGCGTGGAGAAGATCGGCGAGCGCTTGGGCTTGAGCCCCAAGACCGCGGCCAATCACCAATCCTCCATCAAACAGAAATTGGGCGCAGAGAGCGCACTGCAGTTGGTGCTCATTGCCAAGCAGCTAGGTTTGATCACGGATCCTTGAGACATGGCGTTGCCGGCGTCCGTCATCAGCTGCCTGCTGGCGTCGTTGGCGCTGGCCTTGGCGCCGTACTCAGGCCGCGCACGGCCCGTGCTGCCGCTCGAAGACGCCGCCAGACCGGAGGATGCCACCGGACAGCAGGAGGGTACCGGACAGGCCAAGCCGGTGGTGATCTATGTCGCGCGCCGCGGCTGGCATATCGACATCGGATTCGCGACGGCGGATCTCGACGCGCCGCTCGATGCGGTGGTGAGCGAGTTTGCGCCAGCGCGCTCGCTGTTCTTCGGCTTCGGTGATCGACGCTATCTCGAGTCAAGGGATCAGGGTCATCGCGGCAGCGCCCTCGTCGGCGCGTTATGGCCGGGCCGAGGCCTGATCTTGGCGACCAGCTTGGACTCGACGCCGCAGGCTGCGTTCGGTGCAACTCACGTCATCGCAATCGAACTCACGCCGCGCCAGGCGCACGCGGCGCAAGCCTATATCGCGCGCTCCATGGCCGATCGCCGCTCCCTGGCCGAGGGCCCCTATGAGGGCAGCCGCTACTTCGCCGCCACCCCGCGCTATTCCGCGCTGCACACGTGCAACACCTGGGCCGCGCAAGCGCTGGCCGCCGCTGGCCTGCCGATTCGCAGCGCGGGGGTCGTCTTTGCCTGGCAGCTGTGGACGCAGGCGCGGCGCCTGGACAGACGGCAATCCGCAGCGCAACGCCCCACGGCCGCCCTGCGCGAAACGTCCTATCCGTGATCTAGCTGCAGGGCGGAGTGGTGCCGTCCTGGCACACCACCGTCGTTCCAGACCCCGGCGGTACCACCACGGTGGTCTTGGCCGGCGGCGGCGGACTACTGCTACTGATGCAGCCCGATAGCAGCGACATCGCAACGAGCAAGCTGGCAAGAACTTTCATCTTAGGCTCCACGTAGTTTGACGTAGCGCCATTGTTGGAGCAGCGCGCGGCGCGGCGGCAGCGGCCGATCACGCATGCGAATGTCGCCTCGCGTCCTACACATACAGTGTTGGACGCTCGCCAACACTGGATTTACGATCGTTCTGCCGGCGAGTACAGTTTCGCCATGGCGCGCAGTTTCATGGGTCACCAACGATTCAAGGGCCGCGGCGCGGCCTCGAATCCCGCCGTGCGATTCGAATCGACGACGCGCGAGGCCACCCACGATGGCTGGTATGAGGACGAGATCGTCGAACACCTCAGCGAGACGGTGCTCCCCGATCGGGCGCGCAGCGTCATCACCAGCAATGATTCTCCGGATGTCGGATTCGACCGCTCGATCAATCCCTACCGAGGATGCAGCCACGGCTGCGTGTACTGCTTCGCACGGCCGACTCATGCCTACCTGGGTCTGTCGCCGGGTTTGGATTTTGAAACGAAGCTGTTCTACAAGGCCGATGCGGTGGAGATTCTCGAGGGCGAGCTGGCCAAGCCCAAGTACCTGTGCAAGCCGATCGCCTTGGGAATCAATACCGACGGCTATCAGCCTCTGGAAAAGCGTCTGCAGGTCACCCGTGGCATTCTCGCGGTCCTGGCTCGTTGCCGGCACCCGGTCACCATCGTCACCAAGAGCGCCCTGGTGCTGCGCGATGTCGATTTGCTGCGCGATCTCGCACAAGACGGGTTGGTGCAGGTCATGCTGAGCGTCACCTCGCTGACGGACGACATCAAGCGCACGCTCGAGCCGCGGACCGCGTCGCCGCGTGCGCGGCTGCGAGTCATCGAGCAGCTGGCGCAAGCCGGGGTTCCCGTCGGCGTGCTGGTCGCGCCCGTGATTCCCGCGATTACCGACCATGAAATGGAAGATATTCTGGCGGCCGCCAAGCAGGCGGGCGCGGGCAGCGCGGGCTACGTCTTGCTGCGGCTGCCGCTCGAGTTGAAGACATTGTTTCGCGAGTGGCTGGGCGAGCACTACCCCGATCGCGCCAAACACGTGATGTCGCTGATCAACCAGACCCGCGGCGGCAAGGACTATGACGCCGAATTCGGCCGGCGCATGACCGGCACCGGGCCCTATGCGGAGTTGCTGCGTACCCGCTTCGAGCTGGCACGGCGCAAGTGCGGCTTCGACGACGCCCACCAGCGCCACGAGCTGCCCACGCATTTGTTTCGCCCACCGGCGCGCGACAAGGCGCAGCTGAACCTCGGCTTTTAGGCGCCCGCGCTGTTAGCGGCGGTTATTGCCGCCGGTGGCAAACATGATTTCCTCTTTCCCCAGCATTCCCTTGTGCGTGCTGCTGGTATCCAGCATGTCGAATACTTTGGTTTCATATGCGATGAATTCATCGTGCGACACCGTGCCGTCCCCGTCCGTGTCGATCTTGTGCATCATCGCCTTGGTGCGCAGTCCGCGCGCGTAACCGCCGGTGGCGAAGGTGGCGATCTCGCCGCCCTCGGCGCTGATGAATTGTTTCGAATCGACCTTGCCGCTCTTGTTCTTATCGAGCATGGCAAACACTTTTTCCTGAAAGGCGAGCCACTCGTCTTTCGAGACCATGCCGTCGCCATTGGTGTCCATCTTGTGCATTAATTTCTCGCTTTGCAGGCCTCGGGCATAGCCTCCCGTGGCGAAACTCGCCATGTCGTCCGCGGCCGCCGAACAGGCCATGGCGAGGGCGCCAGCCATCCACAGGAAGGCAGAACGCGTGGTATTGGTTTTGAGCATCTTTTGATCCCCCAGGGTTGTGACTAATCAATAGACCGGACTGTCAGCGGGGTTATTTCGGAGCAAAACGGCAATTTGGAGATGACTGACGTGCCCCGGGGAGACCAGGTATTCTAAACTCACACGAATACGCAGCAATGTCGCAGAATCGCACAGCATGGAAAGTATCCAAAAATTAAGCCATTCCCCCGCGAAAAAAGCCGCATCGATCGATCGGCGGCTGTGCGTCGCGCCGATGATGGATTGGACTGATTGTCATTGCCGCTACGTGCATCGTCTGTATGCACCGCACGCCTTGTTGTACACGGAGATGATCGTGTCGACCGCGTTGGTGCGCGGCGACGCGCGGCGTCTGTTGGAACACAGTGCGGCGGAACACCCGGTCGCCCTGCAACTGGGCGGCTGCGACCCCAAGGAACTGGCGGCCGCAGCCCGCATCGGTGCGGGTGCGGGCTTTGCCGAGATCAATCTCAACGTCGGCTGCCCGAGCGACCGCGTCCAGAACGCTGCATTCGGCGCCTGCCTCATGCTCAAGCCTGCGTTGGTGGCGGATTGCGTGAAAGCGCTGCGCGATGCGACGCCGCTGCCGGTCACCGTCAAATGCCGAATTGGCATCGATGACCGCGACGACTACGAGTTCTTTACCGCATTCGTCGACGCCGTTGCCGCGGCCGGCATTGCGTCGCTGATCGTGCACGCGCGTTGCGCCATCCTCGGCGGCCTGTCACCCAAGGAGAACCGCGAGATTCCGCCCCTCAAGTACGATTACGTGCACAGGCTCAAGCGCGAGCGGCCTGAACTGCCGGTGATATTGAATGGCGGCCTGTCCCAGGCGGCGCAGATCCGCGGCCATATGGCGGCCGGGCTCGACGGCGTCATGCTCGGACGTGCGGCCTACCATCGGCCCGCGCTGCTCGCGGAATTGGAACAGGCCATGATCGATCCGGAGTGGCGCGTACCCGAGCCCGGCGAGATCATCGAACGAGTCGTTGCCTACGCCAAAGTGTGCGCGCGGCGCGGTATCCGCCTGCACTCGATCACGCGGCACATGCATGGATTGATGGCCGGACGCGAGGGGGCACGTGCCTGGCGGCGCTTTCTGTCCGAGGTCGCGGCGCGGCCGGGCGCCGTGCCGGAGACGCTTTATTCGGCGCTTCCGATCGTGAATCGAGGGATTGCAGCCTAAACCTTTAAGGCTGCCGCGCCAGATTAAGTATAATGGCCTCCGAATGGGCAAAGAAATAGAAGTCGCCATCGTCTTCGCCGATGTGGTCGGCAGCACCAAGCTATATGAGCTTCTGGGGGATTTGCGCGCACGCGACATGGTCGGTATCTGCATCGATGTGATGCGCGCCGCCACCGAGCAGAATCACGGCACGGTCATCAAGACCATGGGCGATGAGGTCATGGCGACGTTTCCGACCGCCGACGACGCGCTCAATGCCGCCGCTCAGATGCAGAAGCAAATCACCCTGCACCCCCAGCTGAAAGTCGACGAGCAGACCGTGGCCATTCGCATCGGTTGCAACTTCGGTCCGGTGGTGCTCGAAAACCGCGATATTTTCGGCTCTGCGGTGCACACCGCGAACCGCATGACCAGCCAAGCGAAGGCAGGCCAGATCATCACCACGGCGACCATGGTCGAACGCCTGTCGAGCGACTGGCGCGCCTCGGTGCGCCAGATCGACATCGCGACCTTGAAGGGGCGCAGCAGCGAAGTGGCGCTGTTCGAGGTGCTGTGGCAGACCGAGGACGTCACCAGCATGGTCCCTGCGATCGCCTCGCGCGAGCGCGAACGGGCGACCAAGAGCCAGCGTCTGCGCCTGCGCTATCAGGGACAGGAAGTCCTGGTGGATGATGGGCGCGCCAATATCACCATCGGCCGCGCCGAAGAGAATGATCTCGTCGTGAAGGGCAATTTGATCTCGCGCCTGCATGCGCGCGTGGAGATCAACCGCAATAAATTCATGCTGATCGATCAGAGCACGAATGGCACCTTCGTGCTCGGCAAGGACGGCGAAGAGGCGTTCGTGCGCCGCGACTCCATGCAAATTCGCGGCGAGGGGCTGATCGGCCTCGGTAAAGCGCCGGACAGCAATTCGTCGCAGGTGATTCGCTACGCCTGCGAGGAGTGAACCCGCTGCAGTGCGCCCTTGAGTTCGGCCCGCAGCGACGGCGGCACCCGGTCGCCGAATTCGCCCAGATACCGCTCGATGCCCGCGAATTCCTCCTGCCACAGCGGCGCGCTGACGCTGAGCAGTTCATCGAGCGCGCCCGGCGCAAGGTCGAGGCCCTGCACGTCCAGATCGGCGGGGTTCGGCAAATGGCCGATCGCCGTTTCGCGCGCCTGCGCGGTGCCCTTGCAGCGATCCATGATCCAGCGCAGCACCCGCAGATTCTCGCCGAAACCCGGCCATAAGAATTTGCCGGCCGAGTTTTGGCGGAACCAATTGACGTGGAAAATCTGCGGCGGCGATTTGAGTTTGGCGCCGACGTTGATCCAATGCGACCAGTAGTCGCCGAAGTTATACCCGGCGAAGGGTTTCATGGCCATCGGATCGCGCCGCACGACGCCCACGGCATCGGTGGCCGCCGCGGTGGTTTCCGAGGCGACGCCTGCGCCCACCAGCACCCCGTGCAGCCAGTTGCGCGCCTGGTAGACGAGCGGGGCCAAGTTGCGGCGTCGACCGCCGAACACGATGGCTGAAATCGGCACGCCGCCGGGAGCATCGGCCATCCGCGAATAGCTCGGGTTCTGGCGCGCCGCGACCGTGAAACGGGAATTGGGGTGCGCCGCGGGTCTGTTCGCCGGATCGTAATTGCGTCCCTGCCAGTCGGTGACGGGCTTGCCCTCCGTCAAGCCTTCCCACCACGGCTGATTGTCCGCCGTCAGTGCGACATTGGTGAAAATCGTGTCGTAGCGGATCATGTCGTAGGCGTTGCGATTGGTCTTGGCATTGGTGCCCGGCGCGACGCCGAAGTATCCGGATTCGGGATTGATGGCGTACAACCGCCCATCCTTGCCGGGATGCAGCCATGCGATGTCATCGCCCACCGTCCAAACCTTCCAGCCTTTGTAGCTTGCTGGCGGGATCAGCATCGACAGATTCGTCTTGCCGCACGCGGATGGGAACGCGCAGGCCAGATACTGGGTTTCTCCCTGTGGATTTTCGATGCCGACGATGAGCATATGCTCCGCGAGCCAGCCCTCGGTGCGCGCTTGCCAGCTGGCGATCCGCAATGCATGGCATTTTTTCCCGAGCAGCGCGTTGCCCCCGTAGCCGGAACCAAAACTCTTGATCGCGAGTTCTTCCGGGAACTGCATGATGAAACGGCGCTTGGGGTCGAGTTCGCCGGTGGAATGCAGCCCTTTCACGAAGGTACCGTCCTGCGTAATGCGCTCGAGCGCCGCCCGGCCCATGCGCGTCATGAGCTGCATGTTGAGGACGACGTACGCGCTGTCGGTGATCTCGACACCACAGCGGGAAAACGGCGAATCGAGCGGACCCATGCAGTACGGGACGACGTACAGCGTGCGGCCGCGCATGCAGCCGGCAAACAGGGCGTCCATCTGGGCATGCGCTTGTGCCGGAGCAATCCAGTGGTTATTCGGGCCGGCATCGTCACGGTCTTTGGTACAAACGAAGGTCAGGTGCTCCACTCGCGCCACGTCGGAAGGATCCGAGCGCGACAGAACGCAGCCCGGAAAACTCTGCGGATTGAGCGGCAGCAGTTCCTTCGAGGCGATCAACTCACGTTCGATCGCTTGAAATTCGGCTTGACTCCCGTCGCACCAATAAATGTGGTCCGGCTGCGTGAGCTTTGCGACCTCGTTGACCCACGCCGCAACGTCGCGGTTCATCGAATCGAGCGAGGTGACGTGTTGGGCTGCGGTGGCCATGGGGCGGTCCTTACGCTTTGAGTGTTATTAGTCTTGGAAGGATGACAGATGCTTAGGTTCAGCGCCAAGTATGATCGGCGTTTCTGAGACAGCGCTGTCGCTGGCGCGTAAGCCGCGATTTTGCTTCCCTAAATTCCCATAAGTAACTGATTATAAATACATTAGAATGCCGGGGCAGCATGAGCATCAAGGCCTCCCTCGCGGTTCGATGCGGCGCCCTCGCGGCGCTCGGTCTGCTGGCGCACGCGGCCGCGCAGGCCCCGCCCGATCCCCTCCAAATCAAGTCCATCGCCGAGGTCGAATCGCGAACCGTCCAAGCGGGCCGCGAGATCGTGAAACTGATTCCCGCGGATCGGGTCGTGCCGGGCGATCGAGTGATCTATACGCTCGCGGTGCGCAATACCGGCGCGACCGCGATCGCGGCGCCGAGCTTCACCTATGCGATTCCCGAACACATGCGCTATATCGCTGATTCCGCGGTCGGCCCGGGCGCCGACGTGCGCTATTCGGTCGACCGCGGGCGCAGCTTCGAGACCCCGGATGGTCTCAATGTGCACGGACCCGATGGCCGGCTGCGCCCCGCCGTTGCCGCCGATTACACCGACATTCGCTGGCAGCTCAAGAATATCCTCAAGCCCAATTCCGTGGCGTTCGTGCGATTTCGTGCGCTGGTCAAATAGTTGGCGCGAAAACCTCGTAGGCTTACCGGCGCATGAATAGCGACTTCAACGATGTTTTCAACTTGAGCGGGCCGCTCGCGCGAGCCTTGCCGGGCTATGCCTTTCGCCCGGAGCAGGCGGCGATGGCGAAGGCCGTCGGGCAAGCGCTGGCGCGTCTCGAGCCCTTGCTGGTGGAAGCCGGCACGGGCACCGGCAAGACCTTCGCCTATCTGGTGCCGGCGCTGTTGTCGGGGCGCAGCGTGATCATCTCGACCGGCACGCGCACGCTGCAGGACCAGCTGTTTCACCGCGACGTGCCGCTGCTGGCCACGGCGCTCGGGCTGCCCGTGAAGATCGCCCTCCTCAAAGGCCGGTCCAACTATCTGTGCCGGCATCGGCTGGAACTCGCCACCCAGCAAGGGTCCTTGCTCGGGGAGGAGCGCGGCTCCCTGCGCACACTCGCGCGCGTCGGGCGGTGGGCTGCGGCGACCAGGGCAGGCGATCTGTCCGAACTCACCGATTTGCCGGAGCACTCGCCGGTCTGGCCGCAAATAACCTCGACCCGCGAAAACTGCTTGGGGTCCGAATGTCCACAGTTTTCCCGCTGTCATGTATTCGAGGCGCGGCGCAATGCTCAGGCGGCCGATATCGTCGTCGTGAATCACCATTTGTTGCTCGCCGATCTCGCGCTCAAGGACGAGGGCTTCGGCGATCTATTGCCGGGAGCGCAGGCCGTCATCCTGGATGAAGCGCACCAGGTGCCGGATATCGCGGCGCAATTTTTCGGCCAAGTTTGGTCGGTGCGCCAGGCCCAGCTGCTGATGCGCGACATCGCGGGCGAAATGACGGCTGCGGGAGTGCGCTCCGCGGGACTCGCCGCGGCGACCGTCGCCGTCGATGCCTCTTTGGAGGAATTGCGCGGCGCCCTGCCGTCCTTCCCAAGGCGCTACGAATGGGCCGAACTGCCGGAATCGTTTCTCGACGCGATGTCCGATCTGGAGACTGCGCTGAGCGACCTCGCGAGCGAGCTCGAGGGTCTCGGCGGCGGCACCGGCCTCGCGAACTGCGGGCGCCGCGCCGGGACTCTGGCGAACTCCCTGGCCGCCTTGAGTGAGTTGTCGGACGACGCGGGGTTGCGCTGGGTCGACGCCAATGCCGGCGGCCTGCTGTTGCAATTCACGCCTTTCGAAATCGCGGAGCGGCTGCGCGAATACGTCGAGTGCCGTCCCTGCGCCTGGATATTCACTTCGGCAACGCTTGCCATCGGCGAGGATTTCGCGCATTACGCGGCACGAATCGGTTTGCCCGAAGCGCGCACGCTGCGCATCGAGAGCCCGTTCGACTATCGTCATCAAGCGCGTATCTTCTTACCGCCCAACATGCCACCGCCACAGGACCCGGCCTTTGCCGCGAGCTTCATCGAGGCGTGCGCGCCGCTGCTCGAGGCCAGCGGCGGGCGTGCCTTCCTGC
>Ga0210400_10003098_pt1 | contig 14861 bp, 12 predicted proteins | sample IncBWH26MmetaG_FD_155456 | JGI IMG/M metagenome (GOLD analysis project Ga0210400, IMG submission 155456) | Forest soil microbial communities from Barre Woods Harvard Forest LTER site, Petersham, Massachusetts, United States - Inc-BW-H-26-M | ecosystem: Environmental > Terrestrial > Soil >... | reverse complement strand
CAGCCCACGGTGCCTGGACGCGAAGCAGGCCGTTGCGGTGACTCGCCTGGACTCCAGCCTTTGCTTGATGTCTGAAGCACCCCGACGTAAGGTCGTATGGACAAAAAAACTCGATCCTATTGACAACGCTGGTTTTCAGCAGACCTGCCTGAGTTGCGCGGGACAACGTTAACGGCGCGATGTAACGTCGTGTTTACGTCCCGTCCAGGCCGACTTTCGTGAACTGCCCGCTCATCCTGCAACCACCAGTGAATTCAAGCAGCTGGAGTTTTTTGACCTTACGGGCACTCCGGGCAGGCGAGCCGGAAGTTCGAGCCCTGGGTGGATGAGAGCGTGACGCTCCGGCGAATCGAAGAGCCCGACCTCGGAGCGGGAGCCGAAGCGTGGGCATGCCCCATCAAACACACCGCCCGACCACTTTCGTGATCGACAGTTAGCGCGCGAAGACCTTGGTGTTCAGGAAGTCGTTGCGGAACTTCCCCTTCGGATCGTACTTTGTCGCTAGTTGGATGAAATCGGCCAGCTTTTCGTACCTCGATCGGAGTTCGGCCGGCGGCAGCGTGAACAGCTTGCCCCAGTGGGGGCGGGGCTGAAATGGGGAGAGTTCCTTTTCAATGACGGGAAGGAGGCGCCTGACCGCGGGCCAGTCCTGTTTCCAGGTGAAATGGATTGTTACGCTTGGCTGCCTGTAGCACGTGCTCATCCACAGGTCATCGGCCGCGACGGTGCGGATCTCCGAGATCAACAGGTGCGGAGTCACCTGGTCGCGCAGGCGCTCCAACGCCAGAATTGCGTCGATGGCGTTGTGCCTGGGCACGAAGTATTCCGACTGGAGCTCTTTCCCGGCGCTCGGAGTGAAGCCCATGCGGAAGTGGGGCAGCCGCTCGTACCAGGGGCCGGACACTCCCATCTGCTCGGTGCAGTTTTCGGCGGAAAGCTCGGCAATCGGGTGCAGGTTTCGGACTGCGAGCTTCGCGCCGAAGAACTCTGGGTGCGCCACGAATGTCTGTCCGTCTGCAACACGACTCTTGATCCAGACTTCATTGATGCGCTGCTTCTGCCAGTCGGTGAACAGACTGACGCTGTAGGCGCTCGACTGAATGTCCTCGAAGTGGTCTTTGATCTGAGCGAGCGGGAGGTCCTCATACACGTACTGCCGCACCGCATAGGTGGGCTGAATATCGAGGGTGATCCGGGTGATCACGCCGAGAGCACCGAGCCCGACCACGGCTCCGCGGAAGACTTCGCCGTCGGACTTGCGAGACAGTTTCACCACGTCGCCTGCCGCGGTTACGATTTCGAGGGCGGAGACCGCGGTGGCGAGATTGCCGTTCTTCTCGCCCGAGCCGTGCGTGGCGGTGCTGCAGGCTCCCGCGATCGAGATGTGTGGGAGCGAAGCCAGGTTGTGCAGCGCAAAGCCTTTCGTGTCGAGGTACGGGCAGAGTTGGCCGTACGTGATGCCCGCATCGATAGTCACGGTGCGGGCGCCGGCGTCGACCGCAACCACCTCGTGCATCGGCTTCAGCGACAGCAGGTTGTGACGGCTGTCCGCAATGGAGTTGAAACAGTGGCGAGTGCCGAGCACCTTCACTTTGTCCTGCGACCGCAGAAGGGAGCGGACCTGCTCGACCGAGGCGGCCCCGTGCAGGCGGTCCGTACTGTAGGAGAGGTTGCCTGCCCAGTTCGTCAGCTTCGGCTTCGCCATCCAGGCGGAGAGCGGCGCGATGATGGGGCTCGCCATGGCGGCCGAGAGCAGGTTGACGAACGTTCGTCTGATCACGGTCACTCAGCGATAATATCAAAATCGGTTTCGGAAGCCGGCCACGCGCCGTATCTCGTACGCGTGCCCAATTTGCTCGCGGGAGGGCTGTTAGCGACACGAGATTCTCCGAAAACGCTATTACTTGTTCGGCTCCCGGCATCTTTTTCCTCGGATTCCCCTGCCCATACTCGATCGACGCGAAGTCCCTCTGGACTTGCCCTATGACCCGTGGATGCTGCCCCAGCTGCCCTTCATCTCTCCGCCGGTTAACTCGCACTTGTGGGGGAACTTCAGATTGCATTGGCTGATCGGTTTACGCAGCCCAGGGTCCATCAGCTCATGGATGTCCAGCCGCATGGCCTCCCTCGAGTAGGCCGCCAAATCGAGGATTCCTGTGTCCATCCGGATTGCGTCCTCCGGGCATACCTCGACACAATACCCGCAATAGACGCAGACCCCCAGGTCGATGTCGAATCGGACCGGGTACTTCTCGATGTTGGGGTCTGGGTGTTCACCGGGCACGATGGTGATGCACTTGGCCGGGCAAACTGTCTCGCAGAGCATGCACCCCACGCAGCGGGGTGTATGATCCTCGCGGAGGGTGAGCCGGTGGCGGCTGCGGAACCGAGACATGAGTGGCCTGAGTTCCTCGGGATATTGGATGGTCGCAGAGGCGGGAAGGTTCTTGAAACGGCCCAGGAGGTGGGCCGTGTGGAGAAACAGGTTGCGGAAGAAGTGGGTAAAGGTGACCTTGAGACCGCAGAAGATCTGAGGGATGTAGAGCTTCTCCCAGAAAGTCAGCTCGTGCCTGCGGACAACTTTTACGGCCATTCAGGACGCCTTCCCGAAAAAGACCAGCACCACGGCTGTCACGACAACGTTGGCCACCGCGATGGGGAATAGCCCCTTCCAGCCCAGGCTCATAAGCTGGTCGTAGCGGAACCGCGGCAGGGTCCAACGCAGTTGCATGAATACAAAGCAAAAGATTAAGCCCTTGATCGAAAAGCTGGCCATCCCGAGCAGGACATAGATCAAATTGGGAACTAGCAGCACTCCCCCCCAAGGGAAGTGGAAGCCGTCCGGCATGAGGTAGGGTATCTGCCACCCGCCGAAGAACAGCGTGGTCGAAAGGCTCGCCACCACGATAGTCTCCAGGAAATCCGTGAGGTAGAACATACCGAACTTCATTCCGCTGTACTCCACGAAGTACCCGATGATCTCCGACTCACCCTCCGGCAGGTCAAAGGGAAGCCTCTTGGTTTCGGCCAGGGCGGCGGTCACGAAGACGACAAAGGCCACAGGCTGGGCGACGATGCCCCAGAGAGGAAGCCAGCCGCCAACCATCCGCCCCTGGGCCCGCACCAGCTCAGCCAAGTCCATGGTCCCATAGACCATGATCACGCCGAGGACGGAAAAGCCCAGTGCGATCTCGTAGGAGATCAACTGCGCCGTGGCGCGCAACCCCCCCAGTATGGCGTAGTTGTTGCGCGAGGCAAAACCCGCCAGGATCACGCCATAGGCTTCCAGAGAGAGCATGGCAAAGATGTATAGCAGCGCCGCGTCGATCTTGGCGACTTGGAGTTCGATGACCCGATCCCCCAGGATGAGACGGTCTCCAAACGGGATCGCCGCAAAGGCCGCCAGAGCGAAGAAGACCGAAAAAAAAGGAGCCAAGGTGTGGAGGGCCTTATCTGCGCCAGCCGGGACGACATCCTCCTTGGTGAACATCTTGATCACATCGGCGACGCCGTGGAGCATTCCCAGCAACCGAAAGCCAAAGATGTCGGCGCGGTTGGCTCCGATCCGGTCCTGGATGAGGGCGGACTGCTTCCGCTCCACCCAGGTATGAAACCCCGCCAGGTTCAAAGCCACGAAAAAGACGATGCCAGCCAAAACGAGCTTTATCACCAATACTTCCATCATGGTGGGACCGCCCCTGGCGCGAGGTTTGCCGCCGCCACGCCGACCCCTGTCACCCCAATGGTTTGGTAGCTTAATCCTTGGAAAGGCGCCACAGCCTGGGCAAGCCTGAGAAAAATCTTCTCCGGTCCCTGCCAATCGAGGGGCAGGCCCAGCTTCCCGGCCAATTCCGAGAGAATGCGCCAGTCCTCGCGTGAGTCCCTGAGCGGCGGAAAGGCGCGGCCGATGCGTTGGACCCGGCCGTGACAATTCACGAAGGTCCCATCCTTCTCCACATAGGCTGCGCTTGGCAGGACCCAATGTGCAAAAGACACGGTCGAGTTCTCGTTCGTGCCCGAGAAGACGAAGAGACCAACCCTTTCTGAGAGCGCCCGGACCTTCTCTACCCCGAAGAGTTCCACCAAGTCGTGGCCCATGACCCACACGGCGTCAAGATTTCCTGCGAGCGCCTCGTCCACGATCTGTCCAGCGCTAGGCGCATCCGGGCCGGCCAAGCCCAGCAGGGTTGCCCCAAGGGTGTTGGGGTTCTTGTCCGCCTTAATCAGGAAGTCGTCACTGGACCCGGGCTTCTCCGGAACGGAAGCACTGACTCGGGCGCCCAGAGCACTCCGAAAAATCTCCCGGATCAGAAAAAGCTCCTCGATGGTGAGCTGGGCCGAAGCGATCACGCCAATTCGTGCACCAGCTTGTTCCTTGGTCAACCTTGCCAGAGCCGTTGAGATCGCAGTGAGGGCCTGCTCCCAAGTTGGACTCGCCGCATTGGCAGTATCGGTGAACGGCCCGCGTACCTTGTCCAGTCGTGCATGATCCATCCAGCCAAAACCGTATCGACCCTCATCGCATAACCACCATTGGTTGACATCCGGGTTGTAGCGGGGCTTGACGCGCACGACACGAGCCCCATCGTTCAAGTGGGGCCTGTCGAGTACGTAGTGCAGATCCATGTTGCATCCCTGGCTGCAGCCGTTGCAGACCGTGGGGGCGCTGGAGAGGTACCAGACCCTGGCCTTGAAACGGAAGTTCCGCTCGGTCAGGGCACCCACGGGACAGATATCCACGACGTTAGCGGAGTAGCGATTGTTGAGTTCATTGCCAGGGTAGAGCCCCAGCTCGGCGTGGTCCCCGCGATTGAAGATGCCGAACTCGCCGGTCTTGGTAATCTCGTCCGTGAAGCGCACGCACCGCGAGCAGAGGATACAGCGCTCCTGGTCCAGCATCACATGGGGGCCGAGTGCCACGGCCTTGTGTTTCTTGACCTTCTGCTCCCTGAACCGCGGATTATAAAGCCCGAAGTTCAGGTAGAAATTCTGCAAGTCGCACTCACCGGATTGGTCGCAGACCGGACAATCGAGCGGGTGGTTGGCCAGAAGGAACTCCAACACCGCGCGCTGGCCGTCCTCAGCCTTCTCGTTCTTGGTGTGCACAACCATCCCTTCGGTCACCGGCGTATTGCAGGCGATCTGGAGCTTGGGAAGCCTCTCCACGTCCACGAGGCAGATGCGGCAGTTGCCCGCGATAGAGAGTCCGGGGTGGTAGCAGTAGCGCGGAACGAAGATCCCCAACTTCTCCGCGGCCTGGATGACCGTGGTTCCATCGGGGACGGTTACCTCACACCCGTCGATGGTCAGCTTGGGCATGACACGGCCTCGATGCGCCGCGCCGTGCGGCCTGTGTGGATGTATGTTTCAAATTCGTCCCGGAACTTTGCGATGTAGGACTGGATCGGCCAGGCAGCCGCGTCCGCGAAGACGCAGATGGTTTTGCCTTCCATGCCGCCGGCGATGGCGAGGAGGTCGTCCAAGTCCTGAACACGTCCCTGCCCTTCCGTAATGCGACGCATAATGCGATGAACCCAGCCGGTTCCCTCACGGCAAGGTGAGCACTGTCCGCAGGACTCGTCGGCGAAGAATCGTACCGCAGAATAGAGCGCTTCGATCATGCAAGTGGTCTCATCCATGACGATCACGCCGCCGGAACCGGCCATGCTTCCCGCAGCCATGAGGGAGTTGAAATCCATGGCAACGTCAATCTCATCCGCTCTCAAAATCTTCGCTGAGATGCCCCCGGGAATGACGGCCTTGAGCTTGTTGCCATTACGCACACCACCCGCACGTTCGATCAGATGCCGCAGGGTTACACCCACAGGCTCCTCGTAAACGCCGGGCCGGACCACATGCCCGCTCACGCAGAAAAGCCGTGTGCCGCCCTGACTGTCTGGACCCATGCCGGCAAAGCGTTCGGCTCCATTGCGCAGAATGTATGGGACGCAGGCCAGGGTCTCCACATTGTTGACGATGGTTGGGCACGAGAAGAGGCCCGAAATGGCGGGGAATGGGGGCTTGATCCTGGGAAAGCCTTTCCCACCCTCGAGCGAAGTAAGGAGTGCGGTCTCTTCGCCGCAAATATATGCTCCGGCTCCACGGTGGATAACCACGTCCAGGTCAAAGCCGGTCCCCTGGATCTTCTTGCCGAGCCAGCTCTGACGATAGGCCTCATCTATGGCGCGCTGTAAGCGCTTCGCCGGCCGGAAGTACTCGCCCCGAATGTAGGCATAGGCTTTGTGACTGCCGATGGCATAGGCTGCGATGATGATGCCTTCGAGTAGGGCGTGAGGGTCCCGCTCAATGATGTAGCGGTCCTTGAAGGTCCCGGGCTCGCCCTCGTCCGCGTTGACTACCAGATACTTTGGTTTGGCCGTTTGCTTGGGGATGAAGGACCACTTTCTACCGGTTGGAAACCCCGCCCCGCCCAGACCGCGAAGCCTGGCTTTGGAAACCTCGTCGATCACTTGTTCCGGAGTCATCGAGGTGAGAGCTTTCCGGCCCGCGAGATATCCGCCGTCAGCGACGTAGTCTTCGAACCACGTCCCGTTTGGATCTTTGAAGCGCGTGGAAAGCACCGGCCCGTCCGAGCAGATGAAGGGTTCAGGCTCAGCGGTCGATTCCGGTTTCCCGGGTTCCAGGAGCGCGTCCTCGATGATCCTGTCGACGCTCTCACCCTCGAGGGGGCCGACGAAGCGTTCGTCGAGTTGGGCCATGGGCGCCATCTCACAGGCGCACAGGCACTCGACCTCCATAAGGGTGACTTCCTGGCCCGGCGTGGTCTCGCCCGGGCTGATTTTCAAGTTCTTCCGGATCCGGTCCAGCAGATCCCCGGCCCCGCGCAAAACGCATGGCAAACTTGTGCAGACTCGAAGCTCGCGCCGGCCCACTGGTTTGGTGTGGAACATGTTGTAGAAGGAGACCACCTCGCGCACATGGGAGATCGATACTCCAAGGCGGCGGCCAACCCAGGCCTCGGCCTCCGGGGAGACATAGCCCTGGCTTTGCTGGACGAGCCACAAGAGAGGCAGCATAGCCGCCTTCGGGTATTCGTAGCAGCGCACGATCTCCGCAGCTTTGCCTTCGAGGTCTGAAAGCTTCACCGGTCCAGCTCCCCTCCGATCATGTTGACCGACCCGAAGGTGGGGATCATATCGGCGATCATGTCACCGGTGAGAATTTTGGACAGGGCCGACATGATCGCAAAGCAGGGCGGACGGACTCGCACCCGGTAGGCGCTGCCGGTTCCATCGCTCACTACGTAGAACCCGAGCTCTCCATTGGCCCCTTCCACGGGAAAGTACACCTCTCCCCTGGGCGGCCGCACTCCGTGGCCGAACATGACCAGCTTGAATTGCTGCATGAGCCCTTCGATGTTGCCGTAGGTATCCTCCTTGGGAGGGAGGAAGACCCGCTTTTCGTCTGTGGCAATGGACGGATACCTGGCACGACCGGAACCCTCGAGGGTTGGACAAGTCACGGCGGAATCGTCCGCGATGGCGACGATGTTCCCCACCTTGGCAAGGTCTACCATCTCCGCCGCCGGCATAGGGCGCCCTGTCTCAGGGTGGACCTGGACCGGACCGCGCGGCAGGTCGCGGAGCGCCCTCTCCACGATGCGCATGGACTGCTCCATCTCCTCCATGCGTACGAGATAACGATCCATGTTGTCCCCACGGGTACCGACCGGCACGTCGAAAGGCAGCCGGTCGTAGACCGCGTACGGGCAGTCCTTGCGCACGTCGTAGTCTGCGCCGGTGGCGCGAAGGAAGGGGCCAGTGATCCCGTAAGAGATCGCGTCTTCTGCGGAGATCACGCCTGTTCCGCTCATACGGTCCGCGAAAATGCGGTTGCGCGTGAGAAGCCCGTCCGCCTCGGCGAGGACCTTACGGGTCTCCGCAAAAGCCTTTCGGCAGGGCTCGGCGAAATCTTCGGGGAGGTCGGCCTTCACTCCCCCCACGCGGCAGTAGCTGACTGTCATGCGCGCCCCGGTTACCATCTCCACGAGTTCCCAGAGATACTCCCGGGCCTTGATCATGTAGAGAAACACGGTGAAGGCCCCCAACTCCATGGCGCTCGCCCCCACGCACGTGAGATGGTCCGTGATCCGGGAGATCTCCGAGAGAATGACCCGCACGTAGTGGCAGCGCTCCGGAACCGAGATCCCGAGGAGCTTCTCCACAGTCATGCAGTAGCCCATGTTGTTGATGAGCGGGGAGACGTAGTTGAGCCGGTCGGTGTAGGGGATGACGCCGTTGTAGTCGACCGTTTCCGACATCTTCTCGAAGCCGCGGTGGAGGTAGCCGATCTCCACATCGGCCTCCTGGATCCGCTCCCCATCGAGCTTGGCTACGATGCGGATGATCCCGTGCATAGCCGGGTGGGCGGGGCCGATGTTGAGAAGCATATCCCGCGTCTCGAGGTCCCCGGGGTGGCTCTGATCTGTCGGATTCATCTCCAGACGCATGGCTAGTTGATGGGCCCAATCAGGGGTTGGCGCTTCTTGACCGGATAGTCCTTGCGCAGCGGATGACCCTCAAACCCTTGGTACATGAGTATGCGCTTCAAGTCCGGATGCCCCCGAAAGCCGATCCCGAACATGTCCCATACCTCGCGCTCGAGCCAGTTGGCCCCGGGCCACAACGAGGTTAGGGAATCCACTTCGGCAACGGCCTCCTCCACGGGAACCACCAACCGCAGTCGATGCTTGTGGGCCATGGAGTAGAAGTGGTATACGACTGCGAAGCGCGACTGGTCCGGAGGTCCAGGCCAAGGGTCCTCATCCGGAATCTGGGGAGAGGGGCTCACCGCCACTCCGGAGGAGGAGAAGAAAGCCGGCGCGGGCCGCTTCCCAAAGGTGGAGTAGTCCACGGCAGTCATGTCCATGAGGTAATTCATTTGCAAGGCCGGGTCCTCCTTGAGAAACCTCGCCACCTCGAGCAGGAACCTCCGACGCAAAACCACGGTGGCGTCGCCCCGGTACGTGTGGGACGCCGACACTGCGTCAGGGAAACGGTGCGTGACAGACTCGATCAAAGACGCGGTATTCATGGTTCGCCGATAATCGGGCGAGGTTCGGGCGCAGGCCGCTTGCCCGTTGTGCGCTTGCCCTGGATTTTGTCCTGGAGCTTCATCAGACCGTCAAGGACCATCTCCGGCCGCGGTGGGCATCCCGGTATGTAGACATCAACAGGCAGGATCGTGTCGATGCCCATCACGGTCGCGTAGTTGTCATAAAAACCGCCCGTGCAGGTACAGACTCCGAAGGCGACCACCCATTTGGGATCGGCCATCTGGTCATGGATGCGCCGCAAGACCGGCGCGATCTTGTGGCTGATCGTGCCCACGACGAAGAGCACGTCGGCTTGGCGCGGAGAGAATCTGGGGAGGCCCGCTCCGAAGCGGTCCACGTCGTAGTGAGAGCAGGCTGTTGCCATATACTCCATTCCGCAACACGCAGTCACGAAGGGATATTGGAAGATCGAGTACTTCCGGGCCCAGCCAATCGCCTCATCGAGGCGGCTGGTCAAAAACGATGTATCGTTCGCCATATCACTGCCACTTTAGGGCGCCGTTGTCCCAGGCGTAAACGAAGCCCACCATCAGGACCCCAAGAAAGACGCCCATCTCGACCAGGCCAACGGACCCTAGCGCGCGGTAGACCACGGCCCATGGATAGAGGAAGACGAGTTCGACGTCGAAGAGGATGAACAGGATCGCGGTCAGATAGAACTTGATCGCCAACCTCCCCATCGGGAGAGAGAAGGGATCGTTTCCGCACTCGAACGGCGCTAGCTTTTCGGAGGTCGGATGCTTCTTTCCGAGCGTGGAGCCCAAAGCCACCATCGCGGCGGCGATCCCTCCGGCCAGCACGAAACTGACGGCAATCCCGATGTATTCGTTCATCAGGAAACACCCTCGCGGCCAGTATACATGATCGCCGCCATCACGGGGACACCGCCCAGCGCGCGAGGCTGCCGGGCGAGAGTCCACCGATCAGAGTGACCAGCGCCGACACCGCGAGTACTGCGAACACCGCCGCCGGAAAGCGTGCCGGCGCCGCCTCCTGTGGCCCGTTCATGTACATGAGGACAGCCACGCGCATGTAGAAGAATGCCGACACCACACTGCAAGCCACGGCCAGGACCGCCAGCGCCATATAGCCTGCGCGCACTGCACTCAGGATCACGACGAACTTGGCCGCGAACCCGGCCGTTGGAGGGATGCCGGTCAGGGACATCAGAAAGAGCAACATGAGCAGTGCTATCCCGGGCCGCTGCTCGGCTAGGCCTCGATAGCCGTCGAGTTTCTCGCCTCGCTCGCCCAGAGCGGCGACCACACCAAAGGTCCCGAGCGTCATGAAGACATAGAAGAAGGCATAGGTCATGGTCGCCGAGGCCCCTTCGCCCGTGCCGGCGACGAGGCCCAGAAGCGCGTAGCCCGCATGCGCAATGGAGGAATAGGCCAGTAAACGCTTCATGTCGGTTTGGGACAGAGCGATGATGCTCCCCACGACAATAGAAAGGCCGGCGAGCCCCGCCAGAACCACGGACAAGAAGCGGGCTTCAGATCCGTACGCGGCCAGGCAGACCCTTCCCATTGCTGCCAGGCCAACCGCCTTGGAACCAGCCGCCAAAAAGGCCGCAACAGGAGCGCTCGCACCTTGATAAGCATCCGGCGCCCAAGCATGCAACGGCACCGCCGCAATCTTGAAAGCGAGCCCCCCTGCCACCAGCCCTATGGCCACCAGGAGGAGCAGGTTACTCCCCGTGCCGTGCTTGGAGAGAGCTGAGGCAATGGCCGCAAAGTCCGTAGTGCCCGTAACGCCGTAGGTCAGGCTTATCCCGTAAATAAGCACGGCCGAGGCGAAGGAACCAAGAAGGAAGTACTTGATCGCAGCCTCGTTCGACGCCGGCCTCTCCACCCTGATACCCACCAGGATGTAGGAGCAGAGTGTCATAAGTTCCAAGCCGAGGTAGAGGGGCAAGAGATCATGGGATGAAACTGCCAGCATCATTCCCGTCGAGGACAACAGGAGCAAGGCATGGTATTCGGCACGCGGAACCTGATCCCCTTCGAGGCTCCTCGCGGAAAAAAGCGCGGTCAGAGCCAGAGTGGCGGCGATGAGAACCTTGAAGAATTGGGAATAGCCATCCAGGGTGATCATGCCCCCAAACCCAGTCTTGTCGCCCCAGGACAAAACCCAGCCCGCGGCCAGGGCAGCGGCCATCGCGGCAAGGACCGTCCCAACTACGGCCACTGGTGTTTCCTGGATCCGGCGCGCTGCGAGAATGAGCGCCAGGGCCATACCGGCCAGAATCAACTCCGGGACGAGTAGGGCCAGATCAGACATAGATCGCACCATTCACGGCGTGACTCCGGCGCCCAGGAGCTGGGCCACGGGAGCACGAAGATAGGAGAGCAGATACTCAGGGTAGAGGCCGAGAGCCAAGGCGAGGAAGGCCAGTGGGGCCAGCGTTGCTACCTCACGGGCGTTGAGCTCGAGCTTGAGCCCCACGAGCCCTAGTTTCATCTCACCCATGACTACCCGGTAGTAAAGCCAAATGATATAGGCGGTTCCCAGGGCTACTCCCCAGATAGCCATGACCCCCAGCCAGACCTGGGTCTGGAAGGCGCCGCCAATGATGAGGAACTCCCCTACGAATGAATTCAACCCCGGGGTTCCCGCTGCTGCCAGGCAAAAGAGCGCCAATAAGCTGGAGTAGACGGGCGCGGATTTGGCAACCCCACCGTAGGCTTTGATCTCGCGCGTATGGGTGCGCTCGTAGACCATGCCAACGCACAAGAAGAGCGCCGCGGAGATGATCCCATGGTTGAACATCTGGAGGATCGCGCCCTCGACCCCGCTCTGCTTGAGTGTGAAAATGCCGAGGGTGACGAAGCCCATGTGGCTAACGCTCGAGAAGGCGATGAGGCGCTTAATGTCCGTCTGGACTAACGTCACGTACGCCCCGTAGACGATGGCCGCCGCGGAGATGAACAACATGGGCTTAAGAAAGAGCTGAACGCCGTGAGAAAGTATGGGAATCGAGACCCGCAGGAAACCGTAGGCGCCCATCTTGAGGAGGATTCCGGCCAGAATCACGCTCCCCGCGGTGGGGGCCTCGGTGTGGGCGTTCGGGAGCCAGGTATGCACGGGGAACATGGGCACCTTCACCGCGAAGGCGGCCAGAAATGCCGCGAAGAGCCAGGCCTGCTGCTCCGGCTGAAGGCTCGCCCTGGCGAGGGCAAGGGCCTTGAAGTCCAACGTGTCGCAGGTGCGGTAAATGGCGATGGTGCCCACAAGCATCAGGACGCTTCCGGACAGAGTGAAGATCAGAAACTTGACCGCTGCGTAGACGCGCCCCGGACCTCCCCAGACGCCGATGAGGAGAAAGATGGGAACAAGCATAAGCTCCCAGAAAACAAAGAAGAGAAAAAGATTCGATGCGGCAAAAAGCCCGATCATTGCCGTCTCCGCGACCAGGAGCGCGGCGTAGAACTCCCGCACTCTCGTTTGGACGACGGCCCACGAGGCGCCGATGCACAGGACGCTCAGGAGTGAGGCGAGGAAGATGAATGGGAGACTGATGCCATCCACGCCCATGCCGTAGGCTATGTTCAACGACGGGATCCAGTCTCTAGACTCGACGAATTGCAGAGCGCTTGAGGCCTTGTCGAAGTACCAATAGAGCGGCGCCGAAACGGCCACAGTCGCCAGGGTCGTGGCCAAGGCGACCCAGCGCGCGAGCCGCTCGCTGCCAAAAAGCAGGATCAAAGCCGCACCCACGAAAGGCAGGAATGTTGTCGTCGTGAGGACCGGATAAGCAGTCATCGGATGGAAATTGCCAGGACCAGCAGCGACAGAATTCCGGCCGCCATGATCAGTCCGTAATGCTGCACGTTGCCGGTCACCACGGTCTTCAAGACCTGGCTCAAACTCTGGGTGGAGCGTCCCACGCCTACGATTGCGGCATCGACTACGAGGCTGTCGAGTTTGCGCAAGAGATTCGCCACACCCAACACGGGCCGCCGTATCACAAACTCATAGATCTCTCCCACGAAATCGAACTCAAGGCGCGCCAGAGGCCCCCGGACCAAGGTCACAAGTCTGGCCGAACCTCGGCGGTAGAACCAGTCCGTGTCGAGGCTGATCGTGGGCTCGGGGTCGAGGTGCTTGAGCAGCAGGAAGAAGCCCAACGCCGTGAAGCCCAACATCCCGAATGTGCTTGTGACGTGCCGCAGAGTATATGGGACGAAATCGACTGGGTTTGGAAGGTGCTGGTACAAGAGTCCGGGGAAGACCCCGATCAAAACGCACGCGACCGCAGTCAAGCCCATGGCCACGAGCATGTTTCGGGGCGGCTCCTGGCCGCGCCGGCCTGAATCCTTGCCGAAGAACATGTAATAAGGGAGCTTGAGACCCGTGTGCAGGAAGGTCCCGGCCGAAGCTAAAGTGAGCATGAGAAAGATCACCAGCCGGTGTGCCTCGCCTGCGGCGGAGATCACCATGGACTTGCTCACGAAGCCGCTAAAGAGTGGCACTGCCGAGATGGCAAAGGCGCCGATCATGTAGAGGCCGAGGGTGACCGGCATGGTCTTGTAGAGCCCGCCCATTTCGCTCAGTTTTCGCAGCCCGGTCGTGTGCAGGACGGCGCCGGCTCCCATGAAGAGGAGCGCCTTGTAGAGGATGTGCGCGAAGGCGTGGGCCGTGGCGCCGTTCGTGGCCAGCGCGGTCCCGATTCCTACACCGCAGACCATGTAACCAACCTGGCTAATAATGTGGTAGGCCAATAGCCGGCGCGCATCGTTTTCCAGCACGGCGTAGACCACGCCGTAGACCGCCATGGCCGCGCCCAACCACACCAGGAGTTCCGTCCCAGCGTAGCCGCGGATCAAGACGTAGACCGCGGATTTGGTTGTGAACGCGGTCATGAAGACCGCGCCCGTGACCGTGGCCTCGGGGTAGGCGTCTGGAAGCCATGCCCCCAGTGGCGGGACCGCCGCGTTGAGGAGAAAAGCGGCGAGGATCATGGCCCAGGCCAAGCCGCCCGAAGAAGCTCCCATATCCACGAAGGCAAGCGACCCGGTCTGGGTCCAATGGAGGACGATCCCTGCAAGGAGGATGAGGCCCCCGAATATGTGGACCAGAAGGTAACGGAACCCGGCTGCCACCGCGGATGGTTCGCGCCGCAGCAATACCAAAAGCGCGGATGAAATCGCCATCAGCTCCCAGAAGATGTAGAGCGAGAGGAAGTCTCCGGCAAACGTCACCCCGAGCGCGCCCCCCACATAAGTCAGGGCAGCCACGTGCTGGAAATCGTCTTCGACATGGAGCGCGAAGATCATGCCCACGAAGCCCATGAGCGAAAAGACATAGGAGAAGACCAGGCTTAAGCGGTCCACCCGGCCGAACACAAGTTCTTGCCCCAGGAAGCTCGTCACGCCATAGGTACCAGGCTGCATGAGCAAGCAATCGATCAGGGCCGCGGCAGGCAGGATGAGCATCGCCACGCGCTTGACCCGGCCGTTCAGCAACGGCAAGAGCCATGCGCCCAGGATGAGCAGGAGCCCTGGATGCACCCACTCAAGAGTCATAGTAGTCCTCGCGGCGCATGAGCCACAGCTTTCCGATGAGTTTTGACACGACTATGATCGCCACGCACGAGACTAACCCGTAGAGCGAGCCCCAGGCAGGAAAGTCCTCGAACGAGAAATGGGATTCACCGCCGGGGTAAATACGCGGCAGAACGATTTCAGTCAGAGCCACAACGGCCAGGCCGGCATAAAACCAGCGCTTGATTCGGGCGAAGCGGACGGGCTCTTCCAGATGCCTCTGCAAGAAGTTCACGGCATAG